>Ga0209013_10001873_pt1 | contig 19349 bp, 20 predicted proteins | sample Cruoilmetagenom2_FD_187291 | JGI IMG/M metagenome (GOLD analysis project Ga0209013, IMG submission 187291) | Oil polluted marine microbial communities from Coal Oil Point, Santa Barbara, California, USA - Sample 2 (SPAdes) (version 2) | ecosystem: Environmental > Aquatic > Marine > Oil seeps ...
GCGGGGGCAGGATTTGAACCTACGACCTTCGGGTTATGAGCCCGACGAGCTGCCAGACTGCTCCACCCCGCATCAGACGGAGGGCATCATACTCATGCCAGCATGATTTTTCAACAGGCAGAGACATTTATTTATTGTGCTGGAGCAAGGAGGGGCGTTTTACCTGATATTTTCACTTCTTTCGTCGCGTGCTCGCCCATTTATGTTGATTATTTATTCAATCAGGACTTTTGACTTACGACCTACGACTTACGACAAAAATTACTTAGCCTTGTGTTGAACCAGGCCAGGATTCCAGAAAAGCATTTTTCTCTCTTCAGACTCTTCTCTAAGTCTTTCTGCATCCCATTCCTTATTAATATCAAAGTAACCTTCTTTCATCACCCGGACACTCAGTTTGCCTGCTTTCTTTGCCAAATCCTTATCGATAAGCAGAGTGGACTCCAGGGGTGTAGTTCCAATATATACCCAGGGTTCATCATCAGAAGTACTGGCATCTATGCGATAAATGACGTAGGCGCCAGCAGGCTCAGAGTATACCTTTAGCGGTAATGCTTTAGGGGCGCTACTACAGGCTGATGTTAGCAATAATAGAGAAATTGAAAAGAAAACTAAGACTGACTTCATGACTACAAATCCCCTACTTTTTTGGTTTCAGCTCAACCTTAACCGGCTGTGCTTCTTTCTCTGCATCTGTTCGAGATGAATGGCGCATATTGACCCAGAATGCGGTGACTTTATCGTCGTATCCGGATTTATGGAAACGTACCGTAATGAGCTTGGATTCTTCACGATCATTTTTCCAGTGAATCATTACCGGGGTAGTCCCCAGCAAGGAGTCATCTTCAAGATTAACGACTTCAGCACCTGCAGGTATAGACTGAATTCTTGCAGCACCATAACTGGAGCAACCGCTGACGGCTGACAACAGTACAGCAATCGCCAGGACTAATTTTGCTTTTTGTAGAATATTCGTAACCACTTTAAAAACCTCGGTAGCGTATCATTGCGGTGCATCAACCCATTGTGCTGATTGCGTTTCTGCAGAAATCCATTATAACACCGATCCATGGCATGATAATTATCAGGGCGATAACATTCACACTTAGCACAAATTGCATGCCAGGCTTAGCTGTTACTGGCTCACTTGTTTCTGGCTTGTCAAAATACAATGTTTTGACAATTCTCAGGTAGTAGTAGGCGCCGATAACAGCAAACAGTACTGCAACAACAGCAAGCCAGTACATTTCTACATCTATCAGGGCCTGAATAACGGATAACTTGGCAAAAAACCCAACAGTTGGCGGGATTCCAGCCATAGAGAACATAACCAGGGCCACCAGAAATGCAAACCACGGATGTCGTTTATTCAGCCCCTTATAATCGCTTATTTCTTCTGCTTCAAAACCTGCTCGCGACATCATAATAATAAGACCAAATGCCGCCAGACTGGTGAATGAATAAATAATTATATAGAAAAAGGATGCACTATATCCATTTGGATTAGCGCTCAGTATTCCCAGCAGGAAATAACCCATATGCGAGATGGTTGAAAAAGCCAGCATGCGCTTTAGATTGGTCTGAACTATGGCCAGTAAATTACCCGTTGCCATGGAGAGTATGGCGATGATGACCAGCATATCAGACCAGCTGACGGCAAGTCCCTGGAAGCCATCCACTAACAGGCGCATGATCAGGGCAAATGCGGCAACCTTGGGAGCGGTACCAATGAACAGAACAACCGAAGTCGGTGCACCCTGGTAGATAGCGGGTATCCACATGTGGAAGGGTACGACACCAAGTTTGAAGCCAATTCCCACTACAATGAAAACCAGCCCAAGAATCAGCATTACATCATCTGATTCCATCCCCTGTATGGCGTCTCTGATGGTTTCTATATCGAGGCTGCCTGTGGCACCGTAGATCATCGACATGCCATAGAGCAGCATGCCGGAGGCCAGAGCACCAAGAACAAAATATTTCATCGCTGCTTCCGTTGCCAGATCAGAATCACGGTTCATGGCAACAAGCGTATAGAGAGATAATGATAATAATTCAAGGCCAATGTAGACGGTCAGGAAATGACTGGCAGAAATCATTACCATCATACCGAGCACTGCATTCAGGATCAGCACAAAATACTCACCACGATACATCTTGCGTTCAGTAATATACGAATAAGAGTAAATGAGAACGATGAATGTCAGGAAAAGAACAGCCTGTTTGGAAAGCGTAGCCATGCCGTCAAGGACAAACATATCATTGAATGCCCTGGCCGAGCCTCCTTCCGGAACGGTGGTGAAAACCAGGAACAAACCTGCCAGCAGGGTAAACTGGGTTAGCAAAAAGCTCACCTTTGGCATCCGTTCATGGGTAAATCTATCGACCAGCAGGATTATGCAAGCCATAGAAAATACGAAAATTTCTGGAGTAGCAAGCTGGATGTCTGCGAATATATTGTTCATAGACTAACCGTTACAGTTTGGTGACTGCCGCAAGCGTCAGCAGCTTATCGACAGAGGTATGAATGATTTCCAGGAATGGCGCCGGCCATAGTCCCATGAGGAGTACACTTAGAGTAAGTATCAGCAGGTAAAAACCTTCTCTATTATTGATATCCATTAGCGCCTTCACATTGTCATTTGACACGGCGCCAAAAATAACCCGTTTATACATCCACAGAGTGTAGGCTGCCCCGAGAATCAAAGTCGTGCCAGCAATGATTGCGTACCATGGATTAACTTGAAACACGCCCAGTATCACGAGGAACTCACCAACAAAACCCGATGTCCCCGGCAGACCGGCATTTGCCATCGCAAAGAACATCATAAATGCGGCAAATTTCGGCATGGTATTCGCCACACCGCCATAATCACTCATTGTACGCGTATGCATGCGGTCATAGAGCACGCCGACACAAAGGAACATCGCCCCGGAGATAAAACCGTGCGATATCATCTGGATGATTGCGCCTTCCACTGCCATTTTATTAAACACAAACAGGCCTAGTGTGACAAAACCCATATGTGCAATCGATGAGTAGGCAATCAATCTTTTCATGTCTGTTTGTGCCAGAGCTACCATCGAGATATAGACTATCGCGATTAATGACAGAACAATAATGACACCCGACAGGCTGTGACTGGCATCCGGAGTGATCGGTAAATTGAATCGGATGAAACCGTAGGCACCCATTTTCAACATAATTGCTGCCAGCACGACAGAACCACCTGCAGGCGCCTCAACATGCGCATCAGGCAACCAGGTATGCACCGGGAACATAGGTATTTTCACAGCGAAGGCCATGAAGAAAGCAGAAAACAGCCAGATTTGTTCTGTTAAGCTCAACTTAACCGCATACATATCGGCTAACGCGAAGCTGTTGCCGCTTTTGATATACAGATAGATCAGTGCCACCAGCATCAACAATGAACCCAGCAGCGTATAGAGGAAGAACTTGATTGTGGCGTAAATCCTGTTTGGGCCACCCCATATGCCAATAATCAGGAACATGGGGATTAGCATCGCTTCCCAGAAGACATAGAATAAAATGGCATCAGTGGCTGAAAAAACGCCGATCATCAGCCCTTCCATAATCAGGAATGCTGCAAAATATTGCGCCACCTTTTCCTGAATCACCTGCCAGGCGGATATCACCACAATAATGGTGGTAAATGCCGTCAACAAAATCAGTAACAGAGCAATTCCATCAATTGCCAGTGAATAGTTTATATTCAGCGCCGGGATCCATTGATAGTGTTCGATGAATTGCATGTCACCCGTTGCTTTTTCGAAACCGCTATACAGCGGCAGTGTTACCAGCAAGGTGGCAATACTCACCACTAATGCGACTATCCTTGCCAACGCGGCGCGCTGATCATTACCTGTTGCCAGCACAGCAATGCCGCCAATTATCGGCAACCAGATCGCAAGGCTTAATTGATTAGCTTCAAACATGTAAGGGTGATCTCATTAATTTACTTTTATGAACCAGGTCATCAGCACCAACAGCCCAATAATCATGGCAAATGCATAGTGGTTTACCAGTCCGGACTGCAGTGGCTTTAATACTCTTGAAAAATAGCCAACAGCTTTTGCTGTGCCGTTCACTAACCAGCCATCAATAAATATTGTATCGCCATATTTTGACATTAGACGGCCCACGGCGACGGCACCGTCAGCAAAGAACTTCTGGTTAAAATCGTCAATGTAATATTTGTTCATAAGCAGGCTATACAGGGGTTTGACCGATGCAACCACTTTACCCGGCAATTCCGGCATACGAATATAAAACAGCCATGCGAGAACTACACCACCGGCAGCCAGCCAGAATGGCGGCTGCATAATACCGTGAAGCATAAAGCCGAACACGACTTCAATGCCTGATTTACCGTGATATTCCTCTGCAATCGCACCGATCACATCGTGCTGTGGCAGGACAAAAATTGCACCGGAGAAGAAATCACCAAAAACCATAGGATTAATAAACATAGCACCTGCGATCATTGAAGGGATGGCTAACAACATTAAGGGCAGTATAACGACCATCGGTGATTCCTTCAGGTGCTGCAGTGTATGCTGATCCATGCGCGGCCGACCATGGAAGGTCATAAACAGTAGTCGGAAGGAATAAAATGCAGTCAATCCCACGCCGGACAGCACGGCTGCATAGGCGATACCGGAACCGAATAACTCTGAATGATGCACACTTTCAATGATCAGATCCTTGGAGAAGAATCCGGAAAAGGGTGGAATACCGGCCAGCGCCAACGAGCCTATCACTGCCGTGATATAGGTCCATGGCAGGAACTTCCTCAGCCCGCCCATTTTACGCATGTCCTGCTCATGGTGCATGGCGATAATGACAGAGCCTGCAGCGAGGAAAAGCAGTGCCTTGAAAAATGCATGGGTCCCCAGATGAAAGATGGATGCCGCATAGCCTGATGCCCCCAGTCCTACAGTCATATAACCCAGCTGTGACAATGTTGAGTAGGCAACGACGCGCTTGATATCGTTCTGTACCAGGCCAAGCAGGGCCATAAAAAATGCTGTGATCGCACCGATGATCATCACCAGACTTAATGCGGTTTCTGAAAACTCAAATAATGGTGAGGTACGTGCCACCATGAATATACCTGCTGTCACCATGGTTGCCGCATGGATCAATGCAGAAATAGGTGTCGGGCCTTCCATTGAATCAGGTAGCCAGACATGCAGTGGAACCTGCGCTGATTTTCCCATGGCGCCGATGAACAACATGATGCAGATAAAGCTAATGATGCTCCAGTCACTGCCTGGTATGATTTCAATCGTTTGACCTAACACATCCGGCACAGAGGCAAAAACAGCATTATAATCCAGCGTGCCGAATGTAGCGTAAATGGCAGCAATACCAATCAGAAAACCCAGGTCACCGACCCGGTTAACCAGAAAAGCCTTCATGTTCGCGTAAATTGCTGACTCTCTGGTATACCAGAAACCAATCAACAGATAAGAAACCAGTCCGACCAGCTCCCAGCCAAAAAACAACTGCAGGAAGTTATTCGACATCACCAGCATCAGCATGGCGAAAGTGAATAAGGAGATATAGCTGAAGAAACGCTGATAACCCGGATCATCGTGCATATAGCCGATGGTGTAGATATGTACCATCAATGAGACAAAAGTTACTATCACCATCATGGTGGCGGTCAGGCTATCAATCAGAAAACCGACTTCAAAGGGAAAGTTGTCGCTGACCCCCCAGACATAAACAGTGCCGTTGAAAGTGTTGCCTGCCAGCACATCCAGATACACATAAAGTGACAGGGCAAAGGCTGCTGCTACGCCTGCTATGGTGATACTGTGTGCACCAACACGGCCAATCTGGCGACCGAAGACTCCAGCTATCAGTGCAGCGAACAAGCACACTAGTGGAATAGCAAGATAAACGAGTTTCATGTCATCCATCATGCTATCCCTTTAAGCTGTCCAGATCTTCGATGTTAATGGTATGCCTGCGCCGAAACAGCACAATTATTATGGCCAGACCAATTGCAGATTCTGCTGCTGCTACGGTAAGTATAAAGAACACAAATACCTGTCCTGCCAGATCATTCAGATAATGCGAGAGGGCAATAAAGTTGAGATTGACTGCGAGCAGCATCAACTCGATAGACATCAGCAGGATGATGACATTTTTCCTGTTCAAGAAGATCCCGGCCACACTAATAGCGAACAGTATGGCGCCGAGAATCAAATAGTCTGATAAAGCTATCATTATATATCCCTGGTCAAAAATCCCTTGTCAGTCTTGCTTCTCAGCATTCATCTTCACCACGCGCAGGCGATCATCTTTAGTTACACGAACCTGGGCAGCAGGCTTCTGCCGTTTAGTAGACAGGCGCCCTCTCAAGCTCAGAGAAATCGCTGCTACGATGGCCAGCAGCAGTAAGGCTGCCGCCAGTTCAAACGGGTATACATAGTATGTGTATAGCAACAGGCCCAACTGATGTGTATTGCCGTAGTCAGCAGCCGCGGCGGCTGGTGCCGGCATCTGTTCAATATCAAAAGGGCCGGAATTAAAAACAATGACCAGTTGCAGCAGTATGATGACTGCAACCGTCAGGCCAATGGGCAGGTATTCAGCAAAGCCCTCTCGCATCTGGTCAACGTCAATATCCAGCATCATCACCACAAACAGGAAAAGCACCATCACAGCGCCGACATACACCAGTACCAGCACGATGGCCAGAAATTCTGCTTCCAGCAATAACCAGATGACGGCCACCGTGAAAAATGTCAGGATCAGGAACATGGCTGCCCGTACAGGGTTACGCACAGTAATCACCAGGCCGGCAGCTATCACGGCTACCGATGCAAGAAAGTAAAATGCCAGTTGTTCAAATGTCATATGTATTTTATAAACCTTTATTCAGCTACCGGGGCTAACGGTAAGCTGCATCCTGTTTTCTATCGCTTGCGATGCTTTCTTCCATGCGGTCTCCGTTAGCCAGCAACATGTCCTTGGTGTAATAGAGGTCACCTTCGTTTTCGCCGTAATATTCAAACACCCGTGTTTCGACGATGGCATCAACCGGACAGGCTTCTTCACAGAAACCGCAGAAAATACATTTAGTTAAATCAATATCGTATTTTTTTGTGCGACGTGAACCATCTTCTCTGACTTCAGAATCAATTTTTATTGCCAGTGCCGGGCATACTGCCTCACACAATTTACAGGCAATGCAGCGTTCTTCACCATTCGGATAGCGGCGCAATGCATGCAGGCCTCTAAAGCGGAAAGACATCGGTGTCTTTTCTTCAGGATACTGCACCGTGATCTTTTTCTGGAACAGGTGCTTACCCGTCACAGACAAACCTTTCCATAACTCGATCAGGAATAAACTTTTAATGGCATAAATCGCTTTTTTCATCATTCCATACCCTTAGTGAAACAGGTATCCCCATGGTGTAAGAAACATCATCACACCCATAAAGACTATCCAGATGATTGTCAGTGGAATAAAAACTTTCCAGCCCAGGCGCATAATCTGGTCATAGCGATAACGCGGGAATGTCGCCCGGAACCAGAGGAAGAAGAACAGCAGAAAACTGGTTTTCAGCAGCAGCCAGTGAACACCATCACCTAGTATTAGAACATCTGAAACTGCACCAAAAGGTGACATCCAGCCACCAAGAAACATCAATGATGTCAGTGCTGAAATCAAAATCATGTTGGCGTATTCTGCCAGGAAGAAAACGGCAAAAGTCATGCCCGAGTATTCAATAGAAAACCCCCCGACAATTTCCGATTCTCCTTCAGCGACATCAAAAGGTGAGCGATTGGTTTCGGCAACGCCCGAGATGAAATACACCATGAACATCGGGAATAGCGGCCACAGATACCAGTTTGTCAGTCCCCCGCCCTGCGCCAGAACAATTTCACGCAGATTCAGGCTACCAGCCGCCATCAGTACCGTTACCAGTGCAAAACCCATTGCCAGTTCATAGGAGACAATCTGTGCAGCGGAGCGCATGGAGCTGAGAAATGCATATTTGGAATTTGATGCCCAACCAGCAATGATGATGCCGTAGACGCCAACAGATGTCATAGCAAGCACAAACAACAGACCTGCATTGATATCTGCCAGTACCAGCGTGTCGGTAAATGGAATCACAGACCAGACAGCAAAAGCCGGACCGATTGACAGTATCGGTGCCAGTATAAACAGGTACTTATTGGACTTGGTTGGAACGATGATTTCTTTAAAAATCAGCTTCATCGCATCCGCAATCGGTTGCAACCATCCTCGAGGGCCTACCCGGTTAGGCCCGATGCGGATCTGCATATAGCCAATAATTTTACGCTCCGCGTAGGGTAAATAGGCGACAGCGACAACCAGAGGGATAAAGATTGCCACCACTTTGATGAGGGAAATAAGCAGCACATGCAACCAGTCCCAGTCCGGTAGAAAATCAAGTAAATAGAGTATCCATTCAGGCACTGGGCGTTACCTCTAACCAGTTTGCGCAGCCTAATGCAGCGGTTTCCTGCATCGCCGTAGGTAACAGCACGCAGTTCAACGGAATTGAAGAACTGGCATACACGCTGATGTCAATTTTTCTGTCCCCACTGGTCAATTCTACAGTGCTGCCGTCATCGATGCTCTTTGATGCCAGTGTGTCGGGATGCATGCCCACAGCTGCAGGCGGGTTATCCAGTGTCTGCTGTAATGGCTGCGAACGACGCGTAATGTTATCAACACGATACAAGGAAAGATAAGGGATACGCGCCAGCATGTTTTGTTCAACAAGCACGGGTGCATACACTTCCGTACTGTCAGTCCCTTTGCTTATGCTGCTATTTTCATCTCGAATAGTTTCGCTTGCAGTATAGTCAAAACCATCAAGATCAAGATAATTAGCCAGCACACGCAGCACCTTCCAACCGGGTCTTGCATCGCCCTGTGGGTATACTGCGGCTTTCCAGCTTTGCATAGAGCCTTCACAATTAACATGTGTTCCATCGCTCTCTGAAAAACTGGCTAATGGCAACATAATATGTGCAAGGTCTTCTATTTCATTGCTGCGATAACTACCGATATGAATGACCATACCAGCTTCACGCAAGGTCTCAACCGCTGCATTGCCAGATAGACTGTCTAATGAGGGCTCAATATTAAATAATAAGCAGGCTTTCAATGCTGTATTCAGCATTTCATTGGCATTTTTTCCAATCGTTTTTCCATCAGAGAATGGCAGGAATGATGCCTGCCAGGCACCTGCTGCATTGCCCTCTTCCAGCCTGCCGTTTTTGCTTTCGGTGATATTCCCGATTATCGTTGCTAATGCGGCCAGTAGAGAATAATTGGCATCCATCTGTGCCATCGAGCCAACAATAATTTGTCCGTCACTGCCGGCTTCGATCAGGCTGTCTGCCAACCCTTCTAACTCTTCGCTGGTGACACTTGATTCTGCAATATCTGCCACAGCATCACTGATAGAGATCTGCTTTTTTCGGGCAACGATCACAGCAAGTCGAGCCACCGTGGCCACTAGCTGTGATGGTGATACGGCAATATTTGTCTGTACTGGAAAGGCAAAATCAAACTCAGTACAGTTGATTGCACTGGTAACGGCACCATTCTTTACTGCCTTACGTAGACGTGTTGCCAGCAGAGGCTGCTCCTTACGAATGTTGCTGCCTATTAACAATACAGCCTTAGCCTGTTCAAGGCTTGCAATGCTGTTACCCAGCAGAGGTGCTGACATTTCGCCATCAGCCCTGAAATCCTGTTGCCGCAGGCGGTAGTCCATGTTGTGGCTGCCAAGGCCGCGCATCAGTTTTGCCAGCAGGGAGAACTCTTCCAGAGTGGAGGTCGGTGACGCCAGCGCGCCTATGCTGTCGGCACCGTATTCATCAACAATCTTCTTCAGCTTACTGGAGACATTATCCAGTGCTGTCTGCCAGTCTGTTTCCTTCCACTCGCCGTCGATCTTCAGCATTGGCGTCGTCAAACGCTGCTCTGAGTTGTTCGCGGTGTAACTGAAACGGTCACGATCTGATAACCATTCCTCGTTTATATCTTCATTCTGGCGTGGCAGCACCCGTAATACTTCACCGCGCAAGGTCTGGACCAGGGTATTTGAGCCCACGGTGTCGTGCACAGCTATACCTGGGTGGCTCTGCATTTCCCAGCTACGCGCCCTGAAACGAAAGGGTTTGGAGGTCAGTGCACCGACCGGGCACAGATCAATGACATTACCAGATATTTCAGAACAGACGGCCTGTCCCATAAAGGTCATTATCTCACTATGTTCGCCGCGGTTTACCATGCCCAATTCCATGATACCCGCTATCTCCTGGCCAAAGCGTACACAACGGGTACACTGAATACAGCGTGTCATGTCTGTGGAAATCAACGGGCCTAAATTCTTATCCAGGACAACACGTTTGCCTTCAGAAAAACGCGAGATATCTTTTCCATAGCCGACGGCTAAATCCTGCAGTTCGCATTCACCACCCTGATCACAGATAGGGCAATCCAGCGGGTGATTAATGAGCAGGAATTCCATGGTGCTTTTCTGTGCGGCACGCGCCAGTTCAGACTGCGTTTCTACCTTCATGCCATCGATAACAGGTGTGGCACAGGCAGGTAGCGGCTTCGGTGCATTTTCCACTTCGACCAGACACATGCGGCAGTTCGCGGCAATGGACAGCTTATCGTGATAGCAGAACCTCGGGATATAAATACCCGCCGCATCAGCTGCTCTGATCAACATCGAGCCAGCCTCTGCTTCTATCTTTTGTCCGTTAATTTCTATTGTTGCCATATCTAGTCGTTTCTGTCCGATTTTTTCAGACAGTTGCTTTGCGATTAATAGTTAGGATCAATTTTTTCTTCAAATTCACTTCTGAAACGTGTGATAAAACTGGCTACCGGCATCGCTGCTGCATCACCCAGGGCGCATATGGTGCGCCCCTGTATGTTATTTGCCATATCTGCCAGCAGATCAAGGTCTTCTTCTTTACCTGCACCCGAATTGATACGGTGTATCACCCGATACAGCCATCCCGTCCCTTCTCTGCACGGTGTACACTGACCACAGGATTCCTCATGGTAGAAATAGGAAAGACGTTCCAGCACGTCGACCATATCCGTTGTATCATCCATCACGATCACCGAGCCTGCTCCCAGCATGGATCCGGCACCGGCAATCGAATCATAATCCATATCCAGCTCCATCATTACATGTGCTGGCAACACCGGAACTGAAGATCCTCCCGGAATGACAGCCTTCAGCGTTCGGCCATCGCGCACGCCGCCGGCGAGTTCCAGCAGATCTTTGAACGAAGTACCCATCGGCACTTCATAGTTGCCCGGTTTATTGACATGGCCGGAGACTGAAAAAAGCTTGGTGCCGCCATTGTTGGGTTTGCCCAGGTCCGCAAACCAGCTGCCTCCCTTTTCCAGAATCACAGGTATTGATGCCAGTGTTTCTGTATTGTTGATCGTTGTCGGCTTGCCATAGAGACCAAACCCCGCAGGAAATGGCGGCTTAAATCTTGGCTGACCTTTCTTCCCTTCTATCGATTCCAGCAAGGCCGTTTCTTCGCCGCAGATATAGGCACCGGCACCGAGATGCACAAATAGCTCAAAATCAAACCCGGAACCCTGAATATCGGCACCAAGCAGCCCTGCTTCCCGGGCTTCAGCCAGGGCGGCCTCGAAACGCTCGTACGGTTCCCAGAATTCCCCGCGTATGTAGTTGTAGCCGACAGATGCCCCGATGCAATATCCGGCAATGATCATGCCCTCGATCAACTGGTGGGGGTTATAGCGCAGGATATCGCGGTCTTTGAAGGTACCCGGCTCACCTTCATCTGAATTGCAGACAATATATTTCTGTCCCGGTGCGGTGCGGGGCATAAAGCTCCACTTAAGACCGGTCGGAAAGCCGGCACCGCCACGACCACGCAGGCCGGATGCTTTGACCTCTTCGATGATCTCTTCAGCAGGCGTTTTTTCATTTAAAATCTTTTTAAGTGCTGAATAACCACCTACTTCGAGATAGGTTTCCAGACTCCATGGCTCATCTTTAGCCAGAGTACGGAAACAGACAAGATTAAGTTTGTTTTCGTCAATCATGTCAGTCCAGCCCATCAAGTATGCTATCGATACTATCGGCAGTCAGATTTTCGTGGTATTCCTTATTGACCTGCATCATTGGCGCACCACCGCAGGCCCCCAGACATTCCACTTCCTTGATGCTAATACGCCCGTCCGGGGTCGTTTCACCCGGCCCGATTCCTGTTTTTTCCTTCAGGTGGTCAAGTACTTCTTTCGAACCACGTAACTGGCAGGAGATATTGCTACAGACACATATCTTGTTTACACCGACGTCCTTATGTTCATACATGGAATAAAAGGTAGCCACTTCATAGACATGGATGGCCGGAATACCAAGCAGGTCTGCAATTTCCTGCATAATATCTTTGCTGACCCAGCGAAACTCATCCTGGGCGATACGCAAAGCAGCCATGACTGCAGACTGTCTGCGATCTGCGGGGTACTTTTCAAGTTCCTTTTCGATCTGGCTTAATGCGCCAGCAGATAAGGTCATGCCTGTCATCGATCAACTTCTCCGAAAACAATGTCCTGGGTACCAATGATAGCCACTACGTCAGCCAGCATGTGGCCGCTGGACATTTCATCCATTGCCGAGAGGTGTGCAAAACCCGGGGCACGAATCTTGACTCTATAGGGTTTGTTGGCGCCGTCTGATACAAGATAGATACCGAATTCACCCTTAGGATGCTCGACGGCGGCATAGGCCTGGCCTTCCGGTACGCAAAAACCCTCGGTAAATAATTTAAAGTGATGGATCAGGGCTTCCATATCGTGCTTCATGGATTTACGATTAGGCGGAACAATTTTATGGTCTTCCACCATCACCGCTCCGTGATTGTTGCGTAGCCATTCAACACACTGACGAATAATACGATTGGATTGACGAAACTCTTCTATGCGCACCAGGTAGCGATCATAGGTGTCGCCATTGGTGCCGACAGGAATATCAAAATCCAGTCGGTCGTAAACTTCATAGGGCTGCTTTTTGCGCAAATCCCATTCAACACCCGATCCACGCAGCATTGGCCCGGTAAAGCCAAGATTTTTTGCCCGTTCAGGTGAAACGATACCAATATCAACAGTACGCTGTTTCCAGATGCGGTTATCCGTCAACAGAGTTTCATATTCATCAACATGAGCAGGGAAACGCTCAGTAAAATCCCAGATAAAATCCAGCAAAGAACCCTGACGGTTCTCATTCATGCGATCGACGGCTTTCTGATTATGCCATTTAGATGGCTCATACTGCGGCATACGATCCGGCAGGTCGCGGTAGACACCACCAGGGCGGTAATAGGTCGCATGCAAACGTGCACCGGATACTGCCTCGTAGACATCCATCAGGTCTTCACGCTCTCTGAAACAATAGAGGAACATGGTCATTGCGCCAATATCCAGACCATGCCCTGCCAGCCATAGCAGATGATTCAGAATACGTGTAATTTCATCAAACATGACCCGGATGTACTGAGCACGCAAAGGCACTTCTACACCGAGCATTTTCTCTATCGCCAGCACATAGGCATGTTCATTCGACATCATAGAGACATAATCGAGCCTGTCCATATAGCCGATACTTTGATTGTAAGGCTTGGTCTCAGCGAGTTTTTCAGTCGCGCGGTGCAGCAGGCCGATATGCGGGTCAGCACGTTGTATCACTTCACCATCCAGCTCAAGCACCAGGCGTAATACGCCATGCGCCGCAGGATGCTGCGGGCCAAAGTTCATGGTGTAATTGCGAATTTCAGGCACCGTAACCCTCCTCCCTGATGACTCTCGGCACCAGAACACGAGGTTCAATGGATACTGGCTGGTAGACCACCCGGCCTTTTTCCTCGTCATATCGCATTTCTACATGACCGGAGATCGGAAAATCTTTACGAAACGGATGACCGACGAAGCCATAGTCTGTAAGAATTCGCCGCAGATCCGGATGCCCCTTGAAAAGAATACCGAACAGGTCGAAGGCCTCACGCTCAAACCAGTCTGCTGATTTCCAGATATCGATAACCGAATCGACCATTGGAGAGGATTCTTCAACGAAAACACGAAGCCGCAGGCGCTGATTGCGGGAGGTGGAAAGTAAATGATAAACCACGGCAAACCGGGGTTTATCCCATGTTTCACCGGCTTCCTGACGATAGTGGAGGTAATCAACAGCACAAACATCAATCAGGGTATCAAAGGCGAAGTTTTCGTCAGTAATTAGTTTCTTGCAGGTATCATGTAATGTCTCAACCTTGAGGTCGACCGTCAATTCACCCAATTCAATAGAAGAAGCCTTTACCGCATTACCCGCTGCTTCTCCGATGCGCCTTTTCAGCGTCTGTAGTCTTTCAATGTTTTTCATCTGTCAGCTGCGGGCTATGGTGTTGGTTCGGATCTTCTTCTGTAACTGAAATATGCCGTACAACAAGGCTTCAGCTGTCGGAGGGCAGCCCGGCACATAGATGTCCACCGGCACGATGCGGTCGCAGCCACGAACAACAGAATAGGAATAATGATAGTAACCCCCGCCATTGGCGCAGGACCCCATAGAGATAACCCAACGCGGCTCAGCCATCTGATCGTAGACTTTTCTAAGCGGGGCAGCCATCTTATTGGTGAGAGTGCCTGCAACAATCATTACATCAGACTGCCGCGGAGTGGGGCGGAACATAATACCAAAACGATCAAGGTCATAGCGCGCAGCGCCTGCCTGCATCATTTCAACAGCACAACAGGCCAGTCCAAAGGTTACCGGCCACATAGAACCGGTACGGGCCCAGTTTATCAGGCTGTCCGCCGTGGTAGTGGCCCATCCCCTTTCAACTAGACCATTGTCAGCAACGCTGTCATTCACTCCCATTCCAGCGCTCCTTTAGTCCATTCATAGATGAAGCCGATGACCAGTATGCCCAGGAAAATCATCATTGCAACAAAGCCGAACATGCCGACAGACTCTTCCTGCAGGACGATCGCCCAGGGAAAAAGAAAGGCGATTTCAAGGTCGAAAATAATAAACAGTATGGCTACCAGATAATAGCGCACGTCGAATTTCATACGTGCGTCCTCAAATTCATCGAAGCCGCATTCGAAAGGTGACAGTTTGATGGGGTTCGGACGATCGACTTTCAGTAACATGCTGAAAATCTTGCCGAAAATGATAAGCATTGCACCGAACATAAAACCCACGGCAATGAACACCAGAATCGGTATATAGTTTTCAAGCATTGTCATTTAATAATATTGACTGTGCCTCTCGGCATGTCACTCCTCCAATCGCGCGGCAAAAAAGCGGAGCGCTCAGTCTAGGACGGCTTGCCCCGTGTGTCAAGCCATGCCATGACTAAATAATTGTTATATTTCAATTGCTTACTATATGTGCCGTAAAGTCTGCACAAGTATTATTTATTGCAGGAAAAGAAAAAACAGCCTGTTGAAAGACTGAAATATTTTTTATTTGGTGCCGAAGGCCGGACTCGAACCGGCATGACTTGCGTCACCGCCCCCTCAAGACGGCGTGTCTACCAATTTCACCACTTCGGCAATATTCTATTCATTGATTTCGGGCTTGACCTCACCCGGTACAGTTTCTGGCACTTCAGGTACTACAGGAATTACTACAGCCGGCGGCGTTCCAGTTTCTACACTTTCACCTACTGTTTTTGTGCCAGGTAATTCAGGAACATCCTTCATAGACTCATCAACATTTTCAGCAGGGATAGACGGCATAGTGCCAGTCTTTTCAGTCGGGGTTTTCTCAACCTCCTGAATAACACGGTCTGTTACGCTGGTTGGCTTTGCTGATGTGCTGTAAAGATAGGTAAGCGACAAACTGGTCAAAAAGAAAATCGTAGCGAGTACCGCCGTTGTGCGTGAGAGAAAATTCGCAGAACCCTGACTACCAAAAAGAGAACCGGAAGCACCCCCTCCTCCACCGCCAAATGCGGCGCCTGCATCAGCGCCCTTACCGTGCTGCACCAGCACGAGTATGATGATGCCTACGGCGACCAGTACGTGTATTGCTATCAGTATATTAATCATGGGGATTGGTTTGTTAGATTACGTATGGATTGTTCAGTATGAATAATTAATTTGCGGCCTTGCAGATAGCAAGGAAGCTTTCGGCCTGAAGAGATGCCCCGCCAATCAGACCACCATCGATATCCTGCATGCCGATAAGGGCATCTGCATTACCGGCATTCATACTACCGCCATAAAGGATCTGCATGTTTTCTGCTATATCAGTACTTAGAGCCGAAAGCATATTGCGGATAAACTTGTGTACATCCTGCGCCTGTTCAGGGGTCGCTGTCATACCGGTACCAATTGCCCAAACAGGCTCATAAGCGATGACAGAATTAGCCAGCTTATCAATACCGACAACATCAATGACTGCCTGCAGCTGACGAGCGACGACAGTTTCAGTATCACCGGATTCTCTTTCAGCCAGGGTTTCACCTACACATAGCACAGGGATCAGGCCGCCATTCTGTGCTGCATTGAACTTGGCCGCGACATCCTGGTCGCTTTCACCATAGAGTGCACGACGTTCTGAATGGCCAACTAACACATACTTACAACCGGCATCGACAAGCATGGAAGCGGATATCTGGCCGGTAAATGCGCCGCTATCGTTAATATCCAGGTCCTGAGCACCGAGGGAAATATCATCACGTCCGTTTAGCGCATCGGCGGCACGTGGAATTAATATATAAGGCGGACAAATAAGCACTTCTGCATTGGTGACATCAGCTCGGCTAGCAGCAATTCCATTGACCAGGTTCACAGTGCTCTCTGAGTCACCGTTCATCTTCCAGTTACCAGCAACCAGGGGACGACGCATTCAATACTCCTTAATTCAGGTCAACTCGAATAATTCATGAATTAATCGAGCTGCGCTTTGATTTACAATATATGATGGGGGCGCAATGTTACGCGTGAAGCGCTTGAAAATCAATGTGAATTGCCCGCTGCCTGGCGAACGATTTCAGCCAGTGACTCACAATGGCTTGTTACCTGGGAAGCATCGACGCCTTCGATCATCACCCTGATCAAAGGCTCTGTTCCAGATGCTCTGAGCACGACACGCCCGCGGTCACCAAGCTCTGATTCCGTCGCGCTGACAGCATCCCTGATAAGGCCGTTATCATTCATATTAAAATCACGCGAAATCTCTACATTAATCATCTTTTGTGGACAAGTTTCCATTTCTCCAGCAAGTTCAGCCAGTGAACTGCCACTATCATGCATGACTTGTAACACCTCCAGCGCTGCAACTATGCCGTCGCCGGTAGTTGATTTGTCCAGACAAATGATATGGCCGGAGGCTTCACCTCCTAGTTGCCAGCCATTTTTCTTCATCATTTCCAGTACATAGCGGTCACCGACTGCAGCCCTGAGGAAATCAATCTTATTTGCACGCAATGCCTGTTCCATACCAAGATTGCTCATCACAGTACCGACAACACCGCCCTGCAGTTCCCCACGCCGCGACCTGGCCAGTGCCATAATGAGAATCAGCTTGTCGCCGTTAACAACCTCTCCTCGATGATCGACCATAATCAGGCGGTCGCCGTCGCCATCCAGTGCAATACCCAGATCAGCGCCCTGTTTCACAACTGCAGATTGTAATGCAGCAGTATCCGTAGCGCCGTATCCTTCATTAATATTAAAACCATCAGGTTCGTCACCGATCACATGTAACCTTGCCCCCAGTTCAGATAACACGCTGGGTGCAATGTGATAACTGGCGCCATTCGCACAATCCAGCACTATAGTCATTCCTTCAAGATTTACCTGGTTGGCAATTGTCGCCTTGCAATATTCAATATAACGCCCGGCGGCATCCGGATATCGGCTGGCCTTACCCAGATCACGGGAATCGACAGTCCTGAAAGGCTGCTGCATCATCTCCTCTATCGCCTGCTCCGTCTCATCGGGCAGCTTCTCACCCGCAGGAGAGAAGAATTTGATGCCGTTGTCATGATAAGGATTGTGTGAAGCGCTGATAACCACCCCGGCCTGTGCACGCGCTGTGCGCGCCAGATAGGCAATACCCGGTGTTGGCATCGGTCCCAGCAGGCTGACATCGACACCGGCGGATATAAGACCGGCTTCCATTGCAGACTCAAGCAAATAGCCTGAAACACGCGTATCTTTACCAATGATTATCTTGCCACGGCTATCGCCATTGCTACCGAGTACATTACCCAGCGCCCAGCCTAACTTCATCACTGTAGTGGGCGTAATCGGCTCTTCTCCCATACGCCCGCGGATTCCATCTGTACCAAAATATTTCATAAATATTCTTTTCTCACTTTTTCCACTGCTTCCGCCATGCGGAGTGCATCGATTGTCGCCTTCACATCATGGACCCTGACAATGTTGGCACCATTCCGCGCCGCCAGCAAGGCCAGTGCGATACTGGCATAAGTTCTATCGTTAACCGCTAAACCCAGGGTCTGCTCGATCACACTCTTGCGGGATAGACCCACCAGAATCGGTAGATCATGGCTTCTGACCTTTTGCAGCTCGTTCAACAGGGTAAAATTCTGCTTCTGTGTCTTGCCAAAGCCAAACCCCGGGTCGAGTATCAAGTTATTGATATCCAGCCCGGCTGCCGCACAGGCTGCTACACGTTGTGATAGATAATCCCTGACATTCGCAGTGACATCTTCATAAACCGGGTTTAGCTGCATGGTACCCGGCTGTCCCTGCATATGCATCAGGCAAACTGGCACATTTAATTCTGCAGCAGCACTGAGCGCCCCTTCCTCGGTCAGAGCACGCACATCGTTGATCATGCCTGCACCGGCATTCACCGCGGCCTCCATCACCAAAGCCCGGGATGTGTCTATAGAGATCGTCACATCAAAGCGCCTTGCCAGTCCCTCAATGATCGGAATAACGCGCTGCATTTCCTCATCAGCATTGACTGGAGCTGCACCCGGTCGTGTTGATTCACCCCCGATATCAATGATATCAGCACCTTCATCAATCATCATCGCTACATGATCAACGGCTGCATCAACAGCAAGAAAAAGACCCCCGTCCGAAAAGGAATCAGGGGTCGCATTGAGGATGCCCATGATGGCTGCCCGTCCCGTTTGCAGGAGAGGAGAGCCATCGGCTTTAGTCAACATGCTTGTCTTTAGGGCACCTCTATTAATCAATGAATATTCATCTCACATGCAAAATCGTCCATCTCGGCGTTAAGAATCTTCGCAATAGCTAGCTATTACGTGCGATCCT
>Ga0209013_10001874_pt1 | contig 19345 bp, 21 predicted proteins | sample Cruoilmetagenom2_FD_187291 | JGI IMG/M metagenome (GOLD analysis project Ga0209013, IMG submission 187291) | Oil polluted marine microbial communities from Coal Oil Point, Santa Barbara, California, USA - Sample 2 (SPAdes) (version 2) | ecosystem: Environmental > Aquatic > Marine > Oil seeps ...
GTTCAAGCATCTCAATTTCCATTACATATATCCTATTTCTTGCAAAAATGCAAAAAAGGCAAACCCTGTGGAATGGATTTGCCTTTTTTGAAAACGATATCACACAATTTTATTATAGACATGAAACGTGTGTTTTATAGTTTATAGGGGACCCTTTTAAATTATAAATGTCTTATCGGCCAAATTATTAAGGCAGTGCAGAAACAATTTCTCGATATTCATCTTCTTTGAAAGCCCGAAAAGATTCCGTCCGCACATTTCCAAGAGATCCAAGAATTAATGCTATCTTAGCAATAGTCTCATCGTCTGGTGCCTCCGACACAAGAATGATGTCGTATTGACCCATAACCAAATAAAATTCTTTTAACTCAGCCCCCATTCCTTTAAATGCTTTTTTAGCGGCATCAAGTCTCTGGGGACTTTCCTTTACATTTTCAACACCTTTTTGTGTGTAGTTTACTAACGTTATATAAGTCGGCATGGCGTCCTCCTTTTGGGTTTTAAAATTTGGGATATTCCTGGTGATCTTTTTGTTGCTTTTAAAATTTTTCTAATAACTTTGCTCTTGTTTTATAATATTCGTCTTCAGTTATTAATCCTTTTTTCAAAAGCGAATTTAATTCTTCGAGTTTTTTCTCTACATCCTTATAACTCCCGGATGGTTCTGCCATTTTTTTTGTTTCATCGGTGGCAACATTTTGATCTTTTTGAACTTCTGTTGGCACACATCCAATAATAATTGAAGCTGAGAAGAGCAGCAAAATAACGATATTAAAAAGCGTCTTTTTCATTTTTTCCCTCTTTGTCCTAAAGGTTATTGGAAGGCAGGCTTATCGGGATGTTACTTTAGGCTCCCAACAGAACACACCACGTCCTGTCAGGAGCAATGCATGCACATTTTGAGGAGTTCCCCCATAATGATAACTTTCTGAATAGAGGTTAAACGATTAAGGTAAGTAAACATCACATGCGGAGAAACGAATTGAGAATGCGGTCAGCTCAGTAAGATATGTTGTACAATGGGAATCGAATATAGATAGAGGTCTGATTTCAAAAGAGAAAGTATTTAAATTTCATATATTAAAAGCATAATAGTGTCAATAAATTATAATCATTTTAAATTGTTATATCACATTGTAGTATTAATGGGCGGGGTTTATCAATGGAATGAGGCGATGTGGTTGATTACAGATTTCTTGCCAAAAGCCCAACCCGAAGGCAATTCATGCTGATTACATATATCGCATAATGTGCATAAATGGCCGGGGCGCCAGATGCTACTCCACCAAACTTTTTTGGTGAGCCCTCCGCTAAACGCCCGAAACGTTCCCCGACCAAAGCAGTAAAACGATACCATCAATACTGTAGAGATATATTACTGGCAAAAGAACCAATAAAAATTAGATAGCGAAAAGTAAATTGAGAATGAGGTCAGCAGAACAAGAGATGTTTCATAATGGGAATCAAATCGAAATAGAGGTCAGATTTAATTTTTTGCATTTATTTATTGAACTTTATTCATATTATAAAGCAATTTAAATGTCAAATAATTTAATATTTCAAATAGGAAGATATCACTTTGTAGTATTAATTGATAAGGTGTATTGATAGTAAATGAGGGGTGTGGCTGATTACATGTATCTTGCCAGTATGACAATCAGAAATCAATCCCTGCTCATTACATATATCGTATTTGTTACAAAATTGCAAAAAAAGGCAAACCCCCGAAAAAAGTATTTGCCCTATTGGAAATTCCAGATATGAAATCAAGGCCAAGATGTTAGCCGTATCAAAGGTTTTCCGGCCAGTTGATATCCTAACGATTTTATTGCAAATCACAAAACATAATTAACCTGAGATAAGAGAATAATATCGATTGGTTCCGCTTATAAATAAGGCCTTATGTTAAAGGCTTGTCGGCCTCTGAAGTTAGAAAAAGTTCACCAACTGTTTCATCATGTAGTAGACGAGGGGAATAAATATGGCGGGAAGCATGTTGCCGACTTTGATTTTTTGAATTTCAAGGAGGTTAATGCCGATGGCCATGATCAATATGCCGCCGACTGCGGACATTTGATTGATGACAGCGGTAATTAAAAACGGCTTCATCAATGACGACGTCAGGGTTATCATCCCCTGATATATGAACACGGATGCTGACGAAAACAGTACGCCGATTCCGAAGGAAGACGCAAAAATAATGGAAAAGAGGCCGTCCAGAGCAGATTTTGCAAATAAAGTTTGATGGTTGCCGGTAAGCCCGCTTTCCAACGCCCCGACGATGGCCATGGAGCCGACACAGAAAACCAAACTGGCAACCACAAAACCTTTTGCAACGCCGCTTCCGGGCTTTGAGAATCTGGTTTCAAGTCGTTTGCCCAAGCGCTCCAGTCTGCTCTCGATATTTATGAATTCCCCGATTAAACTTCCGATGACCAGGCTGAAAATAATCAGTAAAATGGCGTCGCTTTTCAACGCCATTTTAAAGCCGATCAGCATGACGGCAAGGCTGATGGCCTGCATCATGGTAACGGTAAATTTTTTGGGAATACCCCCTCTAAAAAGAAGTCCCAATAGACTGCCGGCAATTATGGCGACCGTATTGACGATGGTTCCTAACAAACTCAATCCTCCAAAAAAGTTTTAACGCTTCAACGCGTTATCGTATCATGCGCCCGGTTGGATGGGAGCAGCGGATTATGTTGCTTTTATTGCGAGACCCTTTTAGATGGTTTGACATTAAATCGTCAATGTTTATTTTTCTAACAAGCGAAAATAACTTCAACGGGAGGAATCGATGCGTTTTGACAAATTGACCATAAAATCACAGGAACTCATCCAAAACGCTCAATCGCTGGCGTCGGCGCATAACCACCAGCAGATCGAGCCGGAACATATACTCTCGGCCATGCTGAATGAACCCCAAGGAATTGCCCGGTCCATGCTCGATAAACTCGGGGTTTCCGGGGATGATGTCTTCCGTGAGCTTGCCGCGGCCATCGACCGAATTCCCAAAGTCAGCGGAAGTGCTGTCGGGGATGCTTACCTATCTCCCAGGACCAATGGGGTTCTTGATGCAGCATTTGCAGAAGCTGCCAAAATGAAAGACCAGTATGTGAGTATCGAACATATCTTTCTGGCCATATCGGAAGAAAAACAGGGGGAATCCGCCGGAATTCTCAAAGAAAATGGAATTTCAAAAGAATCGATTTTAAAGGTTCTTCTGGATATTCGCGGCAGCCAGCGCATAACGGATCCGAACCCTGAAGAAAAGTATCAGGCTCTGGACAGGTTCAGCCGCAATCTCACCGACCTGGCCCGTTTGGGTAAACTCGACCCGATTATCGGTCGTGATGATGAGATGCGGCGAATTGTCCAGGTGCTCTCCAGGCGCACCAAAAACAACCCGGTTCTCATCGGCGAACCCGGTGTCGGAAAAACCGCCATTGTTGAGGGCTTGGCACAGCGTATCGTGGCGGGTGATGTCTCGGAAACCCTTAAAAACAGGCGGCTGGTTGCTCTGGATATGGGCGCCCTCATTGCCGGCGCCAAGTACCGGGGAGAATTTGAAGATCGTCTGAAAGCCGTCCTCAAAGAGGTTGAAAAAGCAGAAGGAGAGGTCATCCTTTTCATCGATGAACTGCACACCCTCGTGGGGGCGGGCGCCAGTGAAGGGGCCATGGATGCGTCGAATATGCTGAAACCGGCCCTTGCAAGGGGCACCCTTCGGTGCGTGGGCGCCACCACATTGAACGAATACCGAAAATACATTGAAAAGGATGCAGCCCTGGAAAGACGTTTTCAGCCGGTGATGGTGCTCGAACCGACGGTGGAAGATACCATTTCGATTCTTCGGGGTCTCAAGGAAAAGTACGAAGTCCATCACGGTGTACGGATCAAGGACTCGGCCATCGTCGCCGCGGCAACCCTTTCTCACCGGTATATTTCCGACCGCTTTCTTCCGGATAAGGCCATCGACCTCATCGATGAATGTGCTTCAAAGCTCAGAATCGAAATCGACAGCATGCCGGTGGAGATCGATGAAATTCAGCGGAAGATCACCCAGGCTGAAATCGAACGGGAAGCATTGAAGAAAGAATCTGATTCTGCATCCATAGAGCGCCTTTCAAAACTGGAGGCGGAAATCGGCAACATGAACGATGACATCCTTGAAATGAAAGTTCACTGGCAGAATGAAAAAGATTTCATCCAAACCATAAGAACCATCAAGGAGCAGCAGGAACAGCTCGGCATTGAAGAACAGCAGGCGGAGAGACATGGAGATCTGGCAAAGGTTGCGGAGATCCGATACGGAAAAGCTGCAGAGCTCGAAACCCGTTTGACAGCGGCCAACGAAAAACTCGCCCACCTGCAGAGAAACCGCAAAATGCTCAAAGAAGAGGTGGATGCTGAAGACATTGCAGACATCGTATCCAAATGGACGGGTATCCCTGTGAGCAGAATGCTCGAAGGCGAAAGGGAAAAACTGGTCCATATGGAGGATCGCCTCGGACTTCGAGTGGTCGGTCAGAATGAGGCCATATCCGCGGTGTCCAATGCCGTTCGTCGGGCCCGTTCAGGGTTGCAGGATCCAAACCGGCCCATCGGATCGTTTATATTCATGGGGCCCACCGGTGTTGGCAAAACGGAGCTGGCAAAGGCCCTGGCAGAATTTATTTTTGACAGTGACCAGGCCATGGTCCGGATCGACATGTCGGAATATATGGAAAAACATGCGGTTTCAAGACTCATCGGCGCACCTCCCGGATATGTGGGGTATGAAGAAGGGGGATATCTGACAGAGGCGGTTCGGAGACGCCCCTATTCCGTGGTGCTGTTTGACGAAATCGAAAAAGCACATCCCGAGGTGTTCAATGTCCTGCTTCAGATATTAGATGACGGGCGCATGACCGACGGCCATGGACGGACGGTGGATTTTAAAAATACCATCATCATCATGACGTCCAATGTCGGGAGTCGATGGATTCAGGAACTTGGCGCATCCAGCCGAAAAGAGATGGAAGGTCGGGTGACCGAGGCCCTGCAGGCGAGCTTCAAGCCCGAATTTTTAAACCGGATCGATGAGACCATTATTTTTCACAATCTGACGAAGGAGCAAATTGGCGATATCGTAGATATCCAAATGAAACGGCTGGAATCAAGGCTGGCTGAAATGGATATGGAATTCATCCTCTCCGAGGATGTTCGGGCATTTCTCGCCGAAAAAGGATTTGATCCGATATACGGCGCACGCCCGTTAAAACGCGCCATCCAGAAATATATCGAAAATCCCCTGTCCATGGAAATCCTGCAGGGAAACATTTCAGAAGGGGCAAAGTTCATTGCCGATATCCAAGGGGAGAACGTGGTCTTCAAGCCGCTCTGATATGTTATGGCGTGTTGAAACAAGGGCTGGTTTGAGCCTTTTGTAACGCGCTGAGCTTGATGTGCTAAATCACGCTGGAGGCGATAAAATCACAGCTTCGGATCAATTTTGCCCCCCCGTCCGCGTAAAATCTGTCAAAGAATGGCACTATTTTGGTCAAATATTGTCAATCACTTTGGGTGTAAAATTTGTCATGTGAGACTAACCAGTTGATTATTAAGCAAATCAATTTTTTTTTAAAAAAGGATGGCCGTGCACGATTTTTGCAGTTACAAAATAGCGGCATAAAGATAAATCATCACAATTCCTCCTTGAGTTGAAAGGGCAGAGTCATCATAGTTCTGCCTTTTCTTTTTCCGTTCCATGCAGGTCAAAAAAACAACTTTATTGTTTCCTTCTTTCGCAGGGTCGGCGATTCATTTTAAATACCGGCTTATTTCCAAAAAAAAACCCGGCTCATTGAGAACCGGGCGTTTTAATGACTTTGGTTTTATATTATTCTGTTGCAGTACTGGTCAGAAAGTCACGGGTGAAATTTTCATTGTCTTCAGGGGACATCTCTTTGGGGAACCTTTCCAATGCCAAATCGATGGCGTTGTCAATCAGTTCTGCTCTGAAATCATTTTTAGCCTGTAGAAAATGGGATTCGATCCTTTGCTTTGCATTCACGATCATCGATTCGCTTTGCGCTTGAGCGGTTTGAATAATCTCCACTTTTTTCTTTTCCCCCTGGTGAACGATTCGTTCTTTAAGTTCTTCAAAGCGTTCTTCACTTTCATCGATGGTTTTGATCATCTCTTTTACTTGTGAAGCGACATCTTCTTTTTCATCTTCAAGCCGTTTGATTTCTTTGGCCAGCTTTTCTTTTTGGCCTCGAAGGAAGTTCATTATCGGAGTTTTACCGTATTTGATGATCAAAAAGACGATAATTCCGAAATTGATGTACCGCAGAATTAGATCATACATCGGCCGCCAGTTGCTCGATTTTTCAGCTGCAAAGGCGTCATGACCCAAAAAATGCAGGCTCAAAACGACTGCCATGAAACAACAGAATACCCCGATGACTTTATTCATATAATTCATGAAGCCAGCCTCCGTTCCAACAGATTTTCCATGATATTTACGGCCAGGGTTTCAGATTCCTTTTGGATATATTTTCTTGCTTCGGAAATTTGAGCGTCAACTTCCGCTTCAGCCGTCTCTTTTAGGGTTTCAATTTGTTCTCTGGCAGAGGCCATGATCTCAGCGGCCTCCACGCTCCCGGATTCTTCGATCTCCTGCTTTAATCCATGGGCTTGAGCTCTTACGGACGATTCCTGCGCCTTCAGGCGGTCGGTCAGGGTTTCAAGCTCTTTTGCCGCATTCTGGGCATCTATTTTTATCTTGTCCATGTAATTGGCCCTTTCACTTCTAACATTTTGTAAAGGGCGAAACATGATACGGTTGATGATAAACAGAAAGATCAGAAAAGAGAGCAGTTGAACAAGCAACGTCTCATTGATACTGATTAGGGCTATATTGCTGATAATATGCATAATCTGTTTTCTTGAAAAATATAAAAATTAGGAATCAAACAACGAATAAAAGCAGTAGTGCAATAACCAGTGAATAGATTCCGGTAGACTCGGAAACCGCCTGGCCCACCAGCATGGTTCGGGTCAGCAGTCCCGCTTCTTTGGGATTTTTTCCGATTGCTTCACATGCTTTTGCTGCAGCCATTCCTTCACCGATGCCCGGTCCGATGGCGCCAAGCCCCATTGAAATTCCTGCACCGAGAAAAGCCGCTGCTTTTACAATATCTGCACCTTCAATTGCCATTTTGTTCCTCCTAAACGAGTTTTTTGGATTTTATAATTAATTTGAGATCAATCACAATTATACGACAAAGATCAAGACCAGGGCGACGACCAGCGAATAGATCCCTGTGGATTCGGCAACCGCCTGGCCCACCAGCATCACTCTTGTTAGATCTGCAATATGTTCTTGACTCCGCGCGATCCCTGCCACGGCACTGCGGCCGGCAAAACCTTCTCCGATTGCAGGGCCGATGGCGCCGATCCCCATACACAGACCGGCTGCAAGCAACGCTATGGGCGGTGCAAGCAGATCGGTTGTCGGGAATGATTTGAACATCAGAATAAAGCTGACCAAAAGTGCATAGATGGCTGTTGTCTGGGTAACCGCCTGACCCAGCAGCATGACATTTGTCACCGGTGTAGCGGTTAAGGGCTGTCTGGCAACGCCATCACAACTGGCTTCCGCCACAAGACCTCCACCCAGACCGGAGCCGATGGCGCCTAACCCCGACGAAATTCCGGCACCCAAAATAGCGGCCCAGGTGGGGGACACCGGGCGTACGGAAAAATCGGTAAATAATAAAATAAAGGATACCACCAGAGCAAAGATGGCCGGCGTTTGACATACCGCCGAACCGATGAGCATATTTGTCGTTAAGCGTCCGGTGACTTCCGGCTGTCGGGCCATGCCTTTACAGGCTGCTCCGGCAGGAAACCCTGACCCCACACCGGATCCGATGGCTCCGAATCCCATGCACAAGCCTGCCGATATCAGTACATAGGGCATCAGCGTATGCGCCGGAAAATTGGTAAACAGTAGCATCATTGCAATGACCAGGGCAAAAATTGAAGCAGACTCGGCAATGGCCTGCCCAACCAGCATGGATTTAAAAATATCGCCGGATAATTTGGGGTTGCGGCCGATGGCCTCGTTTGCACTTGCTGCTGTAAATCCTTCACCAATAGCTGCTCCAATGGCGCCCAATCCCATGGCCATACCGCCTCCACAGAAAGCAGCTACCTTAATCCAAGTTTGAATGTCGTATGCCATAAATTAATTTACCTGAACCGCAATATATACCACCGTTAACATGGTAAATACAAACGCCTGAATCGTTCCAACGAACATTCCGAAAAAAGCATTCAAAAAAGGTGGCGTAATGATACTGTAAGTCAGATAGGAAACCACCAGTATGATAATCGCGCCGCCCATAATGTTGCCAAAAAGACGAAAAGAAATGGAAATTACTTTGGCAAGCTCTCCGATGATATTCAACGGCGCCATGATGAACATCGGTTCGCAGTAATCTTTCAGGTAAGTTTTTAACCCCTTTGCCTTAATCCCTGCATAATGCGCAATAAAGAATCCCATGAGTCCAAGACTTAACGGCGTATTAAGGTCCTTGGTCGGTTCTTCAAGGTGGGGAATGATGCCCAGCCAGTTGGAAAGAAGCAGAAACATGAACAGGGCACATATCAAAGGTGCGTAAGTCTTGGAAAGCTCCTTTCCCAGCGCATCTTCGGTCAGGGCATAAAGATGTTCAACAAAAAGTTCTCCGACGACCTGCAACGGCCCGGGAAGCCGACTCTTTTTTTGGGTTGCAAAAAATCCAAAGCAGAGGAGTGCAAAGAAGACGATCCAGGTCATCACAATGACTTCAACGTTCAACGTTATATCGTGCCCAAAGAACGGAATGATAAGTTGGTGTATTTTACCGAGATCTTCCATATTACGACTATGCCTGTTTTCTCCGAATAGAGTTTATTAAACTTAAAAAATGGTCCGCCAGAATAGACAGTTGGACCATAAAAATTCCGAAAATTACAGCAATGATGTTGTATTGATCGAATTTAATGGCGATGATCAACGGCACCGCCAGAAGGATATATCTCGAACATATGGAGATGAGGGAAAAAAAGAAGGTTTTATTTTTAGATTTGCCAATTCGCAAAGGCAACATTTCGCCTATTATAATAAAATTGACAATACTGAAAACTGTACCCAGAATTAGACCTTTGCCCACAGGTTTCTGGCCGGCCATAATAAAGAAAAGGCCTACAAAGATGGCTCCGATAAGGGCCCTGGAACAATATTTTTTTTGTGTTTCCCTAAGAGAGTCCATTGCCGGAATTGTCATTTTCTTCCTTGTTTTCAGTAACTTCTAGGATTTGGCGATAAACGACGATCCCTCCGCCGATAACTCCCAAAACCGTAAAAATGGCGACGAATATTCCCTTGGTTCCTAAAAATTTATCAAGATACCGGCCGATAAAAAAACAAAAAAAAATACAACCGACCATGGTCAGGCCGAACTGCGTAATTATGGAAAGGTTTTCAATCCACGGCCGATTTTTCTTATAGTTAAAAGGCATTTTATACAGCGCATCCTGTCTCATCATAACTGTTTGATTTGTTGTTTTATTTCTCCGATGAACAGGTCGTGCTCGATTTGAACCGTTAGTCTGATAGCAGATAATATTCTATACTGTCAAGGAGATATGTGAAAATTATTGCTTACTTTTTCTGGTTTCAAAAAGAAAAATGTATTATTGCATTAACTTATTTTGTAATATATTCTAACCGCCTCAGCATCCTATGGGGGAATCGACCTATGGCAATATCGAATACACAGAAATTGCGACGCTTTTATGATCAGTTTGTGGGAGATGACAATGTTCTCATTGTTATCAATGCCGATCCGGATGCCATTGCCAGCGCAATGGCGGTTAAACGGCTCCTTTGGCGCAAAGTGTCCAGTGTAACCATCTCCAATATCAACATCATTAAACGACCGGACAATATCGCCATGATCCGGTTCTTGGGCGTCGATATCGTCCCGATTAAAGATGTTGTCCAAGATCACTTCTCCCGGCTTGTCGTTGTCGACTCTCAGCCGGACCATCATGAAACATTTAAGTGTTTCCCGCCGCATGTAATTGTGGATCATCATCCGGATACGGGAGTCCAGGCGCCTTTTGTGGATATCCGATCTAAATACGGCGCTACGGCCAGTATAATGACCGAATATTTAAGGGCCGCGAAAATTAAGCCTTCCACCAAACTTGCCACCGGTCTATTTTATGCCATTAAGACGGATACCGACAATTTTGTGCGGCAGACCTTAATTGAAGATGTCAGGGCATTTCAGTTTCTTTACCGTCATGCCAACCTCCACCTGGTCAACAAGATCGAGCGATCGGAGTTGAGGCCCGATTTTTTAAAATATTTCGAAATCGCCATTGCCAATCGGCGTGTTCGAAAAGGACGTATGTTTGCCCATCTCGGTCCGGTGGTAAATCCTGATGTCTGTGTGCTCGTTGCAGATTTTTTTATGAAAGTCAGTACGGTGAACTGGAGCATTGTGTCGGGTATATTTAATAAGAAACTGATTCTTATCTTAAGAAATGACGGGCTTCGCAAGGATGCAGGAAAGGTCGCCCACCAAAGTTTTGGTGCCGTCGGTTCCGGCGGCGGCCATAAAAGTATGGCGCGTGCTGAAATTTCCCTTGCAGAGCTTAAAGAGGTTGTGAACCATAAGGATGATAAAAAACTTTTAAGGTGGATGATCCATATAATTGAAAAGAGAGCGGGAAAAAAATGACCTGTGATCCGGTTGAAATGACGGTTACCATTCTCGGTTCAGGCACATGTGTCCCTTCACTCCGGCGAAGTTCCTGCTCGATACTGATGAAAACAAATGAAAATTTGCTGCTGTTCGACTCGGGAGCCGGCACCATGCGAAGGCTTCTCGAAGCCGGCTTTGAAATTTTCGATGTTTCTTTTATTTTCTACAGCCATTTTCATCCCGATCATACCGGTGAACTGGTCCCGTTTTTGTTTTCCAACAAATATCCGGACGGAAACCGACGTAAAATTCCACTGACTTTGGTGGCTGGAAGGGGATTTGCAGAATTCTATGACAACCTGAAAAATGTTTACGGTTCTTGGATGGAACTTGCTCCGGGCTTTTTAAACATCGTTGAACTCGACAATACCGCCCGTGACATAAGCAGGTTCGGTGATTTTCAGGTGGAATCACTCCCCGTTAATCATAACGACGAAAGCATCGCATACAAAATAACCGGTTCCGGTGGAAAATCAGTGGTCTATTCGGGTGATACAGATTTTTCCGACAATCTGGTTACACTATCCAAGGCCGCGGATCTTCTAATTTGTGAATCGGCACTTCCCGATGAATTGAAGGCTAAGGGGCATCTGACGCCGTCTCTGGCCGGTGAGATTGCAACCCGGGCAAATGTTCGCAATCTGGTTTTGACGCATTTTTACCCTGAATGCGACCGTGTCGACATAGAGAAACAGTGCCGTAAAACCTATGACGGCCCGCTGCATCTGGCGGAGGACCTGATGACCATAGAAATCTGAATTTTATATGCCAAATTCAGATAAAAAGAAAATGCAAGGTGCATGTTCCTGGAACGGGATTTTTTTATTGGACCATGGCGCTTTACGCCAAATCCCGTATCTTTTTCCCGGTATCATGTATCCCGACCTGCATCCTGAATTATGAAATATTATCCAATATCCCTTGATATACAGAACCGAAATTGTCTGGTGGTCGGCGGTGGTTCAGTGGGCACCCGAAAAGTGATGCTGCTGTTGGAATGTGGTGCAATGGTCTCTGTTGTCAGCATGGAAGCCACTCGAAAACTGCAGGAACTTTCAGGCAATGGTATAATAAGACTTGAAAGACGACCCTTTAAGACTTCAGACCTTCATGGCAAGTTCCTTGTTATGGGGGCAACCGACAACTCGGAAATAAACCGGCAAATATACACCGAGGCCCAGGGGCTGGGTGTACTGTGCAATATTGCCGACCATCCTGAAGCATGTGATTTCATCCTACCGGCCATTGTAAAACGGGGAGATTTGACCATCGCCATATCGACTTCCGGGAAGAGCCCTGCTTTTGCAAAAAAACTGCGCAAAGATCTTGAAAAGGAATTTGGAACCGAGTATGCCGATTTTCTCAAACTTATGGGTGAAATCCGTAAAAAACTTTTAAGTGAAGACCATGAACCCGAGGCCCATAAGCATCTTTTCGAACAGGTGATCGAAAGGAAGCTCATTGAAATGATAAAAGAACGCAATATCACGGCGGTTAATTCCTTACTTTTTGAAATTTTTGGTCAAGGGTATGCGTACGAATCATTAATGGGGTTCCATCCATAAATGGCCAATTAGTAATGTGAACTTTTTTAAATTTCGGATCTGCTGTTAACGGGACGTTAGGATAAATTCGCAAAGGACGCATACGTGGAAATTTTTATTTTTATTGTCATTATATTTTATCTGCTGAGCACCATAGGATATTTTGCGTATCTTTTCCTGCAGAAGGATGTCTTCCAGCAGACCGGTTTTTATCTGCTCGTTGCCGGTTTCTGCTGCCATACGGCGGCCATCGGTTTCCGGTTTATTCAATCCGGACATTTTCCGGTCAATAATCTCCACGAAGTGCTCTCCATAGTGGGATGGACGATTGCCGGTGTCTTTCTGGTCTTCCAATACAGGTTTCAGCTGAAGGTTCTGGGGGTGTATGCCGCTCCTCTGGTATCTATTGTAATGGTTATTGCAGCCAAGTTTCCCAATGCACCCCATCAGATGAACAATATCCTAAACAACTTGTGGCTTGTGGTCCATGTGGTCGCCGTATTTATCGGAGAGGCCTCATTTGCACTGGCATGCGGCGTCGGGCTTTTATATCTTCTCCAGGAGCATGCGATAAAATCAAAAAAACATGGTTTCTTTTTCAGGCGTCTTCCATCTCTGGAACTGCTCGACACCACCGGATATGCATGTATCCTTACCGGTTTTGCCATGCTTACTTTTGGGTTAATTGCAGGTTTTGTATATGCCAAAGCGGTCTGGGGAAGGTTCTGGAGCTGGGACCCCAAAGAAATCTGGTCCGGGATTACCTGGCTTTTGTATGCCGCCCTGCTCCATCAGCGTCTGACCGTTGGATGGCGGGGACGACGAGCGGCCATTATGGCAATCATCGGTTTTGCGATTATTCTATTTACTTTCCTGGGCGTCAACTTTCTTTTGCAGGGGCATCACGGAGAATTTACCAAACTATAAACAGAATTAGCGTACGTTAAGAAATATGTTAGATATCGTATTAATGGGATTGAATCATAAAACAGCGCCGGTGACACTGAGGGAGTGCCTTGCCTTTTCGGAAGACGAGACTTCCGTTGCGCTGAAAGTTTTTCAGGAATCTCCGGCCATCACCGAGGCCATGCTTATTTCAACCTGTAACCGTGTAGAAGTCCTCATGGCCACCAGGGATACATCCAATGCCGCGGATACCGTTAAAGTTTTTTTTTCAGAATTCAAGAACCTGCCGGTGTCTGAATTTGAAAAATCCCTTTACATCCATGAGGGGGATAATGCGGTCCGGCATGTCTTCAGAGTTGCATCCAGTTTAGACTCTATGGTGGTGGGCGAGCCTCAGATTCTGGGTCAGATAAAAACGGCGTATCAAATTGCCATTTCAAAGAAGACCTCCGGTGTTCTGTTGAATAAGTTGCTCCATCGAACCTTTTTTGTGGCAAAACGGGTTCGGAGTGAGACCGGAATTGGAGACCATGCGGTATCCATAAGTTATGCGGCCGTTGAGCTGGGCCGTAAAATATTCGGCACTTTTGAAGGGAAAAAGGTGCTCCTGATCGGCGCCGGTGAGATGGCTGAACTGGCGGTGGAACACCTGATTCGAAACAGGGCCGGGGATATTCTGGTTGCCAACAGAACTTTCAAAAACGGTGTTGCGCTTGCCAGGAGATTCAAGGGGCAGGCGATCCGATTCGAGGAGATTACCGGCTTTTTAGAACACGTGGACATTATTATCAGCTCAACCGGTTCGCCCGATTACGTGGTTACACGGGATCAGGTCAAAGGGATTATCCGCCGCCGCCGCAATCGGCCCCTTTTTTTTATCGATATCGCCGTTCCCCGTGATATCGATCCGGGAATAAACCGGCTCACCAATTCCTATGTTTATGATATCGACGACCTAAAAGGGATCGTCGATGAAAACATGGAAGATCGAAACCGGGAAGCGATCAAAGGAGAGAGAATCGTCGACGAGGCGGTGATCAGTTTCCGGCACTGGTTCGAAAGCCTGGATGTGATACCGACCATTGTCGAATTGAGAAACAAGATGGAGGACATTGCAAAAGGAGAAATAAAAAAGACCTTACAGACCCTAAAACATCTCTCAAATGACGATCACGAAGCCATCGGCAGAATGACCAACGCAATGATTAAAAAAATACTTCACGATCCCACTTTGCTGCTAAAGAGCAACGGGCACCATCAAAATAAATCTGTCTATCTCGATGCCACCCGAAAACTTTTTAAACTTGATGAGTGAAAGGAGGGCGCTTTGAAAAAAATAGCATACCTTTTTCCAGGCCAGGGTTCACAGACTGTTGGAATGGGCCTCGATTTTTATCAGGAATTTGTTGTTGTTAAAGAACTTTTTGATATGATGGAGGAAATTTCCAGAATAAATATATCAAAACTCTGCTTTAAAGGCCCTATTGAGGATCTTACCGAAACCGTAAATCTCCAGCCCGCCATTACAGTGGTTAACCTGGCCTGTTTTACGGCCATGGAGAAAGCAGGGCTTGAGCCCGCCATCTCTGCAGGTCACAGTCTCGGTGAATACAGCGCCCTGTGCGCATCAGGCATTGTTTCCAGTGAAGACACATTTAGGCTGGTCTTTAAAAGAGGTGAACTGATGCATCGGGAAGCCACCAGAAACAAAGGCGCCATGCACGCAATTATCGGGCTTCCCATAAATACCGTGGAGAAACTCGTTGAAGAGGTTCAGAAGGACGGTGTTGTTGCCGTAGCGAATCACAACGCTGAACTTCAGATTGTGATCACCGGTGCACCTGAACCGGTGAACAGGGTTTCCGATCTGGCCGCTTCACAGGGCGCCAAGGCCATACCGTTGAAGGTGAGCGGCGCATGGCACAGTGAGTTGATACAGGGCGCCCAAGACGAATTCAAGGACGTTATCGAATCGATACCTTTTAATACGCCCGAAAAATCCATGGTGTTTAATGTCACGGCCGACGTTGAAAGTGATACTAAAGAAATTCAATCGATCATGGCCCGTCAATTATGCAGCCCGGTCAAATGGTACGACTCCATGTGCAGACTCATGGCGGAAAACATTGAGATTTTTGTCGAGGTCGGTCCGGGGAGAGTTCTTGCCGGTTTATTAAAAAAGATCTTGCCCAAGGATTATCCGCGTAAAATCTATAATGTAAACAGCATGAAGAGTTTAGACCGATTTTTGAATGAAACAACGTGAGTTGTTTTAAACCTTAATTGATCGCAAACAAAATGGATAGCTGAATTAAATATTAAAAATAATTAGTTTATATTCGTTTGTTGCAATTTTCATATATCTTCTATCAATGAGATATAACTTTAAGAAAAATATCTCAATTTTGTTTGCCCGTTGGGAAAGCCGATGCCACCCCATCTTCCGCGTTGCCAAGGGTTTGCGGTAGCAGACTACAGCTTCACCCTTGGACGCCTTGAAGCCGGGGCACCCTCGACTTTCGCTCAATAAAGGTTAAAACATCAATTTTCTTCTTTACATCGAAATTTCATTGGTGTATCAGTATGGTTTTAAAAAAACAGGGTATCAATGAAATTTAAAAGGTTCTGTCATGAAAAAGAAAGATGTTGAATATTTTAAAGATTTTCTGAACAACCGGTTGGAAGAACTCTTAAGTCATGCCGACGATACGGTTTCAGGTATGACACAGCCCAAAGAAAATTTTCCGGACCCCACAGACCGTGCTTCCCTCGAGTCGGAACGGAATTTTATGCTTCGCATAAGGGACAGAGAGAACAAACTGATTAAAAAAATCAGAAAAGCCTTGAATCGTATCGAAAGAGGTACGTTTGGCGTTTGCGAAGAATGCGGTGAAAATATTTCCGTTAAACGGCTTAAAGCCAGGCCGGTTACGACACAGTGTATCGATTGCAAAACCAAAGAAGAGGCTTCAGAAAAAGCCCTTGGATTATAGCATGTGAGCATCGATCTTCATATTCATTCAACCGCTTCCGATGGGACTCTGTCACCCTCGCAACTGCTTGATCTGGCTCAAAACCTCAATCTCGGCGCGATAGCGATTACCGATCACGATACCATAGACGGTTCAAAAGAAGCCCTCGCGTATGGAATTCCCCCATCGATAAAATTTTTAACCGGTATTGAAATGAGTGCCACCCTACCGCCGTCCTTTTCCTGCCCGGGAAGTTTCCATATTTTAGGCTATGCTCTTGATATCGATGACCCTGTCCTTAACCGGTCCCTTTCCCGGCTGAAAGCGTCCAGAAAGAATAGAAATCCCCGGATTCTTGAACTGCTTTCCAAAATGGGGATGGAACTCACCTTAAGCGAGGTCCGAAATTTAGCCGGAGACAGTCAGCTTGGAAGACCTCATATTGCACAACTTATGGTAAAAAAAGGCTTTGTTCCATCGATCGATGAAGCATTTGATAAATATCTGGGAAAAGGTAAACCGGCATATGTCGATAGATTTCGCTTTGATTGTGAAAAAACAATCCAGACCATATTGAATGCCGGAGGAATTCCTGTTCTGGCCCACCCCTTTCTTCTGAACATGGACGATGAAAAGATCTTCGAGGGTCTGGTTGCAGTTTTAACGGAAATGGGGCTGAAAGGCATAGAAGTCTATTTCCCGGAACACACGGCAGATCTTGTTGACTATTATACCCGGATCGCAAATCGCTATAATTTGTTGATCACAGGGGGTACGGATTTTCATGGGGCTGTAAAACCCGAGATAAAAATGGGATCCGGGAGAGGAAATTTTTCTGTACCTTATGAATTATATGAGAAACTAATTTCAGCCCTAAATGAGCGCAAATAAAATTGAGATGACACAGATAAATCTTTCTGAATTCCAGCGTAAACTAATATATGAATTTAAGAATGTCGATTTCCTTGTGGAGTCTCTCAGGCACAGCTCATTTGTCAATGAACACCCGGAAATGGATATTCAGGATAATGAACGTCTTGAGTTTCTGGGGGATGCAGTTTTAAATCTTGTTGTCGGACACATCCTCATGCAGCGTTATCCGGACCTAAAAGAAGGGGATTTGTCTAGAATGCGCGCCAATCTGGTCAATGAATCCCAGCTTGCATCGATTGCCCGTAAAATGGACCTTGGTTCTCATATACTACTGGGCAAGGGTGAAGTTCAGTCTAAAGGCCGGGAAAAAAAATCGATACTGGCAAACACCTATGAGGCTGTCATTGCCGCAGTCTATTTGGATGGTGGATTTGATGCGGTATTTAGAATCATTGACGGTGCCTTTTCGTCTTTGATGGATTTCGTGGCTCGGCCGAGTGCCAATCACGATTATAAAAGCCAGATTCAAGAACTTGTCCAATTGAAGTACCAAAAAATTCCTGATTACACCGTTGTCCATGAAAGCGGTCCGGATCATGACAAAACTTTCCATGTACAGCTGAAAATTGAAGAGATCCAGACAAAAGGCGTTGGAAAAAGCAAGAAGGCGGCTGAGCAGGATGCGGCCAGGAAAGGCCTTGAAATTTTACAGTCTGATGATTGATCGAGTTTCCAACCATCGCCCTTTTATCATTCCGATTTTCTTGCCCCATGCCGGGTGCCCGCATCAATGCGTCTTTTGCAACCAAACCGCCATTACCGGCGTAAAACAGGACATTGCTTCTTCTGAAGAAGTGGATCGTTTGATCGATGAATTTCTCGAATATAAACGGCCGAATCGCCAGACGGCTCAAGTGGCATTCTACGGCGGGAATTTCCTTGGTCTAAAGAAGGACGCCATCCGGCGCCTTCTTGACCACACGATGAGATCCGTGACAAACGGACGCGTTGACAGTATTCGTTTTTCCACCCGACCGGATACCATTGACCAAGAACATCTTGAAATTATATCAGATTATCCGGTTTCCACCGTTGAAATCGGTGTCCAGTCTATGGATGATCGGGTGCTGGCCATGGCAAAACGGGGGCATACTGCCGCAGATACGGTAACGGCGGTGAAGCTGTTAAAAGAGCGAGGCTATACCATCGGCCTGCAGACGATGGTGGGGCTGCCGGGCGATGATGAAACCGGATCTTTTTATACCGCCCAAAGAATTGCAGAACTCGTCCCTGATTTTGTCAGGATTTATCCGACGATTGTTCTTGAAAACAGCCGTCTTGGAAGGTGGTATGCGCAAGGAAAATATAATCCCTGGCCCCTCACACGATGTGTCGCACATGTAAAAGATCTTTACCTTTATTACAAAGAAAAGGCGATTCCGGTCATTCGTATGGGCCTTCAGGCATCTGAGGATCTCGATAAAGGGGCAGCCATATTGTCAGGACCCTATCACCCGGCCTTCGGGCATATGGTCCATTCGGAGATCTTTATGGACATGGCCGCGGAAGTTATGGAAAATCGAAACGCCTTTGAAGAAACAGTTACCATAAAAGTTCATCCGCGGAGCATATCTAAAATGAGGGGTTTAAAAAACAAGAACGTCGACGCCCTTCAAAAACGATTTCACATTAAATCGCTCAAAATTGTTCCGGACACCTCCCTTCCGGAAGATCAATTGGCAGTCTCATCATTGTCCAACTCAACGGGTATTGACCTTAAGATATAATGAGACCTTTGCAAAACGCCCCTTTTTGCCCAATTTCTGCGTCAGTCTAAAATTGTAATCCTCGAAATACTCAATGTATTCCTGTGGTTAAAATTTTCGTCTTCCTTGAACTTGAACAAAAATGAACATTTTTCAAAGGTCTCAATCTTATGAATTTCCTGGAGTATTGGAATATTGGGGTATTGGAAATTGTTATTTCCCCATTATTCTACCATTCTATCACTCCAAGCTTTCTGCAAAAGATAACGCCATTCGACGCAGGTCCCCGGAATGTGCGATTCATATCCATTATTTCTCTTGGACGAGATGGAGGATTTTTTTTGAGGTATATTCGCCAACATCTGCCAGGGCATCTATGGATAAAAACGAAAGGGCGCTGTTTGAAAAAAGACAGGTGGCGGAAGCGGGAAAATCATCATCGGCTTCATAGAAGATATAGCACAGGGCTATTTTCG
>Ga0209013_10001875_pt1 | contig 19330 bp, 17 predicted proteins | sample Cruoilmetagenom2_FD_187291 | JGI IMG/M metagenome (GOLD analysis project Ga0209013, IMG submission 187291) | Oil polluted marine microbial communities from Coal Oil Point, Santa Barbara, California, USA - Sample 2 (SPAdes) (version 2) | ecosystem: Environmental > Aquatic > Marine > Oil seeps ...
ACATCCCGAACCCGGCAGTTAAGACCGTCAGCACCGATGGTACTTGGGGGGCAGCCCCCTGGGAGAGTAGGTCATCGCCAAGAGACTTTTTCTTTTTAACATGTCTGTAATTTACCGGAACGAGCGCAACTTCGGTTCCAGAATGCCTGCTACTGATCGTTGCATATGTTTATAAACGTCTCTTGCGTTGTTTGATCGCTGATTGGGTTTAGCCTTCAATGCAAGGATCAGTAATACAGCGCTAGCTCCCGGATTTAATTGACAGCCCATATTTCCTTTGTTATAATGTCCAAGTCGCCGCGGGCTGGCGAATTTTAATCTTACAAAAGGAGAGCGCCTATCGAGGTTCTGTAAAACTTACTTCACAGAACGTACCTGGATTATTATCGCTCGGCTGGCCCGCGAATGCCCGTCGGGCTTTTTTTATGACCACATCACCGCAAAATCCAAAATCATGAAAGGAGGTGAAGAGCTTGACATCAGTAAACCTGCGACCTAACGAAAGTCAAGAGCAATTGCTCAGGCGTTTTCGCAAGAAAGTTATCAAGAGCGGCGTGTTAGGCAACGTGCGTCGTAAACGCTGGTTCATTTCAAAAAGCGAGCTTCGCCGTATCAACAAAAAAAAGGCGATTCGACGCGCACAGCGTAGAAACAGATATCGCACAAGATAAAGTTACAATCTAAGCTTTGGAAGAATATCCAATTACGCAAGACCGGAGGAAATGATGGCCAAAGAAGAAGATAAAATCGTAGTCGAAGGCCTTGTTATAGAGGCGCTGCCAGGCACACAGTTTAAGGTACGTCTTGAAAACGACCACGAAGTCCTCGCCTACCTTTCAGGCAAGATGCGCAAGTATTACATCCGCATCTTGCTGGGTGATCGAGTTCGTGTCGAGATGTCTCCATACGACCTGACCCGCGGGCGTATCGTCTACCGATATAAGAAACACCAAGAAATACCAAAACAAAGCAAATAAATACACATCCCTGAAGTATCCTCTTGGATCGCTTCAGTTGTAAACGCGGCTGTAAATGCCTCCCTTTCCTCCGGGATCTTTGCACCTGCTGGTTAATCATATCTATCGCTCTTTGCTCAGTAAACAAAGAGCGATTTCCATTTAATACTTTCACGCTCCCCATTAATCCAATGTTTACGTAATTTTACGCTTCCATATAACGTCCTTATTACACGACAGCCAACCCGAATGCATTGTCAAATGTGAATCTCATGACTGTCACTCTGAGTTTATCCTGAGCTTGCGAAGGACCTAGCGAAGAGCCTCGACGATTGAGCTAAAGATTCTTCACTAACGCTCTATTCAGAATACAAATTACACATTGATGTTTGACGGACCCTAGCCATCCTAAACCGCATCGTTCATGGAAGCTTAATCAGGGTCCGTTAGCTAAAAAGAGCGCACGTCCTGCCGGTCAAATCATATGAAGAATGATATGCGTCCCATCTGGCAAATCCTGATCGCGGTGATGGATTCGAGCGCATCCGTCAACCTAAATTGTGATGAGTGCTTCGTCGTAATGGAATACATGGTAGAACAGGCAGAGTTGGGAGCAGACAAGTTGTTCTTACAAGAGATCATTGAACGCCACCTTAAAAACTGTCCGGACTGCCGCGAGCACCACATGAAGCGTATTAGAGAATTAGAGAAGAAGACCCGCAAGGAGAAATTCCCATGATAATGAAACACTTAGGTATTTTCGTATTAGGCAGTTTATTTCTTTCAGCCTGTTCAACCGCCATCCAGGCTGCTACGAATGAATCACCGTCATCAGAGACATCTGCGGAACTTGCAACCAGTAAATTTATGAGTGACAATAGCCAAACAGAAACGGGTGGATTTGACGATTCAATCGTTTTGCTTCCTGAAGAAGAGCCACCATTGCTCGCAAACAGTGAGTTTTCTACAGATTTCAACAGACATACAGTTCCCTACTCGGAATTCCTTACAGGAGGCCCCCCAAAAGATGGAATACCCGCTATTGATAGCCCAAGGTTCATCGATGTAGAAAGAGCGGATTTGTGGCTGCGACCTGAAGAACCCGTGATCGCTGTTATCGCTGGTGAAACGGCAAAAGCGTATCCGACCCAGGTGCTTCTCTGGCACGAGATTGTTAATGACACCGTCGGGAAATTAGACCTGTCGGTTACCTTCTGCCCGTTGTGCAATACAGGTATTGCTTATAACAGGCAGTTTGATGGCAGAAGATTAGATTTCGGTGCAACAGGATTATTACGCTTCAGTAACCTGGTCATGTATGATCGCCAGACTGAAACCTGGTGGCAGCAGGCTACTGGGGAAGGGATTGTCGGAGAATATGCTGGTAGACAGCTTGAGTTCTACCCAACTACGATGATTAGTTGGGAGGAGTTCAAGAACACCTTTCCCAATGGGCAGGTGCTGTCCCGGGATACCGGTTTCGAGCGCTCCTACGGAACCAATCCATATCCTGGATACGATAACATAAACAGGTCACCTGGGCTGTACCGCGGTCCTGAGACGCCTGGCATCCTATCCGCAATGGCGCGCATCTTGACCGTAGACTTTGATACAGAAGCCGTCGCCTATCCATTTGATGTACTGCAGGATTTACGCGTGGTTAACGATCGTGTTGCAGATAACCAAATCGTCGTATTCTGGCAACCTGGCACTGCTTCAGCGCTGGGACCATCGTTATCTTCACCATGGTCGCAACCCCCGGGTAATATAGAGTGGGAACCAGAAACAGTCTCCGCCCTGGACGCCCTGACAGCGACAGATAATGGAGATGTGGGATCCGCTACCGCATTCATTCGAGAAGCCGAAGGGAGACCTCTGACGTTTATTTGGAATGGTGAAATAATCTTGGACGATCAAACCGGCAGTGAGTGGAACGTGCTGGGTCAGGCCATTGATGGACCATTAGCCGGAACCCAATTAAAACCCGTGGTAGCCATCAATCACTTCTGGTTTTCCTGGGCTGCCTTCAAGCCAGATACCCGCATTTACCAACCCTAGATCGTATTGGAGCTGGCAGCTATTGCGCTTGCACTGGTCCAGAGACACACATCCTCTTCCTGATTACATTTTCGATGCCGCAAGTCTTTAAGCACCAAATTCGGCATCTGGCGCGGTCTGAGGCTGTGATTTGCGCCGGCTGTGTTGGGAATCTCGCTCTCTATCGGACGGATTATGATAAACTTGCCTTCTATGATACTATGTTAATTAATTGAAGAAGGAGAACCCAAAATGAATGATGTAACATTACAGGTGATAATCGCAGCCCACCAGGATGAAGAATCAGCTAATCAGGCGCTCAAAGAATTGATCCAGGCAACCAAAGATGGGGTGGTCGATATCGAAGATGCGGCGCTGGTTGAAAAGGACGCGGATGGCAAAATCCACATCAAGGACACAGCTAACGTGAGCACAGGCAAGGGTGCCGCTATCGGTGGTGTGATCGGCGGTATTGTAGGCTTGCTCGCCGGTCCGGCCGGGGTGGTGATCCTAGGCGGCGCAGGTGCCTTCATCGGGGGAGCAATTACCGGTGGCGATGAGGGCATCCCAGATGAGCGTTTGCAGCAGTTGGGCGAGGAACTGGAACCGGGCACATCCGCCGTAGTAGCAGTCGTTGAATCCGTCTGGGCAGACGCTGTTGAAGCAAAACTGGCCGAGGCAGCCAGCGGTGTGACCACCAGAGAAGTGAGTCCCGAAGTCGCTGCTCGGCTTATGGGAGGCAAGCAAGAAGAAACCACCGAAAATGAGGAGGATGCTTGAGAAGTAATCCCTGAGCGACTGCATCTATAAATAAAACAAGTGCGTTGCAATTAGAAAATACAACGCACTTTTCGCGTATAAGTGGGTAGGCGACCAACCGCGTTGGTTGATTGCGTGCCCGGGAGTCCATCAGTCACATCGCAGGATTCGCACGTATCATCCCAGGCGCGACCAAACGCCCTGTTGAGCATCTCGACCGGGTCGGTTATTTTATCCATCATGTCTAATGGGATCATGAAATGACCTCCCTAGAATCTCAATGATGGCTACCCAATGATCTCCTTGTTCTGCAGTATTGGTCGTGGGTCGACCATGTTCTTGTTCAGCACAGCATCCTTCTCAGGCAATCCCAAGGCTAACGCCATGAGTTGAGTGAAGTACATCACAGGTATTGGCTCATCAACCTCCATCTGGAATTGACGGGCGTCCAAGTTTAAATGACATAAGGGGCAGGCAACAGCGATCACATCAGCGCCTGCATCCTGGGCAGCCTGGACCAGTCCACTGCTTAGCTTGATCACAATATCAGGGCGAGTTAGCGAGTGAGCTGCACCACAGCAGCATGTCTTATAAGACCAATCCACAACCTCAGCTCCGAGAGCATTCATCAGCTCGTCCATATCGGTAGGATTCTCGGGGTGTTCGGCTTCTGTCACTTCTGGAGGGCGGGTTAACAAGCAACCATAGTAGCACACCACTCGTAATCCTTCCAATGGTTTTTTAACATTAGCCGTAACTTTATCAGCCCCAACATGGTTCAGGATCGCCTCAATTAACGTGCTCACATGTACGCTATCTCGGTAGGTATATCCAAGCGCCTGATTTACCTCTTCCCTGTGTGTATCGTTGTGGCGTATCTCATACTGAGAGGCCTTGTGGCGGCTGAAGCAGGCGGCACAAGGCATGGTTACTTCCTGAAAACCACTTTTTTCGATCAGTGCCAGGTTTTCCATCGGTAGGCGGAGTGCAAATTCCGGATCGGCTTTGTGGGCAGCGCTGCTGCCGCAACAAACCCAACCCTTCGGTTCAATCAAGTTAAGTTCTAAGGCTTCGCATACCGCCTTGGTCGAATGGTTAAACTCCGTTGCCGTTGATTCCAACGAACAACCAGGGTAATAAGCCACTGCATCCACCGCGCCGGGCACGGGTTTGACCTTGCGCGGAGGTTTCCCTATGCTTGGCAAAAAGCCTACTTTCATCTTGCGCAGCATCCTCATGTAAAGGTCAACGTCCTCTAACAAAGCACCTGGGTTATGCAACCCCATCTCCGCCATCAAACCCGGTTCGTAAGCTCGACCCCAAATGCGGATCTCGCGCATGAAAGCTTCATTGAAGACATTCACTTCAGGCACCTGGGGCTTGTAACCTCGGTCTAAAGCCTCGCGAGTCAGGAATTCCATGATAGCAGTGATATCGATCCCCTGCGGGCAGCGGGTGGTGCAGGTCTGGCAGGAAGCGCACAGCCAAGGGGTCTGAGACTCGAGCGCGATGTCCTCCTGCCCCAACTGTAATGCGCGCATGATCTGATTGGGCTGCCAATCAAAGAACTCGGCCACCGGGCATCCACTGGTACACTTGACGCACTGGTAGCACAGATACACATTTTCACCCAATTCTTCCTGGATGCGCTCTGCCAGGTCTGAATTAATGTTCTTTATTGGGGCAGCAGTTGCTGCGTCTTTTTCCATACAATATCTCCTGCTTGGGTAACGATAAATAAGAGTAAAAAAAACAACCTGTGTATCGTCGTTTAAAGGTGAATTATCACGCTGGCAGCTCTTCCTTTAGAGTAGGTCGTGGAAACAAGCCAGCGCCTTCCACGATCGGTTTAACCGCCGCTTCCCACTCGATAGCCATGATATGCACACCGGCAACACCCTTGATCTCTCGTAATTGTTGGATCAAATCTATACAAACCTTAATGCCCGCCTCTTTCCAGGCCTTGGAACGAGCACGCTTGTCCTCTTTGGTCAACTCATCCTTCTTCTTACCAGCCCATGGTGCACTGGCTGCCGTCATTTGATCGATAATTTCATCCGGCACCAGAATACCAGGTACGTTGTTCTTCATATAGCGGGCCATGCCGGGGCTCTTCAGCGGTCCTACGCCGGCCAGGATGTAAGTTTGTTCGTGCAAACCCATCCCGCGCACCTTTTCCATGTATTCAGCAAAAGCACCCACATCGTATACCAGTTGGGTCTGAATGAAATTGGCGCCCGCCTTTACCTTCTTGGCCAGGCGATAGGGACGAAAATCTATCGGATCAGCAAAAGGTGCAGCTGCAGCACCAACAAAAAAACGCGGCTCCAATCCCTTGAAGGCATCCCCACACTCAAAGATACATTCATCGCGCATATCACTCACAATTTTCACTAATTGCAGCGAGTCCATATCAAAGACGTTCTTTGCATCCGGGTGATTGCCAAAGCTCTGGTGATCCCCGGTCAAGCAAAGCAAGTTGCGCATCCCGAGTGCGTAAGCACCGAGTAAATCACTCTGAATAGCCAGCCGGTTGCGATCCCGGCATGTCATCTGAATCACCGGCTCGAGGCCTGCTTGAACCACGATAGTACCTGCGCCGATGCTTGACATACGCACAATGGCGGTCTGGTTGTCAGTGATATTTACCGCGTCTACCAAACCTTTTAACAAGGCGGCTTTTTTACGAATTTCGTCACCGTCTGCACTCTGGGGCGGCCCGAGCTCGCCGGTGACCGCGAAATGACCTTCACGCAGCGTACGCTCCAGGGTTGAACCTGATAGATTACCGTTGTTACTCATTGATGTTGTCATGCTTCACTCCTCCTCAATCAGGCGCAAATCCTCACGTACGATTTTGCGAGGACCTCCATCGCGAGACGCGCTCCAGTTCTTGAGCGGTTGCAGTTCTAAGAGAACATCCAGCTTTCCCATGCTGTTCAAGCGATCATATATCAGCTGCCACGCACAATCGATCTCCGGGTCGATCTCGCAGTGCCCGTCTTCCGATCCACCACATGGGCCATTGAGCAGCGATTTCGAACACCGTGCAATCGGGCAGATGCCGCCCGTCAGTTCAAGAATGCAGTCACCACAAGCCGCGCAGCGCTCCTCCCAGACACCCTGTTCGGAGGGTAATCCCAGAAATGTGGTGTTCAACCCGGGGACTACCCAGGTGTTGGGAAAGTGTTCAGCGATCGCCTGGACGCCAATTCCACAACCCAGGGAGAGAACTACATCCACATTTTCCACCTCTTCGGCGATTTGATCCAGGTACTCCCACTCGCACTGACGCTGAACGGTTATGTCCGTGATCTGCTTCTCGTCACCATTTAACTTGGAGGCCATGCGCAGCGAGGAAGATGTTATCGCGGCTTCTCGTGATCCACCGGCAAAGCACACCGTCACACAGGTCCCACACCCTACGACGAGCACTTTTTCCGACTCGCCGATTAACGTTTTGAGTTCTTCGAGTGATTTTTGCTCTGCAACAATCATAAAGTAAACCTCCAATATTTAAAGTTCGAACTGTCCCGGACAGTTTTACACTTGGTTGTCCTTCTTCTACAACGACTCAACCTTTTAATGGGTAAGCCTAAAACTCGTCGCCCTTCGGTTTTAAATTTATTATCAGCCGCGCTACATCCGTTGTCTCTCCATCGGGGAGCATAAAATAATCATCAAAGGTGCAACACAATTGAAAACCCATGTTTTGAAAAGCTTTTATGACCTTGATCTGACTGGCTACTACTTCCGCTTCCAGTAGAAACAGCCCGTTTTTACGGGCAAGGTCGATCAATGACTGTATTATCCTGGTGCCCAGTCCCCGCCGGCGATATTCTCTCGCCAGATAGATGCGAATTCCCCCGATGTGACGTTCCGGACCACTTCCGAAGTGCAGCGAAGCCAATCCTACAACATGGTTTTGTGCCACAGCCACGATTGGCAGCACCCTGGAATAATCCACACCCTCGCACCAAGATTCTATGACCGCCGGATCTTTAACATCATCCCGCAAAAAGCGCACATCCCCGTTGCTGGCCTGCGAAAACATCTTAGTCAAGTGCTCTTTATCATCCGGAGTCAGCGCCCGCAGCAAAACTTTGCTCCCATCTTTCAGGACAACCAGGTTACGATAATTGGTTATTTCTTTAGGCAACATCCCCGTATCTCCTTATCTATACCTGCTGATTATTGATAGATAAATATCCAATCAGCATACATACATTACTCTTTATGCAATACCCTTCCTCCATCATTGGTATGCACTTGATTGCACCCCGCGCGGTCCCAGGTGACAGGGTTTAGTCTCCAAGCTCGGGAGGAAACCTTTCAGGGTGTCTGGATCGTCATCCACGACCAGAATATAAACTTGTACTTCCACAAATCCCTCCATTGACTGGTTAAACGGAACGCCGCAGTCCATCAATCCTGTGTAGATTCCTCACCAGCGGTCGTTCCATTTGTGCCGGAGTTACCATTCACATCCCGCAAGGGGCTTGGACCCATCCGGCGGATCTCCTCGGTGAGCTCAGCTGCCGACCGGGCAAACTGACCAGCCATGGCCGCTGACACATTGACCATTTGTATACGTCGACCTTCCAGTCCGATATCTTCCAATAACTGTCTTATGTATTCCACTCGCCTGCGGGCGCTGAGATTACCATCCAGGTAATGACAATCGCCCTCCATTCAGCCAGCCACCATCACACCATCCGCACCGTCCTCAAATGCACGCAGCACATACAGCACATCGAGTTTTCCAGAGCAGGGCAACTCGATTACCTTGATCGAGGTGGGGTAATCCAGCCGCATCGACCCGGCCAGATCGGCCGCGGCGTAGGCGCAATAATGACAGCAGAAGGCGACGATTTCAGGTGCGAAGTCTTCGTTAGTCATTTACCCTCTCCAATATTTACTCGTATACTTTCAACAGGCACAAAACCCTCATCAACGGACGCTTTTCCAAACAATGCATCGACCTTCGTCAGAGTCTGAGCATCAGTGTAGTGCATCAATTGAATGGCTTGAGCGGGACACTCCGCGGCACAGGTGCCGCAACCATGACAGATCGCAGGCTCGATGTATGCTGCTCCGACAATATCACCAATGCCGGAATACTGGTTGCTTACAACTGGTACATTGTATGGACAGATTCGCACACAGGTCAAACAGCCGACACATAAAAGCGGATCAACCATTGCCACCCGTGCATTGGTCAGCATGGTCTCCTGGGACAGTATACTGGATGCGCGGGACGCTGCAGCTTGTGCCTGTGCGATGGACTCATCCAGGAACTTAGGATAGTGTGCCATACCAGCCATAAAAACACCATCCGCAGTAAAATCCACCGGTCGGAGCTTCACGTGCGCTTCCAGGAAGAAGCCGTCCATATCTATGGACAGTTTCAGACGGCTGGCTAACTCGCGTGTGCCTTCAGGGGATACTACGGGCATGCTCAGAACCAGTAAATCAGGGTGCAGCGAGAGGTCTCTGCCCAATATCGGCTCCCAAACGTTAACTGTAATCGCAGAGCTTGATGCATTTGTTCCGTCACCCGGCCCGTTTTCGATCACCACATCCGGCTTACGATCAAATTCATAATGAACGAAATGTACTCCCGCCCGGCGTGCCTCCGTGTACAGCTTTTCCTTAAATCCGTAGGTGCGTATATCACGGAATATGATGATCACATCCGCTTTGGGATTGGTTTCCTTGAGTTTGAGGGCATTCTTCAATGCGGTTGTACAGCACAGGCGGCTGCAGAACTTCTCCGCCGGACCGACGCATTGGATCATGACAATGGATTTAAGATCGCTGATCGCTGATTGCTGATCGCTTAACAGATTTTCAAACTCCAGTTGTGTCACTATATGTGGACTTGCACCATATCCGTATTCAGGACCTTTGTACTCCACACCTCCGGTGGCGACAATGGTTGCCCCATGCTGTACTTCATATGAGTCCCCATCTCGTTCCAGTGTCGAGGTGAAGTTGCCCATAAAACCATGTGTTACGAGCAATTCGGTATTCAGGTGAACTGTTATCCCGGAATGGCGTGTAACTTTGTATTGTGTTTCCGCCAGGTACTCCTGGGGCGACAGGGTCTCATCCTTTCCATTCGAAGGCACGAAATACCGCAGGTGGCGCAGGTTTCCACCCAGTTTTTCGTCCCGCTCAATCAGGTGGACCGGGAATCCCTGGTCGGCCAGGGTGAGCGCTGCCGTTAAACCCGCAGCACCACCACCAATGATCAGGGCTGAGTTATTGACCGGCACTTCGGATATCTTAAGCGGTTCGAGTTTGACCGCTTTTGCGACAGCCATACGCACCAGTTGTATGGCTTTTTCCGTGGCGCCGTCCCAGTCTGATGAATGCACCCAGGAGCATTGATTGCGGATGTTCGCCATCTCGAATAAGTGGGGGTTCAGACCGGCTTGACGGATAGCGTCCTGGAATAATGGCTCGTGCGTTATCGGCGTACAGGAGGCGACAACCACCCGGTTCAAATCCTGCTCTCTGACCTGTTCGATGATGTGCACAATCGTATCCTGTGAGCAGGTGTACAGATTATCCTCTGCGTGAACCACACCAGGCAGCGTACTGGCGTACTCGGCCACAGCGGGTACATCGAGATAACCACCGATGTTGCTGCCGCAGTGACACACAAATATCCCGATGCGCGCTTCCTCACCCGCGATATCGCGTTCGGGTGGGTAGACTTGCGCTACTGCCAGGGTATTCCGTGCTGGGAACAGCAACCGCGCCGCGCTGGCAGCAGCCCCACTGGCCTCGATCACAGTCTCGGGGATATCCTTCGGTTCGCGGAACGGACCGGCTACGTATACGCCTTCTCTGCTGGTCTGTAACGGGTCAAACAGGGTCGTATGGCAGAAACCATATTCGTCCAGTTCAATCCCCAGGTTACGCCCAAGTTCTTTCACACTTTCAGAGATCTCCATCCCGACAGATAGGACCACCAGGTCGAACTCTTCTTCGAGCAGACCCGCCTGCCCCTCAAACGGTGCCGAGTAACGCACCTTCAGCCTTTTTGTAACAGGGTCCTCTTTCAAATCGCTCAATCTGCAGCGAGTGTACTTCACGCCATATTTCTTCTCAGCCCGCTGGTAATATTCCTCGTAGCCTTTGCTGTATGAGCGTGTGTCCATAAAAAATACCTGGCAATGGACTCCGGCATCCTCGCTGCCGTCGCGTGCTTCAGCGCGCGCGTGCTCGACGGTCATAATAGCTTCTTTCGCAGCGTACATGCAGCATACCGAAGAGCAGTAATCATGGCTCTGATCACGGCTGCCCACGCACTGCAGAAAAGCGATGCGTTTGGGGCTTTCTCCATCCGAAGGACGCTGTACATGACCCATCGTGGGGCCGCTGGCGGATAGCATACGCTCATACTGCAATGAGGTGATCACGTTCGGGTAACGGCCCAACCCATATTCCCGAGACAGATGGGCGTTGTATATCTGGTATCCAGGCGCCAGGATGACCGCGCCCACTTCTACATTCTCTATCAGTTCGACATCGTCGTGGTTGATTGCGTCTCGCCCGCAGGCAAACACACAGCTCATGCACTCCGAGCAGATACCACAGGCCAGGCAGCGCGCCGCTTCAGCCTGAGCGCTTTCGTCATCGTAGCCTCCTTCTACTTCAATAAAATTGTCAATGCGCTCGTCGACGGAAAGTTCGGGCATTGGAATACGTGATTGCTTGGTAATCTCTCCACGCGCTAAACGTTCTTCAATCTCCTGTGCCGAAATGTGCACTACCGGTAGTTCTGGTTTTGGTGGTGGTTCCAGCGGTTCACCTTTCAAGTAGCGGGTGATGGACTGGGCTGCCGTGTGACCAACATCCACGGCTTCGATCACGAATGCTGTTCCAGAGATGCAGTCTCCAGCAGCGAAGACCCCCGGGCGGGAGGTAGCCAGGGTGTTGGGATTAATGGCGATAGTCTGCGTATCCGTCATACCCACATTGGCGTCGTCCGGGATAAAGGCCAGCCCTGCGCGCTGACCGACTGAGAAGATCACTGTATCGCATAGGATTGTATGATTGGTATCCGGGACTTTTTCGATCTGCAATCGTCCGCGCTCATCAAAACTAAAGGAAGCTACCTGCTGACATTCCACGCCGCTCACATGCCCATTCCCACCTTCCAGGATACGTTCAAATGTGCGCCCGGGATACAGTACGACGCCCTCCTCTTCGGCGGCGTCCACTTCCCAGGAGTGTGCAGGCATCTGCTCCCTGTTCTCCAGGCATGCCAGATGTACCTCTCTACCCATGCGTACGGCGGTGCGGGCGCAGTCGATGGCCACGTTTCCGCCACCCAGCACCAACACTCTTCCTCCAAGTCCGGACGTTCCCTGCGCTACCTTATCGAACTTTCCCAGACGTACATCGCGCAGGAAATGAGTGTTGACCAGCACCCCATCCAAATCTGCCCCAGGTATCGGCAGGCGAATACCCTCATGCGCGCCGACGGCGATCAACACAGCGTCATATCCTTCATCGAATAGATCATCCAAATTGTCAACGCGTTGGTTCAACCTCAGGTCAACTCCCAGGTCGATGATGTCCTGCACCTCGCGCTCGATAATGTCTGTGGGCAGGCGGTATTCCGGGACGCCCAGGCGCAGCATCCCACCAGCAACCGGCATGGCCTCAAATACGGTCACTCGATAGCCATCCATAACCAAATCTTGCGCAGCCGTCAGACCACACGGGCCTCCACCAATAATTGCGACCTGTTTCTCAGAAGTCTTGGGGATGGTTTCCAAAGGCTGGCGTGGTTCGGCGTAAACCTTGTCCGTCACGAAGCGTTTCAATGCGCGGATGTTGATCGGCTCATCTACCTCGTTACGGTTACATGCATCTTCACAGCGGTGGTTGCAAATCCTCCCGCAGATCCCCGGGAAAGGATTATCCATCTTGATCACCCGCAACGCGTCCTGCCAGCGACCCTCACGGATAAGGGCTATATAACCCTGGGCACGTTGACCCGCCGGACAGGCATCGCGGCATGGAGCAATACCGAGCTTATCAATTGCGAACGCGTTGGGCACCGCCTGAGGATAGAGCTTGTAAATGGCGCGTTTCTCTGAGAGCCCCTCATTGAAAATGTCTGGAACTATGATCGGGCATACGTCCACACAATCTCCACAAGCGACGCACCTATCAAGATCAACGTAGCGCGGTTTATGGCGCAGGCGAACGCTGAAGTTTCCTGCGCTACCACGCACTTCCATAACCTCTGTATTTGTAAGCACCTCCACGTTGGGATGACACCCGATCTCAACCAGCTTGGGAGAGATAGTACACATGGCACAATCGTTGGTCGGGAAGGTCTTATCGAGTTGGGCCATCTTGCCACCAATAGCGGACTGAGTTTCTACCAAATAGGCCTTAAAACCCTGACCCGCCAGATCCAGCGAAGCTTGTATCCCCGCGATACCACCCCCTACGACCAAAACTGCGCCGACAGGTGAATTCTCAACTGATGATTTCTCAACCTGAATGTCACTTGTCAATGTCATCTTGTTTCCTCTCCAGGAGGGATGCATGTTGTTGTGAGAGAGGTAATTATTTCATAAACGTAACTACTCAGCCCGAAGGTATTGGGCAGTTACTCATAAACTATGAATATTCTCTCATTGTGCTTGCCTACCGCGGAAACCGTATTCTTCATCTGCCTCGCCGTCTTCTACATCTCCTAATACCAGGTCTTCAACGCCCTCACCGTGCGGCGCATACCCGGGTTTAATAGGATTAGGGCCAAGCTTACGGATACGCTCCACCATCGTCTGTGCAGCCATGGCAAACGTATGTCCCTGGCTGCCGGACATGAAGAACATCTCCAGGCGCTCACCCCCCAGGCCGATTTCGTCGAGGATTTTTTTTGCCCGCCTCACTCTGGCCAGGCCGCGCTCGTTACCTCGCACGTGATGGCAATTCCCAATCGGGCAGCCAACCTGATACACACCATCTGCACCTTGCTCAAAAGCCTCCATCAGGTAACGGATGTCCGTCTTGCCGGTGCAAGGAAGACGAACAAACTTTATGTTGGCCGGGTATTGGATGTTCAATGCACCTGCTGTATCAGCCGCCATATATCCGCAGTACACACAATAAAAAGCTGTAATATGCGGTTCAAACGGCTCGGCTGAATGAAGCTTTTCAGGTAGCGCTGAAACTTGATCTCCGCTCATTGGACTACCTCTGTGGGAATACTCGGTTGCCAGGCGCCAAGACCACCTATAGACCTCAACATGATCTGTTCGTCCGTATAGTTAACAAGTTGTATCGCGTTAGCCGGACATTCACCCGTGCAGGTTCCACATCCCTGGCATAAAGCTGGGTCAATATATGCTGCGCCACCAAGACCACCAACACCGGACAGACCTTCATCTACAATGACCTGTGGAATGCTGAAGGGACACACCCTGGTGCAGGTCAAACATCCCACGCACTTATCAGTATCCACCTGAGCGACAACACCTCCCAAATGAAGTTCCTCGTTTGCGAGCAGGGTCAGGGCTCGGGCGGCTGCTGCCAGTGCGTGGCTTATGCTCTCCTCGATGAACTTGGGGTAATGCGCCATCCCAGCCAGGAAGATACCCTCACGCATGAAATCCATAGGGCGCAATTTCATCTGCGCTTCCTCGAAAAATCCTTCGGTAGATAGCGGCGTGCGCAACATCTCTGCCAGCTCTGCAGTCCCTTCTGAGGGTAGTATCGACATACTCAACGGTATCATATCTGCAGGAAGCATGAGTGTGCGATTCAGCGACAGGTCATGCACTTTAACTACAAGCTCATCGTAATCCTCATCGAAAATAATACGTGGAGGATCCTCATCCGTATAGCGTACAAAAACCACACCATGCCGCCGCGCTTCGGTGTAATATTCCTCGCGAAAACCGTAAGTGACAATATTCTTATAGAGCACGGTGACATTGCACCCCGGATTGAACAGCTTGAGGCGAATGGCGTTCTTCATCGTGTTTGTGCAGCAAACGCGTGAGCAGTAATACGTTGATCCTTCAGGGGTCACACACTGGATCATCACCACATCCTTTAGAGCAGCGATCTCCTCAGGATGATGGACAATCTTTTCTTCGAGTTCTCTCTGCGTGATTACCTGCGGATATTGCAACCAGGCATGTTGACGAGCCTCCCTCCCACCTGTAGCTACGATGGTTACACCATGTTCAATTTCTATCTGCTCGCTGCTCCCATCCGGCCTGCTGGTACCCAGTTCAGTTTGGAAGAAGCCGATGTGTCCGCTGTGCTGGAGTACTTCCGTCCGGGTGTGGATCACAATGCGCTGGTGGGAGCGTATCCGGTTTACCAGGTCTCTCAGCAAGCGTTGGGGGTTATACCCTTCGGCGACATAATGAATGTGCAACAGATTTCCACCCAGCATCTCAGAGCGCTCGACCAGGTGCACGTTGTAGCCACTATCAGCAATTGCCAGAGCAGCCGTCATTCCTGATACTCCTCCGCCAATGACTAGCGCCACTGGTCGGAAACGATGTTTCTGCTTGTGAACCGCTTTTGCTTCCACGACACGCCCTACTGCAACCCGCACCATTTCCACCGCGTTGCGATTGACAAGATCTCCCTGCCAGCGGTGCACCCGGCTACACTGCTCGCGCAGGTTGACCAACTCAAGCAAATACGGGTTCAACCCGACCTGCCGCAAGGCACGCTGAAAAAGAGATTCATGTGTGCGGTTGCTGCAAGCCGCTACAACCACCCGGTTCAGGTCTAGTTCCTGGATCTGTTCCTGGATAAAAGCTACGGTTTCCGGGAAACACGCCGTTGCGACAATTTGGGCTGAAACCACCCCTTCCAATTGGGATGCCTGGCGAATCACTTGAGGAAAATCAATCGTTTCGGAAATCGTATCCCCACACGTGCAGGCGAAGACCCCCACACGCGGCGGTTCCCCACTCACATTTCGTTCAGGGGGCATGTCGTTAGTCGATAGGAAGGGCCACTCGCGGGTGAAAGTGTACGTGTTCAGGCGATCGTTCAGCAAGCGCATTACCTCTGCCGCCGAGCCGCTTGCATCGATGATCGTCTCTGCGATCTCTTTGGGGGACGAGAAGGCACCGCAAACAAACACACCGGGGCGGGTCGTTTGAAGGGGTTGGAACTTGTCGGTCATGCAGAAACCATACTCGTTCAGGTCAATATCAAGCACCTCGGAGATATGTCTGGCAGTGTCGGGGGGCTGCAAGCCGGTCGCCAGCACCACCATCTCAAACCTTTCTTCATGCTGTGTGCCATCTTCATCGGCATAATCCAGGATTAGATTGTTGGTATGCGGATCTTCCCGCACCTTCGAGACCCGGCAGTTAGTGTACTGAATCCCATGCTTCTTGCGAGCCTTTTCAAAGTAAGTGCTGTACTCCTTGTTGAAAGCACGCTCATCCATGATGAAAATACGGCATGAAATATCTTCACCCAGGCGTTGTTTCGCCAGCATGGCCTCCTTAGTAGCGTACATGCAGCAGATAGACGAACAGTATGTATGTTCCTGGTCGCGCGAACCGATGCACTGCAACCAGGCGATGGACGACGGTCGCTGCTGGTCAGAAGGTCGCACAACGACGCCTTCCGTAGGCCCCGATCGACTCGCCAGGCGTTCGTACTGCATAGCGGGGATCACATTCGGGTAACGACCGTATCCCAGCTCCTCCAGCCCGGTCGGATCATAAACCTGGAATCCGAGTGCCAGGATGATAGCGCCAACTTCAACCGATAACAAGTGTGGCTGTTCGTTAAGATCGATACAATTTGTCGGGCACACCTCAACGCACTTACCGCACTCGTCGCAGTATGGACCGCGATCGATCACATAAGCGTCCGGTGCGGCGCGTGCGGCAACCTTGTATGCCGCCTTGCGAGTGGTCATCCCAACCTGGTAATCGTCCGGCAGTTCAACAGGACAAACCTGTTCGCAGTAACCACAGCTGATACATCGTAGTTCATCAATAAAGCGTGGCTCCTGGCGCAGCGACACGCTGAAATCGCCAGCCTGTCCAGCGACATCCACAATGTGCGTGTTGGTCAGGATCTCGATGTTGGGATGCTGGTTCTGTTGGATATATGCAGGCGAGATGGACGGGCGGGTACAGCCATAACCATGGTCAGGCGTACCCCGGCATAACACGCAATCGTGCTGTGGGAACATATAACCAAGCTGCGCCACGCGCCCACCGAGACAGGGGGTCTGCTCAATCAAGTAGACCCGTAATCCTGCATCTGCCAGGTCGAGGGCTGCGCGCATTCCGCCAATACCTCCTCCGACCACCAATGCAGCGGCAGGATTGGAGCGGGCTTCGTCACGGCGAAAGGTTTGTGCTATCGATTCTTGCATCTATGTAGCTCCGATGTGGTAAAGTCGAAAAAACAATACATAACTGCATTAAACACGTAAACCGCCTCCTGTCCAGCGCAGGTATGGCGGCTGACAACGATGTAAACATCATTGGGGGCCTTCTGCACCGACAGGTGCCTGGCAGCGATGAATTTTGTGATTAAAACCACAAGCCACCTTACCGTCCAAAGATTAAAGTGTGGTGGCTTCGACGGTAGTTGGTTGGCCCTTCAGTTTCGCATTCTGACCGGTGAAATCCAGTCCGCGTATTTGATTGGCTACCAGTAAAATTATGTATACCAATATGAACTTATTGTAGCTTACGGGAAAAACAGTGTCAACGTGATGAATGTCATAAATATAAGGAGTGATGTGAAAGTTGCCATGATGACCACATCAGGAATTCACGATTACGCTCGGAACATGTTTGGCGTCTGGCAAATCGTGCTCGTCTAAACGGGTCTCCACATCATGTTATTGCACGTTGATGCAAGATGCAATTCAAGCGCAGCATGCTTTCACCAGGGTGGATTTTGAAGGAAAACGATCATGATTGCTGCGAAGGCAATCACGCATCCAAGAGAAACTACTGCCACAGCAATAATCACCGCGAGTGGGGTACTGCTGCTGCCGTTGTCCGTGGATGTAGTCTGAAAGGCATCCTGGACATCGGATGAAGAGACTGGATGCTCGGCCTTCTCCATTTCCTCTATGAGCTGTTCAGGACTTTTTTGTTCTTCAGTCATTGGTGGTCTCCTTGAGTTTGATTATTGTGGTGAAATTTTATCATAATATCTCACCGCTCTTCCGCGGTCTAAGCGAGGGCCGGTGTGCAAATCTAAACCCGGTTTATCTCTTCCCCTCTTCAACGAAATCATTAAGAATATCTCTCAACTGACTTTGTAATCGCTCCAGCTTACTTCTGTGCTCGCCTTGCGCTTTAGAAATGGTTGACTCTAAAATATCAGTCACGTGCCGCAGGCTGTCGACGATTCCCCAAGTCTGCTGGTCCTCGAAACCTTCCTGTTCACTAATATAATCCAGCATCGCATCCAATCCCCTTCTGTACTTGTTATCCGTACCGATCTTTTCCATCACGCCGCTGTTCTCTAAGATATCTTCCACCTGCTCGTGTACGCGTGCCAGGATTAAGGCTGCATCAAGTCTTTCCAGGACTTCTTTCAGCTCTCCCAGCATATCCACGCTGGGCACATCCAGCTCAGGGCTCATCTCCAGGTCCAGGATGACGGCTTTTATCGGCGGATCACTCGACTTCACTAAAACCACAATTTCCTCCCGCAGACTGGCCGCGTTGGCGAAGTACAATCCTTCGTCCGCCCTGACGACTAGAAGACCGGGGACAGTTAAGTTCTGGGGGTGCCGCCTGACATCGCTGAAGTTAAGCGTACCCGGCTCTCGACCGAGTATGCTCAGCTTGGGTTGACTGGCTCGCACTACAATAGCCAGCAAGGAGACAATCACGGCGATCAGTAGAGCGAAGAGCACTTCAAACAGCAGCACAGCCACCAGCGCCACTACAGCCAGCCAGAAATCGACCCTGTTCAAGCGGTAAAGACGCTTCATCTCAGTTACGTTCATCATCCCCATCACCGCCACGACCACAATCGCTGCCAGGGTAGCCTCCGGCAGGTTGTGGAACAGGGGTGTTAAGAATATCGCCACGATGACCGTACCTATCGCACAAATGATGCCTGCCATCTGCGTTTTCCCCCCTGCGTTATCGTTGGCGGCAGTTTTGGACAGGCTGGTGCCGACAGGGAAACCCTGGAAGATACCGGCACTCGCATTGGAGGCGCCGATGCCGATCAGCTCCTGGTCGGCGTTGATCTGGTAGCCGTACTTGGATGCGTACTGCCGCGCAGGTCCAATCGCTTCCGCAAACGCTACCAGCGCAATCCCAAGCGCGCCCGGCAGCAGCGCAATAATATCACCCAGGCTGATGTCAGGCAGAGCCGGACCTGCGATGCCAGCTGGGATCTCGCCCATAATGTGGACACCATAATCGTGCATATTGAAAATTGAAACGACCGCGATGCCATACACAAGGGCAGCCAATGCGGCCGGCATTTTGGGAACGAATCTTTCCAGAACCAACATCAGTACAATGCTGCTCACAGCCACCAGCAAAGTCAGCAAGTGTGTCTCAGGCAGGCTG
>Ga0209013_10001876_pt1 | contig 19330 bp, 22 predicted proteins | sample Cruoilmetagenom2_FD_187291 | JGI IMG/M metagenome (GOLD analysis project Ga0209013, IMG submission 187291) | Oil polluted marine microbial communities from Coal Oil Point, Santa Barbara, California, USA - Sample 2 (SPAdes) (version 2) | ecosystem: Environmental > Aquatic > Marine > Oil seeps ...
TACATATCAAAAATGTTACCTGCTTCCTGTCGTTACTACCCTTCTTGTTCAGAGTATGCCACCTGGCAATTTGAGTTTAATGCACCACATAAAGCCCTGGCTTCGAGTACTTTACGCATTTTACGATGTAATCAGTTTTTTAAAGGTGGTATTGACTATCCTTTGGTTGATTATAACCCTCCAAAACATCTCTCTATACTCAAATTTAATGCACTTTGTGGCAAAATAGATATACTTTATTGGCTTGTACCTCAAAGTATAGATGCTGATCACCCAAAATATTATGTAATAAAGGACTTTGATGCAATTAACCGCACCACTTGACATGCACCTGCACCTCCGAGACGGAGAGATGTTAAACAATATTGCTAAAAGCTCCGCAAGCACTTTTTCAGGTGCTATTATCATGCCCAACCTTGTTCCTCCTGTCAGCAGTAAAGAAGAAGTAGTTGCTTACAAAAGCCGTATTATGGCTGCCATCGGTGATGAAAAATTCACTCCCTACATGACACTCTTTTTCAAACCCTCTTATGACAAAGCATTTCTGAAGTCTGTACGTGATGAAATCACTGCCATCAAACTCTATCCTGCAGGGATCACTACAAATTCAGAAGGCGGAGTAAGCGGTTTTGATGTGGAAGAGTTGCGTCCTGCACTTGAAGCCATGTCTGAGCTGAATATTCCTCTGTGTGTACATGGCGAGACCAATGGTTTTGTCATGGACAGAGAAGCAGAATTTGTCTCTATCTATGAGAAACTGGCCTCTGCCTTTCCCAAACTCAAGATCATCATGGAGCACATCACCACCAAAACGAGTGTAGAAGCACTGGATAAATTCGAAAACCTTTATGCCACTATTACCTTGCATCACCTTCTTATTACACTGGATGATGTTGCAGGCGGCATGCTCAAACCTCACCTTTTCTGCAAACCCATAGCCAAACGTCCCGAAGACAGAGAAGCGCTACTCAAAGTAGCGTTGGAAGCACACCCTAAAGTGATGTTCGGTTCAGACTCTGCACCACATCCCAAACATGCAAAAGAAGCCTGTGGCTGTGCGGCAGGTGTCTTTACTGCACCCATAGCTTTACAGATTTTGGCTGAACTTTTTGAAAATGAAAATGCTTCACTTGAAAATCTTCAAGCCTTTGTTTCCGGAAATGCACAAAATATTTATACTGTCACACCTCTTGCCAAAACAGTAACCCTTGAGAAAAAAAGTTTTAAAGTACCTTCAGATTACAATGGTGTGGTTCCCATGTATGCAGATGAAGAAATAGCGTATAGCATTAAAGAAGTACGCCATGGATAACAGACTTAAAGAGTTTGAAAAAGGGCATGAAGCCTTTCAAAAAATAAAATTCAATCACGGTAAAGAGCGTTTTAAAAAACTTGTCTCGGAAGGACAGAGCCCTAAAGCACTTTTTATCGGATGCAGTGATTCCCGTGTCATGCCTGCAATGATCACCGGATCTAAGACAGGTGACCTTTTCATCGTTAGGAACATTGGTAACTTCGTGGCACCTTACAAGCCCGATGCAGATTTTCATGCCACCGCTTCCGCCATAGAATATGCGGTCTCTGTGCTGGAAATTTCAGATATTATCGTCTGTGGACATTCACACTGCGGTGCCATCGCTGCTCTGTTTAAAGATATTCAAAAAACACCTGAAAACATCCACACAATTAAATGGCTTGAACTGGGTGCAGAAGCTAAAAAAGTAGCCCTGCTAGCCCATAGAAATTCAGGCAAAGATGTCATGCTCCGCTATACAGAGCAAATTTCAGTGGTCTATCAACTGGATAATCTTCTCACCTATCCTGCGGTCAAAAGAAAAGTAGAAGAAGGTACACTCTTTTTGCATGGATGGCACTATGACATTGAAAATGGAAATATCGCTTACTATGATGATGAAAATTATGAGTTTAAAGCACTTACTCACAAATAATTAGTTACCATAATGTCAATGAATAAGGAATATGAATGATTGCAAATAATATTGAAGAACTTATAGGGGATACCCCTCTGGTCAGGATCAACACACTTTCAGAAGAGACAGGGACAAGCATATTGGGAAAGTGTGAATTTATGAACCCTACTTCTTCAGTGAAAGACAGAATTGCTTTTAATATGATCAATGAAGCGTTAAAGTCAGGCAATATTGATGAAAGTACCACCATCATCGAACCTACATCCGGCAACACAGGGATAGGTTTGGCTGCCATTTGTGCCGCTAAAGGGCTTAAACTCATCTTAACCATGCCTGAGTCCATGAGTATAGAACGCCGTAAGATCCTGACACACTTAGGTGCAGAACTTGTGCTTACGCCTGCCTCGGAAGGTATGGGTGGCGCCATCGAAAAAGCAAATGCTTTGGAAAAAGAGCTTCACAATGCAAAAGTACTTCAGCAATTTAACAATCCGGATAACCCGGATATACACCGAAGTACAACTGCTCCTGAGCTACTGAAAGCTACAGACGGGAAGATTGATATCTTTGTTGCATCAGTAGGTACAGGTGGTACACTTACAGGTACAGGTGAAGTACTCAAATCACGGATACCTGCACTCCAGGTCGTAGCAGTGGAACCCTCTGCTTCTCCTGTCCTTGAAGGGGGAACAGCAGGTCCACATAAAATTCAAGGTATTGGTGCAGGGTTCATCCCAGAAATTCTTAATACAGAGCTTTATGATGAAGTCATCGCGGTAAGCAATGAAGATTCCTTTGCCATGGCCCAAAAAATTGCCTCAGAAGAAGGTTTGCTCATCGGTATTTCGGCCGGAGCAAATCTACATGCGGCAAGGATTCTTGCTTCCCGTCCAGAGAACAAGGGTAAAACCATTGTGACCATACTCTGTGATACTGCAGAACGTTATCTCTCTACGGAACTCTTTGACAGCTAATGTCACAGGCCTATACCTCACAATCCCTTCTTCTTGAAACGATCAAAATAGAAGAAGGTATGGTAGCCAATCTTCCTTACCATCAAGACCGTTGCGACCAAAGCCGTCAGACACTTTTTCAAAGTACCGATAGACTGGATCTGGCTTCCATTATTCAACCTCCCCAAACCGGCTTATACCGCTGCCGTATCCTTTATGGAGAAAAAGTACACTCTATAGAGTACATATCCTACGTCCCAAAAGAGATAAACTCACTGAAAATAGTACCCTCAAAGATCGACTATGCATTAAAATATGCAAATAGAGATGCACTTAATACCCTACTTGAATCCAACAAAGAGGTTGACGAAGTGATCATAGAAAAAAAGGGTTATCTTACCGATATTACGATAGCAAATATCGCTTTTTATGATGGTAATCAATGGGTTACACCTGAAAATCCCCTACTGAAAGGTACTATGAGAGCCAAGTTGATCGATGAAGGATTTCTTCAGACAAGAGAAATAAGAAAAGAAGACCTTGACCACTACACACAAGTAGCTTTAATCAATGCTATGCTAGGATTCAAGATCTTAAATCATTTCAATATACACTATTAAAAAGGCTAAGGTAATGACTATTAATTTTCTTCAAACACCTGAATATCGTACACTTATACAAGCACATATCGTTCAAACCATTGAATATCTGTTTAACAAAAATCAAGAATTTGCACTTGCATGTGAAGTCAAATATATCACATTTACACCTGAATTACCTTCAAGTATCAAAGATTCATTTCAAGATACTGTACTCTTTATATTAAGTGGGTTTACTTTTGAAAGTGCAAAGTTGGAAGAGGATCATTTCTCTTTTGAAGCCGGATTTGGATCTGATAATTTTGGTTCAACCGTATCGATACCTCTGCTTGCCATTAAACAGATCTCTGTAGGTGACAACCCTATCGTTATCAATCTTGCAAATCCTGTCATGAAAGAAGAAAAAAAGGAAGAGAGTGTTTCAAAAAAATCTTCAATGGAAGCACTTTTAAATAACCCTGAGAATAAAAAACTTCTGAAAAAGAAAAAATAGAGATTAAAAAAGAGATAGAAATAATATCATGAGATGTGACGATCGCTGGGATCGTCACAGAAGAAAATGATTAACAGTGTCCTGCTAAAACATAATTTACCACTTTATCTACATAAGCATTGTGCTTATTCTCTTTAGAGTAGACAATAAAGAATTTACGTGTCATCGTGAATCCTCTCAGTTTTGCTTCAAAAAGCTCACCATTGTTAAGTTCATCCATCACTGCATATTTGGATAAGATAGAAACAACCGGTCTATCTTGGTTTCTGTCACTTTTCTTCAGTGTCTGAAGTACGGTTGTTGTATTACTTACTTCAGACAGTACATTAAAACTTTTACAGGAAACACCCAGTTCATCAAATACTTCAGTAACCACTCTTCTTGTATGAGATCCCTCATTACGACAGATCCAGTCAAAGTCATAAAGCTCTTCTGTTTTGAGTATTTTAGCGATAGGCACATTACTCACAACAACAAGTTCATCTTCCAACCACTCTCTGTAAATAAGATCATTGTCTATTACAGGTGATTCGATAAGACCTACATCCAACTTTCTGTCTTTCAGTTTTTGTACAATATTATCACTAAGATCTATATCCAACTTGATCTCATTATTGATCGCTTCACCGATAGTATTGAGACATTTTCCAGGGATGATATACGTACCGATAGTATAAGATGCTCCCAGTCTGAATGTGATCTGTTTGTTTATGATCTTAAGGATATCCTGTTCTGATGAGTGTATCTCTTTTTCAAGTCTTGTAGCTATCTTATAGAGTTCTTCACCTTCATTGGTAAGCTTAATACCATTCTTTTTACGTTCGATCACTTTACACGCAAGATATTTTTCAATAAATTTAATTTGCTGAGTAACCGCCGGTTGGGAGATCCCTAACTTTGCAGAGGCTTTGGAAAAACTTCTTTCACGTGCCACTGTTAAAAATGTTTCTAATTTTACAAAATCTTTTAACATAACTATGTCCTTGTTTGAGCTAATACTTAATATTATTAAGTTAAGTAAGTCATTATATCAGATTATACTTAATCAAACATAAGTTGTTCTTATTAGAATAATTTTATTTTGTATAATTCGCATTATGTTAATTTTTTTCTTTTTATGCTGTTTTTATGCTTATGTCACTTCTAATCAATTAAAAGGTATAATTAATACACTATAGGAGCGTAACAACGTTATGGAAACAATTTTAAATGCACTGAACCCCTCACAGAAAACTGCTGTCGAACATATTGATGGTCCGATGCTTATACTTGCTGGTGCGGGCAGCGGAAAGACTAAAACACTGACAACCAGACTTGCATACCTTGTAGGGGAAGTGGGTATAGACCCGGCCAATACCCTTACCCTTACCTTTACGAACAAAGCTGCAGCCGAAATGCGTGAACGTGCACTCAAACTCATGCCTACCAAAGTCTCTTATCCTCCGCTTTTATGTACCTTTCATAAATTTGGCTTACTCTTTTTAAAATTCCATATTGAAAAACTGGGAAGAAGCAATGCCTTTGTCATCATAGACAGTGACGATAAAAAACGCCTTTTACGCTCCATTGCCAAAGAGTTGAAAATAGACCTCAACGTTGCCTTTATCGCTTCAGAGATCTCAAAATACAAAAATTCCATCCTCTCCCCTCAAGTCGTGTTAGAGAAAGCAGAACTTCCCGATTATAAAAAAGTTGCAGCGATCTATGAAAAATATCAGACAAATATAGAAGAGAACAATCTGGTGGACTTTGATGACCTACTGATGCTTACCTACAAAATACTGGATGAAAATGATGCTTTGCGCAAGGAAACCAGTGAGCGGTATAAATATATCATGGTAGATGAATACCAGGATACCAATGAACTGCAATTCCAGCTTCTTGAGCTTCTCTCTTCTGAGCATAACAATCTTTGTGTCGTGGGAGATGATGATCAGAGTATCTACGGATGGAGAGGCGCGAATATACGTAATATCTTAGAGTTTGCAGACAACTTCGAAATCTGTAAAACCGTAAAACTTGAAACAAACTACCGCTCCACAGATCCTATTCTTCAGGCTGCCAATACCCTCATAGAACATAATTCAACACGGCTGGGTAAAAATCTGACTTCCCATAAAGGAGCAGGTGAAAAAGTAAAACTGCTGCATTCACTGGATGAGTCCATGGAAGCCAAAGCCATTGCCAGGGATGTACAAAAGTTACTTGATGAGGGTGTAGACCCGGACGAGATAGCAGTCCTCTACCGTATCAATGCCCTTTCAAGATCACTTGAAGAAGGGTTTACCAAAGAGGGTGTTGGGTTCAAACTCATCGGTGGTATGCGTTTTTATGAGCGGGCAGAGATCAAGGACATCATCTCATACTTCAGAGTTCTCTCTAATCCTCATGATGATTTTTCACTTATACGTATTATCAATAAACCCAAACGCGGTATTGGTAAAGCATCCATAGAAAAACTGCAAAAAGCTGCTTTTGAGTCACATATTTCACTCTATGAGTATATAGAAAGATCTGTCAAAGGAGAAGTGCCCGAAGTCATCAGTAAAAAAGTATCTACTGCGTTAAGTAAGCTCGTTGAAGACGTTAAACTTCTACAGGAAGAGATAGAACATACCCTTGGTAACTTCATCACACTCTTTGAAGAGCGTATCAAACTTAAAGACCATTATGCAGGCATGGTGGACGGTTTTGACCGGATCATGAACATTGACGAATTTTATGGGTATTTCAGAGATGCGGTCATTAAAACCCCTGACCTGACGCTGGACGAATTCCTGAACGACATTTCACTGCAAAGTGACCAGGACCAGTTAGAAGAAAATATGATCACTATCATGAGTATCCATGCTTCAAAAGGACTGGAGTTCGAACATCTCTTTGTTATAGGTCTGGAAGAAGAGTTCTTCCCTTTACTTGGTGAAGGCTGTAACATGGAAGAGGAACGCCGTTTGGGCTATGTGGCTATCACCAGAGCGAAGTCTGATCTTACACTCTGTTATGTCGACAGCCGTTTCTATAAAGGTCGCCGTAAAATGATAGACAAGAGTCGCTTCTTAGGTGAAGCGGGACTTATACAAGATACCAGTCTTAAAATAACCAAATCTTCGGCATTCAAAAAAGGGGATCTTGTGAAACATAAGATCTTTGGTATCGGGCGTGTGCAGGCTGCCAATAAATCTGGGAAAGAGTATAAGCTTTTGATTAATTTTGGTGGGAATAAGAAAGAGATATTGAGCTCTTTTGTGCAATCCATATAACCGTAGGGTGTTTCATTGAATAGATTATTTGTCGTCAACAAACCTATCTTTCGTACTTCTAATGGTTATATGGGGTATGTAAAACGTAAGTATGGTACTAAAAAGGTAGGATTTTCAGGTACGCTTGATCCTTTTGCTACGGGCTGTCTGATCGTTGCTACAGGGCAATACACCAAACTCTTCCAATACCTCAACAAAACACCTAAGAGCTATAAAGCTACCCTATGGTTAGGGGCTAACTCTCCAAGTCTGGATATCGAGAAGATAGACAGTATCAAAGAGTTAGATATTTTTGATGAAAATCTCATCAAAGAAGTACTGGATTCCCTCAAAGGTGAACTCACCTACTACCCACCAAAGTTTTGTGCAAAAAAAATTAATGGTAAACGTGCCTATGAACTCGCACGTGCAGGAGAAGAGGTGGAACTTAAAACCATCACTTCAACTATTTATGACATTAAACTACTAAACTACAACCACCCTTTTGTGCATTTTGAAGCCAAAGTGAGTGAAGGAACATACATCCGCAGTCTCGGTGCACTGATAGCAGACAAATTAGAAGTCGACGGAACACTTTCCAGTCTTCATCGATTCCATGAAGGGCAGTTTTATTTTGATAATGAAAAAGCACTGAACCCCTTTACACATTTGGCCCTTCCCTCTAATATCTATACAGGTGAAGAAGAATACATGGAATTGGGTAAAAAACTCTCTGTGGAGTATTTTGAAATAAAAGAAGACGGAGTGTATCTGATAGAGAGTGCCAACTTTTTTTCTATCATCGAAATACAGAATGAAGAAGTAAAGTACAGATTCAACAGAATCCCCAAGTTTGAGGAGACCTAATGTACAGTATCAAAGCCCATGCAAAAGTCAATATTTTTTTGAAGATCACTGGTCATAAAGACGGGTACCACACCCTGCTCTCAAGATTTGTAAGGGTCGAAGAGCTCTATGATACCATTGAGTTCATCCCCTGTGAATGTGACACCTTTACTTTAGAAGGATGCGATGACATACCTCTACAGTCTAACACCATCTACAAAGCCTATAAAGCGCTCAACAACCATACAGGTGACCTTGACATCCTTAACTTCTTTTACAGACATAAGGTCCTAGTCACCAAGCGTATACCAAGTCAAGCTGGGCTTGGTGGTGGGAGTTCTGATGCTGCAGCCTTTATGCGTCTGGTGAAAGAAGTATGTAACCTTATGATAAGTACGGAAAAGTTAGCAAAAGTAGGAAGTACGATAGGTGCAGACTTACCCTTCTTTATATACAACTATCCTTCTGCAAACGTATCTGGATTTGGTGAGATAGTTGAACCTTTTAAGGAAGCCCCCCTGGTATTAGAACTTTACACTCCCAATATAGGATGCGACACTGCTCTAGTATATAAAACTTTCAAGGAACACTTACTCGATGACATTACACTATGTTCGTTCATGGGATGGGAAAAGCTGGATTCAAAAACTCTGCTTGAGCTCATAGGTGACCCTATCATGCTGAACGATCTCTATAATGCTGCGCTTCTCGCATACCCTGAATTAAAAAAGCTTGCAAAAGAGGGTTGGTTCTTTTCAGGAAGCGGCAGTACATTTTTCAAACTAAAGGGCTAAATAGGTTACTATAGCTCCATTTAAACGAGCCAGTTCTGTCTTATATTTCTCTATATAATTATCTAAGAGTTCCGGCTTTTTATAAATGAGATACTGGTGTATTTCATTGATCACAACATGCATATTTTTAGCGCCTATCGTACCGGTGAGCCCCTTCATTTCCATACATAATATTTTGATCTGCCCATAACGCTGTTCACGTACCAGGCGCTCAAAAGTCACATCACTCTTGGCATAGGCATCAACAAACCCCTGCAATACCTGTTTATAGAAAATAATATTATCGCCTACATGTCCAAGACCATCTTCAATGTCCAGCCCATCAAGCACAACAGAAGATGTTTCCACGCTACTGTTTTCTGATACTGAAATATTTTCATGACCCAAAAACTCTGTCAATGCACTGTAAAGGCTCCCCATTTGAACAGGTTTTGAAAGATATCCATTCATCCCGCAGTCAAGCATTTTTTCAATTTCATGTTCAGAAGCCAGTGCCGTTAAAAAAATGATCGCCGTTGAATCAAAACGATGACTTTTCCGAATAATTTCTGTTGCACTGTATCCATCCATGAGCGGCATATTGATATCCATAAAAACGATATCTATTTTTTCCTCTGTATCGCGAAGAAGATCAACAGCTTCCTTCCCGTTTTTTACCAGAGACAATGTCAGCTCGGATTTCTCTAAAATATCTGCGATGGCTTTTTGATTCATCATATTATCTTCTGCTATGAGTATATGCGCATCTTTGAAATGACTAAAACTTTCCAAAGTAATATGTTCTGTCTCTTTGAACATTTCCCTGTGTACAGTGAGTAAAGGTCTGTTCGGGTCTGTTAAGTGTCTGTTCATACTTCTTTCAGCCCACTCTTTGTCATATAACTCCACCAGAGTATCAAAAACATATTCCTGGGTCAAAGGTTTTTTAAGGCTTATATCTATCTCTTTACGCAAGATCATTTTACGGGAAGTAAAAAGGTTATCCAAAGAGACAACTTTGATATCCTGCGTTTCTTTGATCTCTTTTAATGTTTCAAGTACTTTGGAATTAAACAAAACATTCGATAGAGCCACAATTTCATAAAGAGCAAAATCCGGTTTCTTTTTCTTAAACTTCTCTTCGCTAAGTACGGTGACATCTGCTTTAAAATAGGCAAATAATTTTTCAGTAGCCAAAGCTGCATTGTCATTATGATCTACTATAAGGATCTTCTTAGCTACCAGACTTTTATTGGGAAGTCGATATTTTCTTTTTTCTTTATTTTTATCTTCGATAGGAAGCATAAAGATCAGACTTGTTCCTTCATTCCCACTCTCTTTGATCAAAAGTTCACCCTCCATCAGATAGGTTAATTCTTTTGAGACATAAAGACCCAAACCTACATATCTCCTGGCTTCCTCATCATAATACGAATCAAACAGTGTCTCTTTATCTTCTATTTTGACATCCGCATCGATCTTAAATCTTAATTTTAATCCTTCTTTCAGACCTTCAACAGAGACTACTTCAAGCTTGACTTCTCTGTTCTTGGAGTTTTGTATAAAGTATTCAAGCAGGTTAATTAATATTTGGCCCATATGTACTGAATCTGCAAACATCAGTCTTGGCACTTCTTTATCAATATCAAAGATCAATTCTATATCATTTTGCTTATACTTGGTATTGAGAAGTCCGGCAACTTCATTTAAAACATGATTAAAGTTAAATTCTTCATTTTTTATCACCACTTTTTTAGATTTTAATCGTAAAAAGTTTACCAGATCTCCAGTCACATCAAGTAACTCATTTTCATTGTATATCACTTTTTCTACGTCTTCATAGAGTGGGGTCTCTTTCACCTTTTCTGCCAATTTATGGGTATGGGTCATCGTCTCTTTTGCAATGATCTGAATATTTTCACCCATACTGGAGAGTGCTTCATGTTGTTTTTCTTCCAGGTTTTCATGTTTGTTTTGCATATTTTCATGTTCAAGCTTCATACGTTTCATCTGTTCAGAAGATATAAACATGAAAAAGATACCGATAAAAGCCAAAGCAAAAACAGCTATCCATAATGCCTCATCCTCTTTTTCTGCATAAACCTTTTTTTCAACGATCTGTACCACAGGTGTTGTTACAACTACGGTTTTTTCCTCTTCAAGTATAAATGCCTGGGGGAAGGATTTTTTTAGTCCAAGATAAACCATTGCCAATACATCGTCAGGTGCAAACGGTCCCACTTTAAGTATGTAAGATGTTTCAATTTTTGTGATCTCTGCATGGAATTTCTCTTTGGCAGCCAAAGCCTGGATCGTTTTGTCAGTTTGCAAAACAGTGTTATACTGCAGCTTTTTTTTGACGATATTTTCTTTACTGTTCTCATCGGTCAAGACAATAAAATTCTCTGTCGCCATCAATGAAGAGGTCATCGAGATCAGTACCATTAACATCACATATACTCTATACACTGCTTACTCCTAATTTATTGATCTCATCTTCTATTTGATCTTGTTTTATACTAAGTTCTTTTTGTGTTTTTTCCAAGCTGACAAGTTTTCTTCTATTGTGTACAGATAACGTAAGCCCTATAACAGCTAACAGTAGTAGTGCCAGCCATTGTAAACCTATCTCTTCTACCAAAAATTGATAATATTGACTTTTTTCAACCTTGACAGGTGATGCAAGATTCTTCATACTTTCCACATTTGTCTTTGCATCTATCTCTACATCCGGACATTCCACTTCTTGATATTTAATAGAAAAGAGTTCAGGGAACAACGGTTTTAACAAGGTCAATAATTCACTTTTTAACGCCTCTGTTTCAACAGGCTTGATGACAACAAGCGCATAGTCGCCAAGCACTTCCATCTCAAGTATTAATTTATGTTTTTCCTGAAGTAAACTGATTTCAGGGTTTTCAATAAAATAGCTTTTCAATTTCAACAGCTCTGCCTGTGCATTCACTATATCATTATCTCCGGAGATGATCAACTTTTCATGCATAGGTTCAGAAAACAGTAGCGTTAAAGAAAATAACATCACTATGATCACTTGTATCATTTCACCTCCCCTGTTTTAGCAAAGCTTTTAAACCATAAATTATTGTGTGCCCGTCCATTATTTGTTAATAGTGTAACATAACTTATATGCATATTCCTTCTAAAGCGATAAAATATTAATCAAACAATAGTTATAATAAAAGAAATCGACGTAAATGGAGTTAAACATGTCCTCAATAAGCAGATATCCCGATATATTTGATGAACTCAAATCACAGGTACGTAAAGCCGGTTTGTTGGAACGCGTACCAGTACGTGGCAGTATAGAGATGATCACTATTCTTCTTTCTATCATCATTACACTTGCTACAGCACCACTATGGAACCCTATACTTTTAGGACTGTTTTTAACCTTGCTTTTTACACGTTCCGTCTTTGTTTCTCATGATATTTTACATACACAGTATTTTAAAAACAAAGCCCTCTCAAAAAAACTCTCTTATCCTTTTTCAGCGATCATCCTCTCCAACTCCTCTTCATGGTGGGACTACAAACACAATGTCAATCACCACACCTATTGTAACATTGTAGAAAAAGATGAAGACATACGTGCACTCGACGGTGCCTTTACTCCAAAAAAAGGAAACAGTCCTTTTATCAAAAAATATAAACACCTTATCTTTTGGGGAGCAATGTTTTTTATGTTCCCTGCATTTATAGCACAATCATACAAATTTGTGATCAAACGAAAACTCTGGGGTGAGTTTGCGCTGATGCTGTTGCACTGGCCTCTTATCTGGGGAACACTTCTCTATCAGATAGGTGCTCTCAATACACTTATCGTAGCCCTGACACTGAACTTTGTACTCTCTCCATGGCTTGCTTTTGGTTTCATTACCAATCACCTGGGCTGTGAAACTTTCTCTGAAGAAGAAGCCAAAGATTTCTCCTGGATGGAACTGCAGATGAGAGGAAGCCGCTCTTTAAAAGGCGGTTTTTTAGTACATTGGTTCTATGGTGGGCTCAATACACAGATAGAGCATCACCTCTTCCCCAAAGCACCACGTTTTAACTTGTTGAAAGTACAAAAAATGACAAAAGACTTTGCGAAAAAATACAATATCCCGTATTTTGAAACCACACCTATTACAGCCTATATACAGATAAACGATGCGATAAAAGAGTATTGATCATTATGCTATAATAGTATAATGTCACCTCTAAAAAATAGATCAAAGGAACTATTATGGAATTCATTAAGTGTATTAAAGTTCTATTTCAAAAAGCTTTAACCCTGGGCACACCCTCTGAAAAAGAAGTACTCTATTCTAAGGTCATACAAAAAGAAGCACCCAAAGAAAGTACTGAGAAACACAGGCTCCAAGCAGCAATAGAAACAATAGGAAATGTATTAAAAAATACAATGAGTATCGTAGAACATGAAGAAGGTATTGAGTTTGGAAGAGGAACGCCAACCCCTCCTCCCAAAATGGCTAAGAAGCCAAAAACTGCAACCAAAAAGTCTGCAAACAAAGAGCCTAAAGCTAAAAAAGAGCCAACAAGTACTAAAAAAACTGCCACTACAAAAAAAGAAACACCCGTAAAAAAAACTGCAACCAAAAAGACGACTGCAAAGACTAAGTCAACGACAACAAAAATAGAAACAGATAAAAAATCTGTAGCCAAAAAACCTGCTGTTAAAAAAAGTGAAACTAAAACAGCTACAAATAAAACTTCTATAAAAAAAGTTGCTCCGAAAAAAACCATGGAGAAGAAAACTGGCAGTGAGAAAAAAGCCAGCACTAAAACAGCAAAAACAACAGGTAAAACTGAACCCAAAAAGACTACAACAAAAAAAGCTGAGAAGATTGCACTTTATACAAAAGATATACAAAAACACTATGGTGAGGTAGACAATGACTTCCTGGCGATCATCGTTAAAAACCTGGGACCGTCTATCTATAAAAAAGATGCTGAACTTGTCTCCTGTTCCGATCCTAAAGAACTTAACACTGTACGTAAAAACTTTTTAATAAAAAAACTGGGGATAGATGCTAGTCAGAAGGTGCTGGATGCTGCTATAGAGGATGTATGTAAAGAGTTAAAAGCAACTCGCAAAAAATACCGTGCCACATTCTACTACAGTCTGGCGAAAAAGTTTAAAAAAGAATCTGTACTTAGTTAAGAATCTTTGTCTTTTTTACTCAACATCTGCAGATATAATTCTTCTACCTTGGTTCTGGCCCAAGGCGTCTTACGTAAAAACTTCAAACAGGATTTTATACTCGGATCGTATTGAAAACAATTTATATTGATAAGTTGGGCCAAGAGTTCCCAGCCATATCTTTCTTGTAATTCTTCTAATATCTGCTGAAGCTTTATGCCGTGCATTGGGTTATTTTTATGTTCATCGTTTGTCATGTGATATCATACCCTATTTCTTCCCAATTAAATGCCTTAAAAAGTCTTTTAAACATAATGTCTAACGGTGCATTCAACACTATTCTATTTTTATTGACAGGATGAGTAAACTCAATTTTCACTGCATGCAGCAACAATCTATGAGAGTCAAACTTCTGTCGGAAAAGTTTATTGTGTTCCCCTCTGCCATGCTTTGTATCACCTACGATAGGATGGAAGATATGTTTCATATGTCGTCTGAGTTGATGTTTTCTTCCTGTTTTTGGTACTAATCTCAGCAACGAATACCGTGCTACAGGGTAACGGCTTACAGCATAGGGTAATTCAACCGTTGCCAAGCGTTCATAATAGGTTTGCGCCTCTTGTGCTTCTTTTGTGATGCCTTGTTCCTTTTGCTCTTTTGTATCTAACATCTGCTTAAGCGGATAATCGATCACTGCCTCATCCGCGCTATAACCGCGCACGATCGCAATGTATTCTTTTTCCACTTCATGAGAGCGGAAAAGCAGTGACATAGTTTGTGCTGTCTGGGAAGATAAAGCAAAAAGCAGTACACCTGAAGTAGGCTTATCCAAACGATGTACAGGATAGACGTATTGCCCTATCTGATCACGAAGCAACTGCAGGGCAAACTCTGTTTCGTGTTTGTCTATGGATGATTTATGTACGAGCAGACCCGAAGGTTTGTTGATCGCTATAATGTGCTCATCGCGATAAATAATTTCCAAAGGTATACTATCTATATTATCCATGTCCAATTATATGATATAATTCCATAAAAAAGGACTGCTTTGGCTATTAACATCGTCGCACAAAATAAAAAAGCCAGACATGACTATGAGATACTTGAAAAGTTTGAAGCAGGCATTGTACTTGCCGGTGCGGAAGTCAAAGCACTTCGTGCCAAACGTGCAAACCTGGCTGATGCTTTTTGTCGTTTCATTCAAGGTGAACTTCACATTATGAATGCACATATTGCACATTTGGAAACAACGAACAGAAACTATGTACCTGACACAAGAACTCCCAGAAAACTGCTTTTACACAAAAAACAGCTGGAAAAACTCTATGTAAAGGTCCATAAAGACGGATATACCATTGTACCGCTCATGATCTATTTTAATGAACGTAACCTGGCCAAAGTAAGCATCGCTATAGCAAAAGGTAAACAAGTGCATGACAAGCGTGCAGATATGAAAGCCAAGACACTCAACCGTGAAGCACAGCAAGCAATGAAGGACCGATCTTACTAATGCAGTACTTATCTGAATTACTTAAAAATTATCAAAGTATTGTACTGGGAACTACAGGCGAAAACAACTAATTAAACTTTTTTAGTTTTTCGCTTTTGGACTAAATGTTCATGGGCTGAAAGATAGACACTATCTTTTTTCTTTTGCATTCTCTCTTTACGTTCAACACTCAGTTTAACATGACTGTTGGGCCTGAGCGATCTGTCTTGTTTGACTCTTTTCCATGCAGATACCCTCTTATAGCCTATAAAGCGATAGATACTCTTCTGTATCTTTTTTGCCAACCATTTTAAAAAGCTTTGTACAGGGATGTGAAATATTTTTTCCAGGAAAAACTCCAGCCATTTAAACAGAGTGATAAAAAAAACATATATCTTAGCTAAACCTTTTGCTAAAAAAGGTACTTTTTCCATCCACGACAAGATCCAGCTGAAGATCACCACTTCCACAATGGGAGCGATCCAACTCCCCCATAAATAATCTGTAAAGAAATAAATAATGCCCGTACCCACTTTGAGAAACAGTGCAAGTAATACACTCCAGAATTTTGCAAGAAACACTTTCATAGCAAGCATCCCACCCATGAACTTACCTACAAAACCCAATGAACCTAAAAATGCAAAGCCCGCTATGATCTGTTTGACGATCGGAAAATTCTTAAAATTATTTTTGACATAGTCGATGAGACGTTTGATATCCTCTGTGATATGATCGAGAAAATGTATTTTGAAATTATGTGTGATCACTTTTTCTATAACATAGCGCTTTCCCAAACCTGTAGCAGAGAGAAGAGCAATTTTTTTGAGGAAAAGTGTGAAAATAAACTTTCCTTTGACAAGGAAGAATGCTGCCAAAAGGGCTAAAATATTTTCTTTTAAAAAGTGAAATATACTAAGCCCGGAAGTAAGGATATGAGTACGACTCTCTTCAATACTGAACACAACAATAACAGCAAGAAGGATTAGGGGCAAAACCCATGAAAGAATTTGTTTTTTCATAGTGGTATCTATTTTCTAAGAGAATCTTTCATGGCTGAATACAGATTTTTTATCTTTTCTATAAAAGGACTTTTTTTTGAAAAATATTTTTCCTTAAACGCTACGATACCCTCTTTCATACTTTTCTTGATCTGCTTTAAACGCTCCATAGTCTTTATATACATCTCACATGATTTTAACCAGTCGATCGCCTTCATGATCTGATCATACATCCATTTAAACCATCCAAACTGCATGAGTTTATCTTCTGTAATACGAAAGATCCAAAAAGTAAATGCTGCAATGGGTATTTTAGCAAGATACAGAGTCATTCCATGCCACATCATACCGCTTACAAAAAGAACACCGGCATAGATCCCCAAAGCTTCAACTATACCCAGCAGAACAATAAAGATCACAAGTATCACATATGCATTCAAACTATGAAGTATGGTTTCAACTTTTTGCAGGACCTTAAGAGAGTGAATAAACTCATAAATTGGCTTCGCAATCCCTTCCCATATGAGCTCTTCAAAAATGATATAGACGATAACAAGGATGAGTTGTAAAAGTAAAATAAGTTTATGTTTTAGCACTGAGAACATTATGGCATATCCCTAAATAAATTTTAAAAAGTATTATAGCGATATAATTAAAAAATAGTGTTTTTATTATAGAAAGTAGATTATTTTGTTTTAGTTTGCTTTAGATTTGGAAGAGTTGTGAAGGAGCTTACGTCAGTAAGTGACTGAGCTGCTCCTTCAATGATGAAGTAAAATAGAACGAAAGAACTATTTTCTACGGAGTTCTTTGATTCTTGCTGCTTTACCCTTGAGTTCTCTAAGGTAAAACAATTTAGCTCTTCTGATTCTACCTTTTCTAAGTACTTCTATACTTTCGATAGAGTCTGAGTAAAGTGGGAAGATTCTCTCAACACCAACAGAGTTAGCACCCATTTTTCTTACCATAAATGTACGACCTGTACCTTGACCTCTGATAGCGATACAAAGACCTTCATAGTTTTGTACTCTCTCTTTTGCACCTTCTTTAATTCTTACGGCTACTTTTACTGTATCACCCGCTCTGAATGCTGGAATGTTTTTACTCTCTAGTTGCGCTTGCTCGAAGCTTTCAATGTATTTATTTCTCATGTGTTATACCTCTTTTGTATAAGTCTGGGCGAAAATACTTTGTTTTACACAAAGCTAGCCCTCTTTTTAAGTCCGTGATTTTACTATGATTACCCTTTAAGAACTCTGAAACCACTTCATTATTTTCATAATTTTTAGGTTTAGTAAAAGAAGGAGCTTCCAACAATGACGATTCAAAACTCTCAATACTCAAAGAGTCACTGTTACCCAACACTGCTTCCACATTACGGGAAATAGCATCACACACTACCATACTTGCCAGTTCTCCACCTGTTAAAATGAAATCCCCTATAGAAAAAAGCTCATCTGCCTGGGCTTCTATCACGCGTTCATCTATACCTTCATAACGTCCGGAGACAAAGACGACATGTTCTTTTTTCGCTAAACGTTTTGCATCATTTTGAGTAAAGGGTTTAGCCACAGGAGAGAGAAATATAATATGTGCTGCTGGTGAAGTATCTCTTATCTTTTTTAATGTATCCATCAAAGGTTGAGGAGTCATCAACATCCCTGCTCCACCGCCTATCATCGGTGAATCTACACGGTTGTGTTTATCTGTTGTGAAGTCACGCGGATTATAAAAATCTATAGAGATCTTTTCATCTTCAATAGCACGTTTTAAAATACTTTCTGAAAAGTATCCTTTGATAAGATTTGGGAAAAGGGTGACAAAGGAAAAATGCATTACGATGCTTCTAAAATATCTTTAGCATCTTTTACATAAACAGTTTTTTCTTCTATCTCTACATTAAGTACATAACGATCGATATAAGGGATCAAAAAAGTTTTAGGCAGATCTGCTTTCACTAAAGCATCATCCGTCTTCATAATAAGATAGTCTGTATCACCCATACGCTGAATGTCCTCTATGACACCAAGTACTTCATCATTCTGCTTTACACTACAGCCTATGACATCAAACCAGAAATGCTGTCCCTCTTTCAGGTCACAGTTTTCTTTTGTTTGTTCCATATTTGCATAGATCTTTGTATTGGTCAGTTTTTTTGCCGAATCAATACTCTCATATCCTCTGAACTTTACAATACCACGTGTGAAATTGATATCAGCGATAGTGAGATCACCACGATTACTTCTATAGGTGTTGCCTACTTTAAACTGTTCTGGAAAATCTGTATGGATGTGAAACTTAAGGTCGCCCCAAAGTCCAATAGTTCGCCCTATTTGAGCGATAAGAGAATCGTCATTTGACATGCTATTATTACTCAGAAGCTTTTACGTTAACACGGTAATTTTTACCGCCTTTTGCTTTACAGCCTGAGATGACTGTTTTGATCGAGTTGATCATTCTTCCTTCTTTACCGATGAGTTTACCGATATCTTCACTGTTCGCAAAGATAACGATCTCATCAAAACTCTCATCTCCCTCTGTGATCTCAATAGAGATATCTTCAGGATTGTTTACCAAAAGCTTGGTGTATGAGAGTAGAAAATTTTTAACCATTTAGACTATTTTTTACCTGCTAGTCTTGTAACAGTTGGGCTCATTTGTGCACCAACACTTAACCAGTAGTTCAATCTCTCTGTATCAAGAGTAAGTTCTTTGTTTGCAGATATTGGGTTATAGTGACCAATTGCTTCGATCCAACCACCATCTCTTCTTTTTCTGCTGTCTGTTACTACGATTCTGTAAAATGGTTTCTTTTTTCTACCCATTCTTGTCATTCTGATCATTG
>Ga0209013_10001877_pt1 | contig 19324 bp, 15 predicted proteins | sample Cruoilmetagenom2_FD_187291 | JGI IMG/M metagenome (GOLD analysis project Ga0209013, IMG submission 187291) | Oil polluted marine microbial communities from Coal Oil Point, Santa Barbara, California, USA - Sample 2 (SPAdes) (version 2) | ecosystem: Environmental > Aquatic > Marine > Oil seeps ...
TTATGAGTATGAAATTTTACTCTTCATTAACCAAGAAGTATGTTATAGCATTAGCAGGATTATTCCTAATGACGTTTCTTCTTGTACACCTGGCTATCAATCTTCTTTTACTGTTTGATGATAGCAGGGGATTGTTTAACATAGCAGCCCATTTTATGGGAACGAATCCATTTATTCAAATCTTTCAATGGGTATTGTTTGGTGGGTTCGCCATTCATATATTAATTGGTATTGTCCTGCAAATTAAAAATTGGATGGCGCGGCCGAAACAATATGCCAGAAGAAATGGGGCCGAAGAATCAATTTTTTCAAGGTATATGATCTATACGGGTGCCATCATCTTTATTTTCCTGGTCATCCACCTGACAAATTTTTTTATCAGAAAAATAAGCGGAACTGTCCCTGAGATTACAAGTAGTGATTTAGCAGGCATGGAAGATATGGGGCTGCTGATCGTGGAAAAATTTAAAATGGGTGGTTATGTATTATTTTATGTTATCGCCTTTTTGTTTTTAGGATTTCACCTGGATCATGCTTTTCAATCGGCTTTTCAGTCGCTGGGATTAAACCATCCTAAATATACACCTTTTATCAAAGGGTTGGCACATTTGGTGGCCATTGTGTTAACAGTAGGTTTTATATCAATTCCTATTATTATTTACTTTTTCAAATAATTTAAGAATATGACCAAGTTAGATTCAAAAATACCCGAAGGACCTCTCGAACAGAAATGGAATTTATATAAACAGAAGGCCAAGCTGGTGAACCCGGCTAACAAGAAAAAACTTGATGTCATCATTGTCGGTACTGGCCTTGCCGGAGCATCGGCGGCTTCTTCTTTAGGTGAGTTGGGCTACAATGTAAAAAACTTTTGTTATCAGGATTCACCTCGTCGGGCGCACTCCGTTGCAGCTCAGGGAGGTATTAATGCAGCCAAAAACTATAAAAACGACGGAGATAGTGTTTATCGCCTTTTCTATGATATGATCAAAGGGGGTGACTACAGGGCACGTGAAGCAAATGTTTACCGGATTGCCGAAGTGAGTAATGATGTGATTGATCATTTTACGGCAATGGGCGTGCCTTTTGCACGTGATTATGGCGGCGGCCTTGATAATAGGTCATTTGGAGGGGTTCAGGTTTCGCGTACCTTTTATGCCAAAGGGCAAACAGGCCAGCAATGCCTTCTGGGGACTTACGCATCGCTGAACAGGCAAATCAGCAAAGGAAGCGTGACCATGTATCCCCGCAGGGAGGTGCAGGATATCGTGATCGTTGACGGCAAAGCACGGGGCGTTATCGTACGAAACCTTATTACAGGTGAACTGGAAAGACATTCGGCACATGCGGTTGTGCTGGCTACAGGTGGTTATGGCACTATCTACTATCTGTCAACGCTGGCCGTTAATTCAAATGCATCGGCAGCATGGAAAGCCCATAAAAAAGGTGCTTATTTTGCCAACCCAAGTTTTGTTCAAATACATCCGACAAGTATTCCGCAGTTAAACGATTATCAGTCAAAACTCACGCTGATGTCTGAGTCGCTCAGGAACGACGGACGTATCTGGGTACCGAAAAAGAAGGATGATAAGAGATTACCCAACGATATTAAAGAAGAAGAAAGGGATTATTACCTGGAAAGAAGATACCCGGCATTCGGGAACCTTGTTCCTCGTGATGTGGCTTCACGGGCCGCCAAAGAGCGTTGTGATGCCGGCTATGGTGTGAGTTCTACAGGTTTGGCGGTCTATCTTGATTTCAAAGAAGCCATTAACAAGCAGGGTAAAAAAGCCATCGAACATAAATATGGAAACCTGTTTGAACTGTATCATATCATAACGGGCATTGATCCTTATACAGAGCCCATGCGGATTTATCCTGCAGGCCACTATACCATGGGAGGGCTTTGGGTGGATTACGAACTCATGACAACAATACCAGGCCTGTTTTCTATAGGAGAATCGAATTTTTCAGACCATGGGGCAAATCGTTTAGGAGCTAGCTCGCTGATGCAGACTTCAGGAGATGGTTATTTTATTATCCCTTATACAATTGGGAATTATCTTGCTGATCAAATCAGAATTCCTCATATTCCTGTTGATACGCCTGAATTTGATGAGGCAGAAGAAGTGGTCAAAGAAAGAATTGAAAAACTTCTCGCAATAAAAGGTAAACAAACAGCTACTTCTTTCCACAAGCGTCTCGGCCGTATTATGTGGGATTACTGTGGTATGAGCAGAAACGAAGAAGGCCTGAAGAAAGCTTTCGGACTGGTGAAAGAACTTGAAGAAGAATTTTGGAAAGATCTAGCCTTACCGGGTGATGATAACAATATCAACCAAGAACTGGAAAAAGCAGGTCGCATAGCCGATTACTTTGAGCTGGCCGAGTTGATGATCACGGATGCTTTAAACCGTAACGAATCATGCGGCGCCCACTTCAGGGAAGAATACCAGACACCCGAAGGAGAAGCCCTCAGGAATGATGATGAATTTATGTATGTAGCTGCCTGGGAGTATGCAGGTAAAGGTACAACCCCTGTTCTTCATAAAGAAAATCTTGACTTTAAATATGTTGAGGTTAAAGCAAGAAGTTATAAATAATAATTGATCTCATTGTAGACCGACAGAAAATTAATAAGTTATGAAGGTTAAACTTAAAATATGGCGCCAGGAAAATGCGAAAGCTAAAGGCTCATTTCAAAAATATAATTTTGATAAAGTTGCACCCGAAATGTCTTTCCTGGAAATGATGGATGCTTTTAATACCCAATTGATTACCGAAGGTAAAGAACCTGTTGCTTTTGATCATGACTGCAGGGAGGGTATTTGCGGGTCCTGCGGAATGTATATTAATGGTCATCCGCATGGCTCGGTATCGGGCATTACTACATGCCATCTTTCTATGCGTCACTTTAAAGACGGAGAAACTATTACTGTTGAACCCTGGCGAGCAAAGGCATTTCCTGTGATAAAGGATCTTATTGTTGATCGCTCGGCCTTCGACCTGATTCAACTGGCAGGTGGCTTTATCTCAATGAATGTGGGGGGAGCTCCTGAGGCAAATGACACTCCGGTGAAAGTGAAAAATGCTGACGAAGCGTTCGATTCTTCTGTTTGCATCGGCTGTGGTGCTTGTGTGGCTGCCTGTAAGAACGCATCGGCTATGCTGTTTGTGTCGGCTAAAGTGTCGCAGTTTGCATTGTTGCCACAGGGAAGGGCGGAAGCTAAAGAAAGAGTGGAAAAAATGGTGGCTAAAATGGACGAAGTGGGTTTTGGTAACTGTTCTAATACCTATGCCTGCGAAGCCGAATGTCCCAAAAATATTTCCGTAGCGAATATTGCACGAATGAACAGGGAGTTCTTCAGTGCAAAAGTGTCATAACAAACCAATCAATGAAATGAAGCTGAGGGCTGACACATTTTTGGGTCGGCCCTTTTTTAATGCAGGTTGATTTATCCGACACTCTTTACGTAATCAAATCAGGTATTTCGTATTTTCGCGCAACATGCAGTTTAAACAAATCATCGGTCAGAAAAAGGTCATCGAAAGGTTACTTTCGAGCTACCGTGAGAACAGAGTGGCGCACACACAGTTGTTCCTCGGTTCGGAAGGAACAGGTGCCTTTGCCCTGGCGCTGGCATTTGCACAATATATAAACTGTGAACAAAAACAAGAGGGTGACAGTTGCGGCATTTGCCTTTCGTGTATTAAATTTAAAAACTTCGCACACCCCGACCTGCATTTCTTTTTTCCAACAACGACAAACGATAAGGTGAAAAAAGACCCGAAATCGGAGTTGTTTCTGGATGAATTCAGAGAATACCTGGCGAAAAGTGACACATATATTACCCAACGAGGCTGGTACGAACATTTAAAGGTGGGCAACAAACAGGGGTCAATCTTCGTACGCGATGCAAGTGATGTTATTGCAAAAATGTCCCTGAAACCTTATGAAGCCCCATATAAAATATTCATTATCTGGATGGCCGAAAAGCTGAATGTGGCTACATCCAATAAGTTACTGAAAACGTTTGAAGAGCCCCCTGAAAACACGATCATCATCCTGACAGCGGAGCGGTATGAGCTGCTGTTGCCTACCGTACGCTCGCGGGCGCAGCTGATCAAAGTGCCGAAAATAAATACGGAAGATTTAGAAGAAGCGCTTAAAGACAAGTTGCAATTAGGCAATGACAGGGCAAAAGAGATAGCTTTGCTGTCATCGGGCAACTGGAACCTAGCCCGTGACCTTGTAGAGAATACAGAAGACGTGCAGGCTAACTTTGTTGCTTTCAGACAATGGTTACGCTACTGTTTCAAACCGGAAGATTATACCAAGCTGAATAAGTTCAATACGGACCTTGCCCGGGTGGGACGTGAAAAACAAAAAGCATTACTGAATTACGGCTTGGACATGGTTCATCAGTGTATGCTGCACAATCAAAACCATCGCGAATTGGTGATGAAGGACGGAGAAGAGCTGGATTTTTCGCTGAAACTTGCTCCTTACATAAATACCCACAATCAGGAAGAAATATACCGCCTTTTGAACGAAGCCGTTTATCATATCGAAAGGAACGCTCATCCATCTATCCTGTTTACCGATCTGAGTTTTAAATTAATTGATATTTTCCGGGCAGCACGTACAAAGGGTAAAAAATAGTTAAGGAGTTTTGCCGCCTTTATATTTTTTCCGGAATGAACATAATTTATACCTTTGTATCCGTAAAAGTAAGATAGCAGGGTATGGACGAAAACAAAGAATATTCCGATCCAACAAAACATATATCATCTGCCAGAGGCTGTTGTGTATGCACTGACGCGGGCCAGCCGGTAAAAGCTGTTGACCAGAATAAATGCTGCAAACTAACCTCGTATAACTGGCTGGGTGATCTACATGACCCCTTAACAGACATTGGACTCTCTTATGCAGAGGTGCGGTTTAAAAACGGGCGAAAAGATTTTTATACATACTCCGGAGATACACCTCTCAATGAAGGAGATATTGTTGCCGTGGAAGCATCGCCGGGGCATGACATAGGCATTGTTTCCCTTACAGGAGAACTTGTGCTTCTCCAGATGAAAAGAAAGAGTGCCGATCCGGAGAAAAAAGAGTTTAAACGGATATTCCGACGTGCGCGCATAGCCGATATCGAAAAATGGTTTGAAGCCATTAAGCAGGAAGACAGCGCCATGCATAAAACAAGGGTGATTGCCATGGACCTGGGCCTTAAAATGAAGGTTAATGATGTGGAATATCAGGGCGACAAAACAAAAGCTGTTTTTTATTACACAGCCGAGGAGCGTGTCGACTTCAGGGAATTGATCAAAAAACTGGCAGAAGCATTTCGTATCAGAATTGAAATGCGGCAGATTGGTGTACGTCAGGAGGCAGCTAAACTGGGAGGAATAGGCTCTTGTGGCAGGGAGTTATGTTGTTCTTCGTGGATGAGCAGTTTTCAAAGTGTATCTACAAATTCGGCACGTATCCAGCAGCTATCCCTTAACCCGCAGAAACTGGCAGGCCAGTGCGGGAAACTGAAATGTTGTCTGAATTACGAAATCGACAATTACATTGAAACGCTGGAAAGCTTTCCTGACAACAGGGTCAGATTGAATACCAAAAAAGGAAGAGCATCATATGTAAAAAGTGATGTGCTTAAAAAAATGATGTGGTATGCCTATGAAGATGACCCGAATAACATTATGGCCATCCCCGTTGATAAAGTAAACGAAATTATTGAGCTGAACAATAAGAAAAAATATCCTCCAGACCTGGAAATGTTTGCACGGCAGAAAGAGCAGAAATCGAATGTTGAAGCAAGTGAGACTGACGACTTTGCTTCATATATTTAGTTAGAATGAACGGCTTGAAACAATATTTTTTCTTTTTTCGCATTCTTATATCAGATAGTTAATGATGACCCGGAAAGTTTCCATATTTGTTTTATTTCTCAGCATATTTTTTGTCCTCTATGCCTGCAACCGGGAGAGCATATATGATGAGCAGATAAAAATTGACCGCAGCCGTTGGCATAAAGATGAAATGGCGAGGTTTGACGTAGTTGTCAGCGACACGGTGCAACTCTATGATTTTTATCTGAATATCAGAAATAACACTGATTACAGGTACAGTAATTTGTATGTTTTTCTGATGACAAGATTCCCGAATAATAACCTGACAAAAGACACCATTGAGTGTGTCCTGGTCGACCGCGAGGGTAGATGGCTGGGAAAAGGCTGGGGTGCTGTCAAGGAAAACACTATTCTTCTGAGTAGCCGTATGCGCTTTCCGCTGAAAGGAACCTACGAATTTATGATCCAGCATGCTATGCGGACAGATACTTTAAAGGGCATACGCGATGTGGGCATCAGAATTGTGAAGTCGGAGTAAAAATTAAATAAGTAATACATGCCTGACAGTTCATCAAATAAGATAAAAGATAATAGAATCGGCAAATATCTCGTACGGTTCTGGGTGATCGTTTTTGGGATTTATCTGCTGGGCATCCTGTTTTTCTTCGGTGTTGCCGCCGGATGGTTCGGACAGATGCCCTCTTTCGAAGAATTAGAAAACCCCCGGCAAAATCTGGCCAGCGAAATCTATTCGGCTGACGGCATCATGCTGGGGACTTATTTTATCGAAAACAGATCCAATGTCTCTTATCGTGATATTTCACCCGACATGATCAATGCGCTTATTGCCATTGAGGATATCAGGTTTGAAGAGCATTCGGGAATAGATGAAAAAGCACTTGCCAGGGTGTTTTACGGAGTCGTTACCGGAAATTTTAAAGGAGGCGGTAGCACGATTACCCAGCAGCTGGCTAAAAATCTGTTTCCACGGGGTCATATGAATAAGGTGCAACTCGTCATCAGAAAGTTTCAGGAATGGGTGACGGCAGTGAAACTTGAAAAGTATTATTCGAAGGAAGAAATTATTGCCATGTACTGCAATACGGTAACATTCGGTCATAATACGTACGGCATCAAATTGGCAGCGGCTACTTTTTTTGCCAAAACACCTGATTCGCTGAATATTGAAGAGTCGGCCCTGATGGCTGCTGTTGTTAATGCCCCTACATGGTACAGTCCTATCCGTAATCCCGAACGGGCTTTACATCGCAGAAATCTGGTACTGCAAAAAATGGAAGAGAATGACTTTATATCGGAACAAGCGTATGATTCCATAAGCCTGCTTCCGTTAGGAGTTTCAAATTTTAGTATACAGGATCACCGAAGAGGACTGGCCACTTATTTCCGCGAATACCTTAGAAAAGAATTAAAGAACTGGTGTAAAACTCATTACAAGGCTGACGGCACACCGTACAATTTATATAAAGACGGCTTAAAAATTCATACAACAATCGATTCCCGGATGCAAAGATATGCCGAAGAAGCTGTGCGCGAACATCTGGCAAACGACTTGCAGCCAAGCTTTTTTAAGCACTGGAAAGGCTATACAAATGCGCCGTTTGTGTTCGACTCGAAAAAACCGAAGCAGGAAATTGAGAAGGTGATGATGCAGGCCGTGAAGCGAAGTGAGCGGTACCGGAAATTAAAATCAAGTGGTGTGGCTATGGATTCGATCATGGAAAGTTTCCATACACCTGTTGACATGCGCGTGTTTAAATGGAGTGGCCCGGTAGATACTGTGATGACACCCATGGATTCGATCAGGTATTATAAGTTTTTCCTCCAGGCCGGTTTGATGGCCATGGAAACCCATACCGGCTTTGTACGTGCCTATGTGGGAGGTATCGATTACGGTTATTTTCAGTTCGACCATGTAACCCAGGGAAAACGCCAGGTGGGTTCTACGTTTAAACCTTTTTTATATACACTGGCCATGCAGGAGCCTGAATATTCCCCCTGTTACAAGGTGCCCAACATTTCGTACAGTGTGGAACTTGGTGATGGAACCTTTTGGACTCCCCGCAACTCGAGTGATGACAGAATAGGAGAGGAAGTAACCCTGAAGTGGGCACTGGCTAATTCAAACAACTGGATATCGGCCTACCTTATCAGCCGGTTTTCCCCGCAATCGGTGGTAAATATGGCCCACCAGATGGGCATCACTTCAGATATACCTGCTGTTCCGGCTATTGCACTGGGAACCCCTGACATATCGCTGTACGAAATGGTGAGTGCTATGAATTCTTTTGCCAACAGAGGTGTTTATGTCGAGCCCGTTTTTGTAACGAAAATTGAGGATAAAAATGGAAATGTCCTCGACAGGTTTGTGCCGGAGAAAAGGGAAGCGATGGATGAGGTAACTGCCTATAAGATGATTGAACTGATGAAAGGTGTTGTGGAAAGCGGTACGAGCATCAGATTGCGTTATAAATATGGTTTTAACAACCCTATTGCCGGTAAAACGGGAACCACTCAAAATCAATCGGATGGCTGGTTTATGGGCATAACACCCGAACTGACCACAGGCATTTGGGTAGGTGCCGAAGACCGGAGTGTGCACTTCAGATCGATCAGACTTGGCCAGGGCGCCAATATGGCCTTGCCAATCTGGGCATTGTTCATGAAAAAAGTTTACGGCGATCCTTCACTGGGTATCGGCAAGGGTGATTTTGACAAACCGCTGAAAGATATCTCTATTGAATTCGACTGCGAAGAATATGATCGACGGCACTCAGGAGGTGTAGATAGCTATTCAGACGATAAGGAGGACGAATTTTAACTTATCCTGCATAAAGTATCTCACCCGAAGTTTTAAACTCTACTTTTCGTAAAAATGCATCTCTTTGACGTAGTCGTAAACCACATCGGGCATCCAGAAGCACATGTCTTTTTTTTCTTTGATCCCATTTCGGATAAAGCTGGAAGAAATGTCCATCTGCGGGGCAGGAAACAGGCTGACATGGGGGTGTTGCCCGTAGTCTCCTAAAATAAATTCCGGCCTGGGATATACATAAAACCGGTATTGTTCAAGCAGTTGTTCGTAGTTTTTCCATTTGTGCAGGCTTGGGAATACATCCGTTCCGCAGATAATGATGAAATTTCTGTCTTCATACTTTTCGGATAGCCAGGTGAGTGTGTCGATAGTGTAGGAAGGCTTCGGCATTTTAAACTCAATGTCGGTCACATTCATTTTAGGATGCTCTTCAATCGCCATGCGCACAAGAGCCAGTCGATGATAATCGGCCAGCAGGTTCTTTTTGTCTTTCAGCGGATTTTGTGGAGAGACAACAAACCACACTTCATCCAGGTCAGTAAATTCGAGCATGTAGGAAGCCAGGATCAGGTGTCCGCTGTGGATCGGATTGAACGACCCGAAAAACAGTCCGGTTTTTTTGTTTTTTGCCGACATCGTTTCTTTATGGTTTGATCAGTATTTTTCCGTCACTCATATTGCCCAGATATGATTTCAGGCCGCTTACAATGTCATCCGGAGCAACACTATTGCTTATGGCTGTCCGGTAAGCTCCTTCAATAAATTTATCCTGTAGTTTTTCTGAAATCTCTTCAAAATCGGGTTGACTCAATTCGCTTTTCCAGTCAACCAGGTTGAACCCTGAAATGATCTTATTCCTGAAAATAACATCCATCGTGTTGATTCCCGTTCCCGGCTTGTTAGATAGCCCCCCGTATATGACAAGTTCCGAATCATTACCCAAGGCATTGAACATAATCCCCGTCAACTCGCCACCCACGGCATCAAAAGCTGTTGCCGCGTTCAGCTCTTTAGCCAACGTATAGAGTTGCTTTTCAAATGTATCTTCGTTTTGTATCAGAACGTGTGTCACGCCTTCCTGCTTTAACCGGTTGGCAACTTCGGGTTTTCTGACAATATTAATCACTTCAATATTTTGTTCACCCGCCATCATTCGAATGAAAGCAGCTACCTGTCCTCCGGCAGCATTTTGAATGATTGCTCTGTCTTTACTGAAAAGAGCTATCTCCATCAACGCGTAAGCTGTAAAAGGGTTCACGGTAAAACACGAAGCCTGGTCGAGGTCCATAATGTCTTTCAGTACGATCAAATCATCTTTGTGTGCGATAAAATATTCGGTCCAGGTGCCATCCCGGTCGGCCTGAACAAAAGCACTTACTCTTTTTTCGATAAGGTTCCGGGCGTTTTCCCCGGCATCGGTAACAATACCCGAAGCTTCAAAACCAGGAGCAACGGGCAATGTTTTTATTATATTGTAGCCTCCTTGTATAAAGGCAATGTCGGAAGGATTTACAGGGGCAGCATGTGTTTTGATCAGTACCTCGTCCTTGCCAGGTTTGGGCAATTCCCTTTCCTGAACCTGTAAGCTGAGTATGGCTCTCAGGATGTTTTTGTTGTAGGCCGGTAATATGATTGCTTTCATGGCTAAAGCCTTATTATTCAGAAATAAATTTACTGACCACGCGTATCGTTTCCTGTTGTGCTTTATCCAGGTCGCCATTTACAATGGTCACATCAAATTCTTTTTCAAACCCCAGTTCAAACTCGGCTTTTTTCATCCTTGTTTCAATGGCCTCTTTACTGTCTGTTGCTCTTTTTAGTAAGCGTTCTTTAAGAATTTCAACCGAAGGAGGCTTTATGAAAATGGCCAGCGCATCGTTGCCGAATATCTTTTTAATGCTCATTCCTCCTTTCACATCCACGTCAAAAACAACGTGTTGCCCCCGGTTTCGTTTCCGTTCCACTTCGGAATATAAAGTGCCGTAAAAATGATCGGGATAAACCTCTTCCCATTCAATAAACTCTTTTTTATTAATTTTCTCTTTAAACTCATCAGTTGTCAGGAAGTAATAGTCTTTGCCATCAGTTTCGTTGTCTCTTTTTTTACGGTTGCATGCCGATACGGAAAAGGTGAGGTCCGGTACATGTGCCATGACGTGTTTTACCAGCGTTGTCTTTCCGGCTCCTGAAGGAGCTGAAAAAATGATGAGTTTTCCTTTTTTCCGGTTTTCTTCCATCAGAGGATGTTGAATAATTGTTCTTTGATTTTCTCCAGTTCGTCTTTCATCAGTACGACGATTTGTTGGATGTTAAAATCGTTGGCTTTGGCTCCCATGGTGTTTATTTCCCTGCCAATCTCCTGCGAAACGAATCCCAGCTTTTTTCCTGCTGCATTTTCACCCGCCAGTGTTTCCAGAAAGTAGTTGCAATGTTTTTTCAGTCGGAGTTTTTCTTCCGTGATATCCAGTTTCTCCAGATAATAGATAACCTCCTGCTCAAACCTGTTCTTATCCGACTGGATATCCTGTGCGAAATCTTCCAGATTGGATTTGATGCGCTCTTTGATGTGCAGTGTGCGTTCTTTTTCGAACGGTTCAACCTGCTTTAGCAAGTCCAATATGTTGTGAATACGGTAAGTAAAGTCATTTTCAAGTGTTTTTCCTTCATTAATTCTGAAGGTGTTTACCTTTTCGATGGCCTTATGAATCGTAGTCAGCAATTCACCGTATTCCTCTTCATCAATATCAAATTCTGGTGGGGATAATACTTCTGGCATTTTAACTACAAGCGAAAGGTAGTCGGGTTTAGCTTCCTGATGAAACAGGTCTTTCAGCTCTAATAACTCGTTGAAATAGTGACTGGCAACAGATTTGTTGATTACCGGTGCCGCAACAACTTCCTTATATTCGATATTGATGGAAATGTCCACTTTTCCCCGTCCGATTTCTTTTCCCACAATACTTCGGATATTAAGTTCTTTTTCCCTGTAAATCTGTGGTAGTCTTAAGTTGACATCTAATTGTTTACTGTTAAGCGTTCTGATTTCAACTGAGATCTTTCGTGCATTGCTCTCCAACACATCTTTACCGTAACCGGTCATTGATTTTACCATATTCTGCTTTTTGAATTTAAAGCAAAGATAATGATCAATATTATATGTTTTATGTGTTTTGAAATGAATAAATCTAGGGATTTTTATATTTTTGTGAATGTATGGTTCTCAGATTAATTTTCGTAGCCCTCTGGCTGGTTGCCTCTTTTGTTCAGTCATTCTCTGCCAATGAAGAAATTGACAGTTTGCTTGTGCGTTTGTCATTGACGCAAGGGAGAGAGAAGGCAACAACTTATTTACAACTATCGGAAACATACCGGTTCTCTAATATTTCAACCAGTCTGATATACGGTGACAGCGCAGTGTTGCTGGCCGAAGAGATAGACGACAAAGCATTAAAAGCAAAAGTGCTAAAGTCGCTGGGAGTCAGTTGTTATTATAGTGGTGAATTTGACCTTTCCCAGGAATATTACAACCAGGCTTTAGCTTTATACAGAGATATTGAAGATCTTTTGGGTGTTGCCAAGTGTTTGAGCAATATTGGGTTGGTGTATGAGGAGATTGGGAATTATGAACTTTCAACGGACTACTATGAACGTTCTGTCGACATTGCCGAGCAAATAGGCGATCAGGATTGGGTGGCGAGTGTGAAACTCAACCTGGGCAACAGCAAGTTTTACCAGGGGAAGATGCGCATGGCGCTGAACTATTATTATCAGGCACTGTTAATGTACAAGGAGTTGGATGATATGGTAAGCGTAGGTCTGACTTATAACAATATCGGTGCGGTTTACAAGGAATGGAAAGAGTATGATAAATCGCTGGAATATTTCAACAAGGCCATTGAAATATATAAACAAAACGAAGACGATAATAGCCTGTCCAGAACATTAACGAATGTAGCTGAGATTTATAATTTTTATTATGGAAATTATGACAAAGCCCAGGAATTGTTCGAGCAATCGCTGGAAATCCGGATCAGGCTAAATGATATCATGGGTATCGCCATGCTGAATAATGATTTGGGAGCCTTATACGCCAATAAGCAGGAGTATCAGGCTGCGCTTAAATATTTTAAGATCAGCGAAGATTTGTACCTGAAAATGCGTAGTGAGACAGGGCTGGTGATGGTTTATTACAATATGGGTGAGTTTTTTGATATGCAGCATGATGTGAAAAAAGCATTGGAGTGTTATAAAAAAAGTCTGAAAATATCGCTTAAAATAGGACAGGATGATTACACACGGGATAATTACAAGGCATTGTTTAAGTGTTATGCAGCTTTAAATGATTATGATAAGTTCACTAAATATTACAGGCTTTTTGAAACCGGAAACGATACACTGATCCTCAATCTGCATCATGCCGAATTAGCTGAAATGGAAGCACGGTTTAAAACCGACCATCTGGTTAAAGAGAATTTAAAAATGCAGAAGGAGAAGGAAATGTATAAGAATCAGGCAGTCAAATACCGTTTGTTTACTTATGGGCTGGGTGGTATCATTGCCTTATTCCTGATTATATATTTCCTGTACATCATATTTCGCCGGTAAAACCGTTATCTTATCGGGCTATTTTGTGAAATAATCATACATTTTCGAAGTAAGTAGTACAATTTATTGGCTTTGATACAAATTAAAGAACCATATCATCTTTGCTCGGAACCGTTGCGTTACTATGATTTCATGATTGCTGACATCGAAGCGGCGAAAAAGTATGTTTATGTGGAAACGTTCAGGATTGGCAGTGATGAAATTGGCGACCGCTTTTTACGTGCCTTGAAAGAGAAATCGAAGGAAGGAGTGGAGGTAAAATTGCTTGTTGACGGCTGGGGTGTCGCTAATCCTGGAAGTGACTATTACAAAAAGATCAGAGAGTATGGCGGGGAGGTGCGGTTTTTTGAAAAGATAAAATTTAATACTGATATTTTTACCAGGAGCCACCGGAGAAACCACCGGAAACTGTTGCTGATTGATGATGAAATTACCTGGATCGGATCATCCAATTTAACAGGATATAACCTGAACTGGCGTGAATCAATGCTCCGCATGAAGAGTGAAATTACGTATACGTTTTCGCGTTTGTTCATGCAGGATTTCCGCTTATATAAAAAATATATTTTCAACAAGGTTTATAATTCCAGGCTGGTCAGATATGAGGATTTTGAGATTGTGCGTGATATTCCTTCCATTGCTTATAAGCGAACAAATCAGAAGTTTATCCGTTTGATTAAGTCGGCTGAAAAAAGTGTGGTAATCGAAACCCCTTATTTCCTGCCCGGGTTTATGTTGCGTAAAGTCATGGTAGATGCCGTAAAAAGAGGCGTGGAAGTAACGGTGGTTATTCCCAAGCGTTCGGATGTAACACTTGTTGATGTATTGCGCAATAAGTACCTTGGACCGCTGTCTAAAAGCGGCATCCGGTTTTTATATTATACTGTCAATAACCTGCATGCAAAATTATTACTTGTTGACGACCGGGAGTTTGCCGTCGGAAGCTCAAATTTTGATTACCGGAGTTTCCGGTATATGTTTGAAATCATGCTGTTTGGTGATGAGCCTCTGATAAGCAGCCAGGTTAAAGAACATATGGAGAAGACAATTACACTGGCAGAACCATTTGTGTATAAAAGCTGGGAAAACAGGCCGCTGATCAACAAGTTTTTCGAATGGCTGCTGCTTCCGTTCCGCCATTTGCTGTAATTTTTTTATGGACAAATAAAAAGAATTTTCTTCCCGGCTTCAAGGCGTTGCAGCAGAAATATATTATGTATTTTTGCACTTCAATTTTAGCTTAAACACAAAATTTTCGTTTCACTTAATAAAAAAATACTGTAATGTCAGATAAATTAACATCAAAGGTTGCTATGGAGTTGGAAGACAAATATGGCGCACATAACTACCATCCGTTACCGGTTGTTTTGTCAAAAGGAACCGGAGCTAAAGTTTGGGATGTCGAAGGCAAAGAGTATTTCGATTTCCTATCGGCCTATTCCGCCATAAACCAGGGGCATTGCCACCCCAAAATTGTGGGCGCCTTGATAGAGCAGGCACAAACCCTTACACTCACATCGCGTGCATTTTATAGCGATGCTTTGGGCGGATACGAAAAGTACATTACCGAATATTTCGGGTATGATAAAGTGCTGCCGATGAATACAGGTGCTGAAGCTGATGAGACTGCTCTGAAACTTTGCCGCCGGTGGGCTTACGATAAAAAAGGCATCGAAGCTAACAAAGCTAAGATCATCGTTTGTGCCGATAACTTCCACGGCAGGACCATTACCATAATTTCCATGTCCACCGATCCTGATGCGCGTGGTGGTTTCGGGCCTTATACGCCCGGATTTATCACTATTCCGTACAACGATCTTCCGGCTTTGGAAAAAGCACTGGAAGATCCGGAAATAGCAGGATTTCTGGTAGAACCCATCCAGGGTGAAGCAGGGGTGATGGTGCCTGATGAAGGTTACCTGAAAAAAGCGTTCGAGATGTGTAAGGCAAAGAATGTCTTGTTTATTGCCGATGAAGTGCAGACGGGTATTGCCCGCACAGGTAAGCTGCTTGCCTGCGAGCATGAAGGTGTACGTCCTGATGTCCTGATTTTAGGCAAAGCACTTTCCGGCGGGGTTTATCCGGTATCAGCGGTTCTGGCCGATGACGATATTATGCTGACTATCAAACCCGGTCAACACGGTTCCACCTTCGGGGGAAACCCGATAGCCGCCAGGGTTGCTGTTGCAGCGCTTGAAGTTGTCAAAGAAGAGAAACTGGCAGAAAGAGCTGAACGCCTGGGCAAGATATTCAGAGAAGAAATGAAAAAAATTGATTCTGATATGATTGAACTTGTCCGCGGCAAAGGGTTGCTGAATGCCGTCATTATCCGGCCCAAGAACGGAAAAACCGCCATGGATGTCTGCCTGAAAATGGCCGAAAACGGGGTGCTGGCCAAGCCAACCCACGACCACATCATCCGTTTTGCCCCGCCTTTGGTGATTACGGAAGAAGAGTTGATGGATGCCCTCGGACGGATCAAAAAATCAATGCTGTCCTTTGGATAAATCTCACAAAGATTCACAACATATAAAGTCCCTTCAGAATTGACGGGACTTTTTTGTTTCTACTTAGGTGTTGTTTACATTGTTAATGTCTTCACCAACAAACTAATCCAATGTTGGTGTCTTTACCAACAATTTTAATTTATCCATTCATTTTGTGCAGATACCGACCTCGGGGTAGGTAGAAACAGATATAAACTTACCTCTTCACCCGTTTTCCGCTTTCAAACAAGCCTTCGTTGTTGTAGATTTTATAAATATAGGTTCCTGTTTTCAGAAATGTTGTGTTTACCTCCGCCCATTTTCCGGTAATGTGCTGTGACAATACAAGTTTGCCGCTGATGTCGTAAAGTTCAAAAATGCTTTGTTTGTATTGAGCAGCTATCCTTACTCTGAGGTAGTTGCTGCCGGGGTTGGGAAAAACGAGGGCTTCGTGCATGATCGAAGATGGTTTGTCATCCGATGATACGATCAATCCTTCGGCATTTACTTTCAGAATGAATATGTCCCGTTCATGAATATCGGGATGTTCCAAATAATCGAAGCGAGTTCCGGCCATGATGCACCCTCCATCGTTAGTGGCAATGAGTTTGGTCATGTTGTAGTAAGCATCGCCACCGTAAAACCTTTCCCAGCGAATGTTAAGCATGCTGTCGGTTTGAAGAAGCACGAACCAGGAGGGAGATGGAGAAAAATTTAGATTGTAAAGATTAATATTTTTTGTCCCGCCAATAAAAATAGAATCTTTGTTTTTATAATCCAAAGCCCCCCAGAAAGCAGGATAATCGTTAGTGTCAATGGCGCCCCAGTTATTATAAATATAACCGGTTGTGTCCAAAGGATGGAATTGGTGGGTAAAACCTATATCGTGGGGTGATGAATGATTTTGTGCAGAATCATAGGCAGCATCACCGGCCAAATAAAAAGAAGTATCGGAGTCCCATTTAATTCCGTAAGAACCATTCATCTCATGAGGGATTCTCCACTCTCCATTTGATATAATATTTAAAAGGGTGTCAATCAATAAGTATTTTGGATGTAACTCTCCGATGATCCAGTAATTAAAGCTATTCAACTGTTTTAACTTCATAGGTAGAATGGCTCCATCATTTATGAAAATTTTTGCTTTGATGCTGTCAAATAAATAATTTGTTTCGTAAATAAACATTCGAGGTGAATAAACTCCGGTAAATATGTATCCAAAAGTTATAATATTATTATTTAATCCGAACGTAGCATATGTCTGTATCCCATGATAGTTTGGTGGGAATAAATAATTCTTTGATTTGTAAACAGTATTTAAGTCTGAATCAATCTTTCTTAAATGAAAAGCGCACTGATTATGTTCTTCAGTTTTGCTTTTTGTCATTACATTAAGAATGTATACATTCGAGGTTGTGTCATCTAAGATAGTGCTAATAAATACAGAAGAATCTGTGTTCGAGATGTAGTTGCTATCAATCACCGAACCAAAATAGTCTAATTTATAGATAGATCCGTATGAGTAGTAGCTATTGAGCTCTTCTTTAATATACCCAACAAAAAAGATGTTATTTTGATCCCCTTCAATTATATCTGTTATTTGTTCATCATAATTCTTGTCTGACAAATAAATCCATGAATTGCTTTGACCCGTAATTTGAAGTGTGAGAAAATTTAAAAATAAAATAATAACAGTTTTATTCATAATATCATATTTTAATTAAGGACTCTATTGAGGAGATTATATGAAACCCCTCAATAGAGTTGAATGTCTCTAAATATAGAGGTTAGTTAATGTTCCTGATAAAAGTATGGGATACCGTAGGTTACATCATAATAATGTAGATATGTACTGTTTCCGACAAGAACATCATCAAAAATAATCACGTTAATATGACTTTTACCATCCGGTTTAATACCTTCGGGAGGTGCATGTTTGATAAGATAATCTGCATTAACAAGGTTATCGGTAAGTTCTTCAATAGTCATGCAATGGTTAATATCTGTACCTACATATAACATTGGTTCACCGTTCTCATCGTCAAAATCCAATCCTGACATTCCAACCAACTCAATATCCGTATATCTCACCGAATACGGTACTGCCGCCGGATGGTTCAGGCGGTATTCTATTTCGTTGGAGCCGTCGGAAGAGAAATCGGTTTGGTCGCAGTTGCCGGCATACGGTGGTTCATCGGGGTTATCAAGTGTTCCCCAAATCCAGTTGTCGTCGAACGGAGGGTACAATCCGAGTATAAACCCCGAACCATAACCGTTGTTCACCGTTAGTTGGGCGGTGTTTCCGTCCACTTCGTCTAATTGCACGTCCGAAAAAACGGTGAATTTCACGTCATCATTCAGCAAGGCCAATTGATAGTTAAGTGTATCGAGCATCAGGTTATATACCTGTTGTACATCGGCTTCCGACACCATACCGTTTTCGTCCACCGTAACGGTGTAGTGTGAAGACATAATGGTGAAATCTTTGGAAGCTGAATCGGGATAAGCATGGTCGTAATTGATCAATGCTTCAAGGTTCCACACGGCGCTGTCCGGCAGCATCTCACCCGATCTTTCCGGGTTTTGCATATGCTGTCTGAAATTATTGATCCGGTTAATGATCATATTTGAATAAGCCGTGTTTTCGGTAGTTGGTTCTGTTGTCGGCATGTTGTCTTTTTTGCATGAATAGAAAGCAATAAGAGCTAACAAAATAAGAACGCCCAATTTATAAAAGTTATTGTTTTTCATGATTAATGGTATTTGTTTGTCAATAATTGATAGGCTTCCCGATAAGCCGTGCTGCTGTGGGCAGTAATTAAGGCCGTAGCATTCGGGCCTGGCAGCTACGGCCTTTTACTATAAACTTTGTTCGTCTGAAAACATATTTGATAATCAGTAACAAGTTATAAAGAGCCACTTTCTTTATAAAAGAAAGCCTATGCGCTGAGAAGTGCGAATACTCTGAAAAACAAGCTATTCCACACACACACACACATTCCGTGGGAATTGTCGGTTATCGGCAGGCATTTATTTTGGTTTTTCATCATCGGTGGTGTAAAGATATAGATTAAAATGATAAAAGTCAATTTGTTATTCCCCTTGCCGGTTTCCTCACCAACAAACATTTATTTCTCTTTTCCATTCGGTTGGTGCAGACACCGACCTTGGGGTAGGTAGAAACAGATATAAAATGAAAAAGCCCTTGTCCGGGAGGACAGGGGCTTTTTCGCTTATTAACCTAAAACCCTCTGATGAGGGATAACCCAAAAAAATTAACCTGCTATAGTTAATTGTTCTTGATAGAACACTACAAAGATACGAATCTGTTTAGACAGATTCCAAATAAAATTTGTTAAAAAAAAGTTAAAAATTTACACTAATTGATGGTAATACTTTTGTTCTTGGTGGTGGAACAGGATGCGCTGCCCTTTCGTAAGGTGTATGATACGATAACTTCATAACTTCCAGCATCCGTATAAGTGTGATCTGACACTGTATCGGCGTCAAGGGAGTGCCCATCACCGAAATTCCAGTGCAGTAT
>Ga0209013_10001878_pt1 | contig 19322 bp, 18 predicted proteins | sample Cruoilmetagenom2_FD_187291 | JGI IMG/M metagenome (GOLD analysis project Ga0209013, IMG submission 187291) | Oil polluted marine microbial communities from Coal Oil Point, Santa Barbara, California, USA - Sample 2 (SPAdes) (version 2) | ecosystem: Environmental > Aquatic > Marine > Oil seeps ...
AAACGTCGAGGATATTTACGGAATGTCGCAATTGCACTCGGAAATCGCGGGGAAAAAGATGCTATCCCGGCCCTGGAAACAGCCCAAAAGGACGATGAGCCTCTGATACGGGGTGCCGCTTCCTGGGCCTTAAAGAAGATCGGGGATTTTAGTGCCCGGTAGTCATTAAAAGAATAAAGTCTGAATAGTCAATAGTATTTCCAGAGGAGAATTTAGATGGCCAAGATGTTCGAAAAGTATCTAGATAGTTACGCCGAAGTGGTCATGAAAGTCGGATTGAACTATAAAACTGGTCAGCGGATCAGGATAGGGGCTTTACCAGGCAGATCAGCTAGATTTTATACCCCGCTGGAATCCGCTCCTTTGGTTAGGAAGCTCACCGCCAAGGCATACCAGATGGGAGCACCGCTGGTTGAGGTGTTTTGGGGAGATCCAGAACTCGCTCTGGTCAGATATAAAAATGCTCCCAGGGATTCCTTCCAGGAAATGCCCACCTGGTCTGTGAATGAAATTTACGCGGCTGCCAAAAGGAAAGATGCCAGGATTTATATAGGGGGATCCGACCCCTATATGTTTAAGGATATTGACAGCTCCTTGCTTTCCGAGATGCAGAAAAGCCGTTCTGAAATATTCAGGGAAGCAAATGAATACATGGTTTTGAATCCAACACCCTGGATCATCATCCTGTATCCCACTACCCCCTGGGCTCAAGCCGTCTTTCCAGATCTTTCTCCAGACGACGCGGTGGAAAAGATATCAGAATACATGATCAAGTTCTATCGGCTGGATAAGGATGATCCCATTAAATATTGGGAGGGGCATTTTTCATCCCTGATCGATCGTGCTGACAGCCTGACGAATAACAGTTTTAAATACATCCACCTGAAAAGCCCTGGAACAGATCTGAAGATCAAGCTCCCGGGAGGACATCGCTGGAAAACCGCTGTATTTAAGGACAAAAAGGGACGGGACAACGCCGTTAATATACCGTCTGAGGAGGTTTTCACTTTGCCGGACCGGATGGGAGTTGATGGTTATGTTTCCTCTACTAAACCATTCACCATGGGTGACGGGTTCGTGGAGGGACTCTATCTGGAATTTAAGGAAGGTAAGGTCACCAAAGTCAAAGCCAAGACCGGAGAGGAGTTCGTTAAAAAGACCATTGAAATCGACGAAGGCTCATGCCGACTGGGTGAACTTGCCCTGGTTCCACACAGTTCTCCAATTTCCCAGGCTGGAGTGATCTTCCACAACACCTTGCTTGACGAGAACGCATCCATTCATATCGCCCTCGGAAGAGGCATCCGGGCATGCTTAAGCGGGGCAAATGATATGAGTACAGAAGAATTTTTGGCGGCTGGAGGCAATCACAGCACGGTCCATTATGATTTTATGATTGGATCCGCTGAGATAGATGTGGACGGATATGATCAGGATGGCAAGGTACATCCCTTGATGAGAAAAGGAGAATGGGTTGATTAAGGTGCTTCGCACCTGGCCGGGGCCGGGAGACGGAGAGAGAATATTAATTTTATCAAGCAGAAGCTGATTTCAAAATCGCCTTCCTTTTCTTAAGGTTAGAATATCCCCAGGCGATCACAAAGAACCCCGTAGCGACCAGCACAATTGCTGGCCCAGATGCCACATTGACATAATAGGAAAGATACAGCCCGATCACACCAGAAGCTGATGCGATGATTGCTGCCAGGATCATCATGATTGGCAGGCGTTTTGTGAGCAGGTAGGCCGCTGCAGCTGGAGTGATCAACATAGCTACCATTAGGGCTACTCCCACTGTCTGGAATGAGACCGCAACGGTCAGGGCAATTAACACTAGCAACAAATATTCAAAAACCCGGGTGGGGATCCTCAAAGTGGCTGCCAGAGTGGGATCAAAGGTCAAGACCAGGAACTCCTTATAAAAAGCGATCACCAGGATCAGGATCAGAGCACTAAAGATTGCAATTGTTATAAGCTGGTTCCCGGATACTCCCAGTACATCTCCAAATAGGAAATGGGTCAAATCCACAGTGTAGCTTTTTACGGTGGAGATTATCGCTATACCCAATGCAAACATACCAGCAAAGATAATGCCGATCGCTGTATCTTGTTTGATCCTGGCGCCTTTGCTGACTGCGCCAATCACCAGCGAGACCACCACCGCAGTGCCAGTACCCCACCAGAAAAGCGGCTCGCGGGCGCCGTCTGTGAGCAGGTAGCCTACCGCCACGCCCGGTAGGATCGAGTGCGCCAGGGCGTCACCAAAAAAAGCCATTCCCCGCACCACTACATAAACGCCAATCACGGCGCAGACGATACCTGTCAGCACTGCCGCGGTTAAACCCCTCACCATAAAGGAATAACTAAGGGGGGTTAATAACAGATCAATGAAATTCATGGTGTTCTCCATCGCAGCAGTCGTCTCCTACAGCCAGCGTATCGAATTCCCCTTCCACAAAGTGCAGGTGTCCCTGGTAGGCTTTCAGAAGCAGGTCTCGAGTGAAAACTTCTTCGGGTACACCAAACCCCAATAATTCCTTATTCAAAAGCATTACCCGGTCAAACTGCTCGGCTGCCAGGCGCAAATCATGCATCGAGATCATCACGGTCACGTTTTGTTGTTTGAGCGTGGCCAGGATCTCGAGGATCTTCTCCTGAGCCGGAACATCCAGACCGTTAAAGGGCTCATCCATCAACATCAGTTCAGCCTCCTGAGCCAAAGCCCGGGCAATGAACATACGCTGCTGCTGCCCGCCTGAGAGTTCGCTGATCTGTCGTTTAGAGTAGGCAGCCAAATTTACCAAATCAAGCGATCGCTGAACCACAGACCAGTCTTCTTTCTGAGGCCATAAAAATGGACCCATCTTGTTTATACGACCCATCATGACCACGTCGGCTACAGTGGCTGGGAAGGTCCAGTCTACCATGCTGCGCTGGGGCACGTAAGCAATGCAGGTATGACCGCCAGGTTCATGTCCAGATACCTGGACAATCCCTTCTCCTGGGTCGAGGACGCCGGCTATCACCTTAAAAAGAGTAGTCTTTCCGGCCCCGTTCGGTCCTACTACAGCCACGGCAGCGCCCGGAGTCAGATCGAAGCTGATCCGGTCAAGCACCAACCCGGTTTCATAATGGACCGTTATGTCCTGCATAGCTAATAATGGGGCATTCTGCTCGTGAGGAGCATAACGCCGCGAGAAGGATTGTTTTCGAAAAGCGTTGATCAGATTTTTCATGGTATCTGCCTATTGCAGCGCCTCCACAATAGCGCTCACGTTATAACGCATAAAAGAGAGGTAGGTCCCAGCCGGAGCTCCGTCAGAAAGAGATCCAAAATAAAGGGGTACTAAATCCACTCCGGTTTCTTCTGCCACCCTCTGCGCGAGATTAGGGTCAAAATCCACTCCAATAAAAATCGCCTTTGTCTGATGGTCCCGAATCGTATCAATTAACACGGCCAGCTCCATACCCGATGTCTCTGCTTCGGTAGTTAGGGCCGGGATAACTGCCCCGATCTGGATCAGGCCATACTTCCGCGCAAAATAGCCCAGGGTTGAATGATCCGTCACTAGTTCCCGCTGGTTTTCGGGAATTTTTTCGATCTGCTCTTGAATCCAGACATCCAGCTCCAACAGTTGTCCTTGATAGGTGTCAAAATTTGCCTGGTAAAAGACCTCGTTGTCCGGATCTTCTTCTGCCAGGGCATTAGCAATGTTTTCAGACCAAATCAGAACGTTGTTGGGATCAAACCAGACATGGGGGTCCTGACCCATCACGGCCTCCATGGAATCTTCCAAACTATTATCATCACCTTCAATATGTCCTTCCATCAATAACGGTTTGATACCCTCAGAGACCACGATCACTTCTGCGGTTGTATCCGTACCGGACAGCAGGTCTTCTAGGAAATCTTCTAACCCAAAACCGTTAGCCAGGATCAAATCAGCTTCTGTGACCGCCACCATATCCATTGGAGCTGGATGGTATGAATGGGGGTTCTGCCCTGCCGTTAGCAGCGCAGAAATATCTACTTTATCTCCTGCGATGTTGGTCACCACATCAGCAATAAAGGTTGTTGTGACCACAACCTGAATTTTGTCTTTATCCGGGGATTGATATCTCTCTGATGGCCCTCCACAGGCTGAACTTAGCAGCACAACCACAAATAATAAGACAAAACGGAAAGTTCCTTTCCAAATTCCCTTCATATACAAATTTCCTTCAAACTCTAATCCGAGCATTCGATGCAGATTCCAAACAACTGCAGCCAGTGTTCATCCACTTTATAACCAGTATCTTTCTCTATCCTACTGATGTACTCAGTTATCTGTTCATTACCTTCGATCACCTGCATTTGACCGCAATTCCTGCACAGCAGTAGATGTTTATGGCCATCCACTGCAGGCCAAATCCCATGGCAGCCGCCCGGCTGGTGAATTTGCTGGATCAGACCCAAGACATCCAGCATCTCCAGAGTACGATAAACGCTGGCGATTCCCGGGGGAGAATCCAGATCGAGGGATTTATGGTAAATATCCTGGGGGGTGAGCGGGGTGGGGCTGGCGGCGATGATATCCATCACTTGCAAGCGTGGTTGGGTCACCCTGTAACCACGTTGGTGGAGCGTGTTTTTCCAATTTGAGAGAAGTTCAGTTGTTAGATTAACCGACATGGGTTATTTCCTTATTGATAATGGTTATCATTATCAATAAGGAGTATACCACTTAACTAAAAAAGGATGCGGTTTCCTTAAAGGAAACCGCATCCTAATTTGACGTAAAAAAATGTGTGCTAAGGCGATGGCGTCAGGGTTGAGATCGATCCAGGAGTGTTTACTGGACCTTCGTCAGCGCCCTCTTCTGTTGGCTCAGGGGTGACCAAATTGACGCGTACCAGCAGGATCTGACCAGGAAAAATGGCGTTGGGGTCTTCCAATTCATTGTATTCCAGGATGTCATCCACTAAACTGCGGAGCTGGTAGGCGATCGACCCAACTGAATCCCCAGGCCGAACCATATATTCCACCCGGAATCCAGGCAGCACATCAAATGGGATTGCAGTGGGCGTCGGCACAGTTGCGCCTGGCGCCGGAACCAACACCTCATCACCTACAAACAGGATCGGATTGGACATATCAAGGTCCAATCGATCTTCTCCAGCGTTATAAACCAGTAGGGTGAAGATATCCATGTCAAAACGTTCAGAAATGGAAGAAAATGTGTCATCTTCTTCGGCTATATAGATCACCGCTCCAGACCGAGTTGCTGTTGGGCTGGGAGCAGGAGTGTCTGTCGGAAGTGATTCTGTTGGTGTTAATGTGATCGTGGCAGTGGACGGAACTGGGCTAGGCGTATATGTTATCGTGGGGGTGGGTGTCTTTGAAGCAAAAATCCCGCCGATATCCAACTGGGCACCAGTCAGCCAGGTAACCACAAGAGCGGCTCCCAAAATAATTAAGAGTGCAGCTCCCACAAACAGGGCGATATTCTGCCAAGATTGGCCTTGTTTCTTCCGGTAAGAGTCTATGATCTCTTTTGTTGATTCTTGTTTACTCATAGGATCTTTTCCTTCCTACATTGAGCAATCATTGTACCACTTGAGGTATGTTCTTCAATTTGTTCAAATTAATTCTACCTTAATATCAGAGGGCTGGCACAGAGTGATTCTAACGGTGGATCGAGAGTGAATCCCAGACAGCAAAGTTTTTTGCCGAGTCAGTATTTGCGATCACAACCAAGAAGATCTGCACCACCTCTCCTTTAAAATCATCCAAATCTATCTCAAAAGATTTCATTTTATTATCACAGACCTCATTCCAATCCCAGAGGGTGACCATAGTTTCTGGATCTTCTCCTACCATCAGGTTGATTCGGAACTTCACATCCCCATCTCCGCAGACACCGTTGGCATTTGTTGAAAGGCCGACTCGCCCGAATAACAGATCCCCTCCGTTAACTTTATAACTGGGGAAACGGCCAATTAAATATTTTCCCGCTCCTTGGGGAGGGTAAGCAGCCAGCAGGATCCCCGAGATCCTCCCACCTTCCAGGAACTGCTGATCTAGCAGCGCAACATAGGGATCCTCTGGATCTCCAGGGTGATCAAAATTGAGAATATCCCCACCCAAATCAATATAATCGATCGGTACAAATCCACTACCCCAAGCAGCTTCATCAGCTCGGACGTTGAAATCCAACATCATTCCAGCCCCTTCCACCACATTGATCTTCACCCAGAAACCTTTTGAGTACTCTCCCACACCGAAACCCTCACCTCTGACATTGCGGAGTTTCCAGAAACCCTGGTATGTTCCGGTTTCCTCAGGTGCCACCAGATCAACGGAAATATCCAGGTCTTCACCGGGATGTATGGTCTCAGAAGTCAGGTCCTGGGAAGATGGACCGCCCATAATGTCACCACTTTCGAAATAAAGCAAGTAACCTATTCCCCAGGGACAGGATCCGGCATTTTGAAGGCGCCAGGTTTTTGTAAAACTTTCCCCTGGAGCAATATCCATTTCATCCGGAATGGTGACGTCTTTGACAAATTTCACTTGATCGCAGACCTCGGAGGTCGCATTCACAGCTCCTTCCGGCGTGAATGTTGGAATCTCAAAGGTTGAGCTGGGAACCGCCCCTTGAAGTCCATCAGGCACTGGTGTTTCAGATAACCGGGTAGTGTTGATTTCAACTGCAGTCATTTGGACCGAGACAGTCATTGCTGCCTCAGTATATAAAGCGCCCGGTTTACCTTCCAACCCAGTACTCTCGTCCGGCAGGTTGCAGGCGCCCAAGATGATTACTAAAATAAATATTAGGGAAAATACACGTCTTCTATTTTTCTGTCCCATGAGTGATTTTATTGTACCCGCAAATCATCCCCCACAAGTCATTCGAGGATGTGGGGATTTGCCTGGATCAGATCCAAGGAATGTTTCAGATATACATCCACCGGGTAATCATCGATCTTGTCGATATCAACCCAAGCGTAGTCCTGGGCTTCCTCGTTTAGCTGCACTACTCCATCTTCCACACGACACACAAAATCAAAAAAGATAAAGTGCCGTTTCTCCCAGAAACTATCATCAAATACAAACTCCTGATAACACAGGTATTTCGCCTTGATCAGATTCAGACCAGTTTCTTCCTGGATTTCCCTTTTCAAAGCTTCCTCCAGATATTCCCCCATTTCCACATGCCCTCCAGGGATTGTGTATTTTCCTTTCCATTTATGGGTTTTAACGATCAGGAGCTGATTCTTATCATTAAAGATCAGTGCGCCAACAGTGGGCTCAGGATATTGATTTATTGGTTTCATCTCAGGATCTTATGCTCCATACTATTTATCTAGCAGCCGTCCCTGCATAGACCAGGGACCGGTCCAGGTAATTGAGACAGGCACAAGTTTTCCTAATAAATTCTGATCACTTTCCACAAATACAAGTTTATTTGTTGGTGTCCTGCCCCGCCAGCGTCCCTTATTCAGTCCCTCGAAGAGGACCTCCACGGTTTGATCCAGGTAAGCCTTATTAATATCACCAGAAATTCCTTCCTGAAGCTCCTCGATCAATCGGAAACGGCGCCATTTCTCTTCATCCGTAACATCGTCTCCCATTTTCCGCGAAGCTACGGTGCCAGGGCGGACTGAATATCGAGCCAGGTGTACAACGTCCAATTTCAACTCTTTCAAAATGTCGTACGATCCCTGAAAATACCCCTCTGTTTCTCCCGGGAAGCCCACAATCACGTCCGTGGCAATGCTCACACCCGAGATACGATCACGAATATCATGAACTAGCTGTCGGTATTGATCGACGCTGTATTCACGCTTCATAGCTTTTAACACCTCATCATGCCCAGCCTGATGGGGGACCTCAATATGGGGCATGAGTTTAGGGAGTTCAGCAACCACATCCATCAAGTTGGTGTTGAACCAATTGGGGTGCGAGGTTAAGAAGCGGATCCGTTCCAGGCCGTCCACATCGTGGATCAACCGCAGTAAAGCTGCCAGAGAAGTCTTGTCTGGCAGATCCAACCCATAGCGGTCGACAATCTGGCCCAACAGAGTGATCTCCTTGACTCCCTGAGAAGCCAGGGATCGCACCTCTTTTACAACATCTTCAACCGGGCGGCTGCGTTCGACTCCGCGACGATATGGGATGATGCAATAAGTGCAGGCATGGGAACATCCCAGAACTATCGGCACGAATGCCGAAACCAGATGATCCTGATCTGCTGCGGGTAGAGTCAATTCTCCATCCATATAAGCGAAACGCCGCGAGGTCGTTTCCTGTTCCCATTCTTTACTGTCGTCTTGGGTCAGAAATGCCATCAGTGGGCCAGGATCTGAGGGAGCTGAAAACACGTCCACATGGGGGAATTGTTTTTCTAAATCCCTGGTACCTTTAATTCCTACCAAGCAACCCATTACATTGATAACAACATCTGGGCGTTGTTTTCTTATATTTTTCAACGAGCTGATCCGACCCACAGCACTGTCTTCGGCACTCTGGCGAACCACACAAGTGTTTAATACAACCACATCAGCGTCTTCTGCGCGATCGGTTGGTTGATATTCTAAACCTTCCAGAGCAGATGCCACTCGACGGGAATCCGCAACATTCATTTGGCATCCTGATGTCCATATGTGATATTTCATGGCTGTCATTATATCGGTTGAATGATAAGCGTCAAGTTGAGAATAATTTAACAAAAGCGCCCCCTTCCAAGGCAGCGCCTTTTAAGGGAGCGGATTTACTCTAAAAGTTAGTCGATATGTAGAAGGGCTTAATCAAACGTTAAGTCAGCATCCTGGACCAGGATACGTTCTAACGCCATCGTATGGCTGCAGCGCTCTCTGGTCTGGAAAAAATCACAATCACATTTCCAATTGCCGTCCTGAAAAGTGACCTGGTGGGGGTTGTTCTGACCCTGAAAAGTCACCGAAAGGGAATTGATCTTGATCCGTTCCGGTTCTGAAGCATATTGTTTTGATTTTTGAATCTTTCCGATCATTCCAGAATCCATATTAACCCTCCACTAATCTTGAAATAAAAATGCACGCTGCCTGAGCAAGCGTGCATTGTGTACTATCTTTCAGTTATTCTTTTTAAGCCTGACACTCCCATAATGGACCTCCTATATTTCCAAATCAGTATACGCCGTTTTAAAAATAAAGTCAACAATCAGCTAAACTGAGATCATCCGCCAGGCCTCAAAAAGGACTTCTATGAACCTGTCCAGGTCATTAATAAGGACCGGCATATTCACACCCTGGCCCCCACCTGAGTCCTCAGGGAGCAGAGTGCCATCCTCAAGGTCTTTTACAGTGGATTGGATCTTCACCCGATATTCAAAAAACAGGTCCGGATGAGTCATGTATACTGCTGGTAGTAAATCCCACAAGTAAAAATTTTGAATACCGCAAAATACAGCATGCAAAACCAACCAGTCCCGGACCATCCAGCGGGTTTTCCGGCTCCAAAAATCCATTTTCCTATAATCCCTCCACCGGAAAGGGGCCTGCAAGCAAATCTGGGCATTCATCAGGGTGACCAGACAGGGCGCATTCAGCACATCGAAGGAGGCTTCGGGGTCCGCAGACAGGTTCAGTTCTTTTACATTCCTTCTGCCAACTTTGATGGGGTGCAAATATCCGCCCATACAGGCAATTGCCTTCAGATTTGAGTAGAAATTTGGGTCGAGCTCCGCGGCACCTCGTAAATTTCCCAGGGGACCGGTCGCCAGAATAGTTATTTCACCTGGAAAAGCTGCAGCCTTACCTACCAGGAAACGGGCAGCCTCAGTTGGTCCTTCTGCACGTTTTCCAGCTCCCTTTATTACCGGAATATCCTGCCGGCCTAAATCTGTAACCATTTTCTGGGTTTGAGGGTAGACCTGGTCGATTGTGCCGTTCCCAAAAGTAGTCGTAACTCCAACAAGGCTAACATCAGGCCGACCCAACAGGTAGAACAGGGCCAGTCCATCATCAATTTCCTTGGTCCGAAGGCCCATTGTATTGTCGCAATCAAAAATAATCTTTTCCATATATACCGTTTATCTCTAAGTTAAACGGCTGGCTCTTTAACGTGAGCTTCACCCCGGGTTACCATAGTCATGGCAATCAATCCAAGCGCAAAGAATGCTGGGCCAGTGAGGAAGATAGTCTTAAAATTACTACCAAATAGATCAATTACTGTACCCATCATCAGGGGGGCGATAGCAGCCCCAACCTGGGATGCCAGATAATAAAGGCCTGTGTAGGTCCCAAGCAATCGTCCATCCTCAGGTGTATCTATCACCATCGGCAGTGTGTTGACATTTATCAATGCCCAACCAATCCCACTGATCGCCAAAACAAAGCCCACTTGGGTCGAGTTAGTAACAAAGAAACCCAGCATCATATCAATCCCAAATAGCAAGATGCCCGCAATAATAGTTTTGCGGCGGCCGAATTTCGCACCAATAAATCCTGCCGGAATAGTGAATAAAATAAAGGTCACTCCCGCCAACCCAAATAGGGTCGGCGCAAAACCTTCGCTGACACCGAGTTCATTCACTGCATAAGAGGTAAAGAAAGTCCCTATACCTTCATAACCAACAAACAGGAGAAAGATGGCGGCCAGCAAAGAGAATAAAGATTTTCGATATTTCGCTGGAATCACAGAAACGCCTTTCAGGGCACCAATTGCCTGTTCCTCTTCACTTTGGAGGTGCTCTTCAGGGTGAGGCAGATCATCCACAGCTGGTTCTTTGGTGGTGGTATATAACAACACTACTGCCAAGATCAAGATCGCGGATCCACCAATGAACGGATAAATTGGTTTGATATCAAACAGGAGGGCCAGGCCAAAAGCACCTATGATAAAACCTACACCACCCATAAAGTTGATCACTCCATTGGCTTTACTGCGCAGGGGCGATGGGATCAAGTCAGGCATGAGTGATATAACAGGGGTTCGCAAGATCGCCATTGCTAGAAGCACAACTGCAGTTGCAACCATAAAGAGCGAAAAGGCTCCGGTATTTCCGGCAATAGTGCCGTTGAGTTCTGGCTTGATCAAGCCAGCGGCTATCGGCATGGCAATGAATGCCAGCGCGGCCAGGGGTGCGGCTGTGAGAATAAACGGATAGCGACGGCCGATTGGGGTCCTGATCCTGTCACTCCAGATGCCGATCATGGGCAGGATAAAGATCGCTGCCAAATTATCTATCCCCATGATGGCGCCGGTGGCAGAGGCGTTTAAACCAAAACCCAGAATCTCCCTGGAGCTGGCAAAACCGGGATGTCCAGTTTGTAGAAAGATGGGCACAAAGGCATTGTATATTTGCCAAAGGGCTGAAATACCCAGGAAACCAAAGCCGATCAAAAACGTTTTCTTCCAGTCGAGTTTCATCATTTCTCCAAGATTGTCGTGGTTAGTATGATTAAGTAATTACTCGTAAGTTGTAAGTCGTAAAGGGTAAGGCATTTAAGAAATAGTAACACCAATTTTTTATCCAATAACCTCAAGGATACCAACAGTTCTACGGCTAACGCCTTAACTGTCGTATTTCATCCAGATTAAAGTTCTAGCGGGTTTAAACCAGTGAGTTTCAAGACTAAGGTTGGTTTTCCTGGCCGGAAAATTCAATCTTAAGGATCGTTTAAAACCCGTCCCATTCATCCAGTGAGGTAAAAAAGCATCCAACAGGACACTTTCCATTTCTGGAGAAGACGAGATCCAAAGCCAGTCAGCCTGTGTCTTAGAAGATTGCCAGGAAACCACTCCAATCAGCTCGGGTCCCGCCATTACCGACCACTGGTATATTTTGGGATCCAGGAGCATCAGACGAGAAAATCGACCTGCTAATCCTGCCCGTAGATATTCCGGCCGGAGCGGTAAATGCCAGCGCACTTCGGGGGGATAGTTATTTTCCAGCCATTTACGCTGCTGGGGCCAATGCCTGGGCCTGTGTTCTTCCACTGTGAACCCGGGCACCCGCCAATCAAGGAATTCCTGGGGTATATCACTGGGTTTTAACATCCAGGTGGTTCGGCGGGAAACTTCAACAAATCCATGCCTCAAATAAAGGTCCACCGCTGCCTGGTTGCCCTGATCCACCTGAAGCCAGATACCATCCAGGCTTCTAGGCAGCAGGAAATCCAAGGCCTGGCTTACCAGCAAATGGGCGATACCTTTGCGCTGGTAATCGGGATGGACCGCCACATTGGCGATCATATAATAATGTTTGCCGCCCACATGGTAGGGAATCAAACTGAGATTACCAATGATCTCTCCCTCTTCTTCCCAGACATAACCCGTGAAGGGCATCGATACCCGGCCCGCCATTGAATAGGCCCATTCCTGGAAACGTTTGTTATGAGCTGAGGAGCGCATTTTTCGCAGCAAGGCTTCCCCATCAGGAGAGAGGCGATCCGCAAAACACAGCTCCACTAGATCAGAAACTGAAAGTAAGTCGGTTCGCACATCAAAATCCCGAATGGGAAGAGCTCCGGGGTGATTGGTAATCTTGACAGCCATGGAAGTGATTTTACCACCGGGGGGAGATCAATAAGACCGTTGTTAGGAGACCGGATTCAAAAGACCGGTTACAATTCAACGCTCTCGTGGGAGCGACAGCTCGCACGATTATTTGCCCCAGGAAAGCTGACGCTCTCCCTTGAGCGCAATATTATTTACCCGGACATCAATGATCAGGCTGATAGCTGCATCTGACAAATCGGGCTATAAATCATTTAATAAACACTCCAGATTATCATTCTGAGCGCATGCGAAGAATCCATATTGGCAAGGCTAATAAATTGACTCAGGTTGTCCAAGGCAACGGTTTGGATATTTCCTGGGATTATCGATCCTTCCCTTTCACTACGTTCAAGGTCAGGATGACAAAAAAGTGAGATCTTCTACTAATCTTCTCCACAATGACAGTTAAACCAAAAAGGGCGACGCGGTGCGTAGCCCCTGCAAATTCTGTCCTCGATCTCCTGTCGGGATGCGAAGCATCCGTTATACTTCCACCTCAATCGTCACCGGGCCGTCATTGTGGATCTCAACCAGCATGTGGGCGCCAAACTCTCCCTCTTGAGTGGGAACCCCCAACTCTCTAAGTGCTGAAGCAAAATAATCCATGAGCGGTTTAGCAATTTCCGGAGGGCCGGCACTGACAAATGAAGGCCGATGTCCTTTTTTGGTGTCTGCGAACAGTGTAAATTGCGGCACAACCAGGGCCTCTCCGGCTACATCCAGCAAAGAAAGATTCATTTTTCCATTTTCGTCAGGGAAAATTCTCATCTGGGCCAGTTTCAGGGCCAACTTCTTCGCTTCGATCTCTGTGTCGGTCGGGCCAACTCCTAGCAGGATCACCAGGCCAGTCTGGATCTCGGCAATTTTTTTCCCGCCTACCGAGACACTTCCCAATTGAACCCGCTGGAGGATCGCTTTCAATTTTTATCCCTTAAGTCCGTAAAAACCGATCGCATCCCGCACTTCTGCCATGGTTTCAGAGGCGATCACTTTGGCTCGCTTGGCGCCATCGAGCAGGACATCCCTAACATAATCTGGATCTCCTTCCAATTTCGCCCTTTTGACCCGGAATGGTTCTAAATTTTTATTCAAATTAGCAGCAAACTTACGTTTGCAATCCACACAGCCTATTTCTGCTTTGCGGCAGTCCTTGTTGATGGCATCCACTTCATCCTCGGGGGAGAAGATCTGGTGTAGAGTGTAGACGTTGCAGATATCCGGATTCCCCGGATCACTGAGGCGTTGCCGTTGGGGATCGGTCACCATGCTCATTACCCGTTTTTCTGTTTCTTCAGGTGTAGCAGCCAGCTCGATGTGATTATTGAGACTTTTGCTCATCTTGCGTTCGCCATCAATACCCAGAACTTTAGGTGTTTTGGTAATCACCGCCTGGGGCTCGACAAGGACGTCAGTCTTATAGTGGAAATTGAATGAACGCACTACTTCCCTGGCAAACTCAAGGTGTGGAATCTGATCCGTGCCCACTGGTACAGCATCTGCCTTATAAAGCAAAATATCGGCAGACATCAAAACGGGATAACCAACCAATCCATAGTTCACGTTATCGGGGTTATCGCGCACTTTTTCCTTAAAGGTCGGAAGGGCGGTCAACTTTCCCAGGGGGGTCACCATAGACAGGATAGTGTGCAATTCCGTAACTTCCGGAACATGGGACTGGATGAAAATAATGCTTTGTTTGGGGTCCATACCCGCCGCCAGCCAATCCAGGGCCATTTCCTGTGTATTAAACGCCAGATCGTTGGTGGTTTCAACTGTGGTCAGAGCATGGATATCCACGATGCAATAAACGGTGCGATAATCCTCCTGCATGGCCACATAGTTCTTGATCGCGCCCAGGTAATTACCCAGGTGTTGTCGGCCTGTCGGCCTAGCGCCTGAGAAAACCCTGCCTTTTTTTGCTGTCATTCAACTTACTCCTCAATATATTCTTTAAACAAACCTAAAATTTCTGGTGGATCCGCATGGCGACCGGTTTCCAATTTCGAATAGATCAAGTCCTCATCAACCTTGATCTCAAAAGCTCCCCCGGCGGATTCTATCAACTCGATATCAGAAACAAGATCTGGATATTGCTTTTTAAAAGCGGCTTCCAAACTGAAAGCTCGAGGATGGTAGTTTCAAGGCACACAAAATTCAATGGATATCTTATACATACTGGAAATCTCCCTTAGAATCGGTTTCAAAGAAGTATAACACAAGGGAATCAGGGGGCTTTTTGGGCAAGCTTTTTATGTTCAGCGTCAAGGAAATACCTGTGCTACAATCGGAATAGACATATGAACAAAATCACGGATATTCGACCATCTCCCCTGGCAGGTCGCTGGTATCCCGCCCATCCCAAAAAGCTAGCGGAGTCAGTAGACAGCTACATTCAGGCGGCTCAGATCCCTGAGATCAAGGGAGAGATCCTGGCCCTGATCTCTCCACATGCTGGGTATCAATATTCCGGACCGGTGGCCGGATATGCATTTAAAACGATAACAGGGTTGAAACCAGAGCTGGTTGTGATCCTATCCCCCTACCACCAGTATCATCCGGGCGCCTTCCTCACCAGCGGGCACCAGGCCTATCAAACACCCCTGGGAGAAGTTCCTCTTGACCAGGAAGATTTAGAGTTCGTTAACAGCTCCCTGCAAGATAAAATTGGCATTGAGTTAAGCGAGATCCGCAATGATACTGAACATGCGGTTGAGATCATATTGCCCTTTTTGCAGCGAGCTCTTCAGAGCGAATTTTCCATTCTTCCAATAATGATCCGCCAGCAAGATCTTGGACTGATGCAGGCATTGGGTGAGATCCTGGCAGAACTGATGTTATCCAGAAATGTCCTATTGGTTGCCAGCACAGATCTGTCCCATTTCCAAACGGCTGGAAAAGCCAAACAACTGGACCAGACCATCATCCAGGGCATTCAGTCAATGGATCCTGAGAGCCTTTATCAAGCCCAGCAGGAAAACAAAGGCTCTGCCTGCGGGTTGGGAGCATTAGCTGCTGTGATCTGGGCTGCAAAAACAGGCGGAAGCGCTACGGCTCAAATATTAAATTATGCCCATTCAGGTGATATCACTGGCGACAATACCAGCGTGGTGGGATATACTTCTGCTGTTCTAACCCGTGATTAACTACAACCACTCCACCATGCCCTCAGAAAACAGGACAACTCTTCTTTACGCCCGTATTGCTGTCAACGTTCCACACGTGCAGGGAATTTTCGATTATCACCTACCTGGAGAAACCCAAGATAATTTCAAGCTGGGTCAGCTGGTAGAGGTGCCCTTTGGAAGACAGTCAGTTCAGGGAGTGATCATTGAATTTCCTGAAAAGCCTGCCGTCACTCAAACCAAAGCCATCCAGAAAATATTGGACCCAACCCCTGTTGTGACACCGGAGCAAATCCAACTAGCTCAATATATAGCAAGAGAGACATTGTCTCCACTGGGAGTCACCCTTCAAGCAATGGTCCCGGCAGGACTGAGTGTCCAATCGGACAGCACTTATCGTCTTACAGACGAGAGCGAGACATTACTTGAAGAAGGCCAGCCCCTGCTTCCAGAATCATCTCCATCGCAATCCCGGTTATTGGAGCTTCTAGTAAAACGGGGCCCGCTTCGCGGCAGACAGATTGACCGGGCCTTGCCTCAGAAAAATTGGCGAAAAACAGCTGGCTCGTTGACCCGGAGGGGGATCATAAAGAGCCAGTCCACTCTGGCAGACCCTAGTGTTAAACCCAAGTATGAACGACGACTTCAGTTCACTGGGGATCTAGATTCGGCTCGGGAGCAAATGGATAATCTGGCCCGGAAAGGCTATCCCGAGGCATTAGCCCGCAGGCAGCGGGCCCTACAGTTGATCATGGATCAGCCAGAGCCCGTTCCGCTTTCAGGTATCTACAATAAGACCGGCGCCAATCTGAATGACCTCAAGATCCTGATCCAAAGGGAATTGGCCGTCATCATTGAAGTGCCCGTATTGAGAGACCCCCTGGCTGACCTGGTCGTCACTCCCCAATCAGCCCCCAACCTGACACCTGGTCAGAAAGAAGCCTGGCAGTTGATCCTGGAAGGATTCCAAAGTAACAGCTCTAAACCTTATCTCCTCCATGGCGTGACCGGATCTGGAAAAACAGAAATCTATTTACGGGCAGTTGAAGAAACCATCGCAGCCGGTAAACAAGCCATCATCATGGTACCCGAAATCGCATTAACACCCCAGACGGTGACTCGCTTCATGAGCCGTTTCCCTGACCGGGTTGGTGTGTTACATTCAGAACTCTCTCCCGGAGAGCGCTACGATACCTGGCGCCTGGCCCGGCATGGTGCCCTGGACATCGTGGTAGGACCCCGCAGCGCTATTTTCACTCCTTTCCCGGACCTGGGATTGATCGTGGTGGACGAGTGTCATGACGATTCCTACTACCAGGGAGATATATCCCCTCGCTATCATGCTCTCCATACTGCCATTTACTATGCCAAAGTTTCGGGCGCGGTTTGCATTTTAGGTTCCGCCACTCCTGATGTGACCGGCCGATACCAGGGCGAGCGCGGTAATTGGAATTATCTGGCCCTACCAGAACGCATTCTAGCTCACAGAGAATCCATCCAAGTACAGTTGAATCAGGCCGAACAGGATCCCACATTCTCCCGCTATCAAAATCTGGATGAAAACCTCCTGATGGCAGATCTGCCCTCAGTGAATGTAATTGATATGCGAACAGAACTAAAAGCCGGAAATCGCTCCATCTTCAGCCGCGAGCTCCAGGAAAAACTGGCTGAAACATTAGCTAAAAACCAGCAGGCGATCCTGTTCTTGAATCGCCGCGGCAGCGCTACTTATATTTTCTGCAGGGATTGCGGATATTCCCTGCGCTGCCCACGCTGTGAGACCTCACTCACTGCCCACCATTCGGATCACGAGCTGCGCTGTCATTTATGCGGTTACCGCAGAAATATCCCAAAAACCTGTCCGAAATGCGGATCTCAACGTATCCGCCATTTGGGAACTGGCACCCAGCAGGTTGAGTCAGCCCTCAAGGAACTCCTTCCTGATGTTCGCACCTTGCGGTGGGACAGGGATACAACTCGAAAAAAGGGCGCTCATTGGGATATCATGGAGAAATTTTCCACTCATCAGGCTGATGTGTTAATCGGAACACAGATGCTGGCCAAAGGTTTGGATCTGCCATTGGTAACCCTGGTGGGAGTTGTACTTGCAGACAGCGGTTTGAATTTGCCGGATTTCCGGGCATCTGAACGGACCTTTCAGGTCCTGACCCAGGTGGCGGGGAGAGCAGGACGTAGTCCCCTGGGTGGCGAAGTAGTCTTGCAAACCTTTGATCCTGACCATTATGTGATCCAGGCTGCTGCTGGCCATGACTATGAGGATTTTTACCAGCAAGAACTAGAATTTCGGCGTGATTTGGGTTATCCACCCTTCCTGAAGATCATCCGGCTTGAAATCCGGGATAAAAACCCCAATTCAGCTGAGAAAAAAGCCAGGGTATTGGCAGCCACCCTGCAAGGCTGGATCGTGAAGGAAGGTTTTCAGTCCACCCGCCTGGTCGGACCCACACCAGCTTACTTCAGCAAGATCCGTGGCGAATGGCGCTGGCAGATCCTGGTCAAGGGACCTAACCCACTTGCGCTGATACGAGATCACCATCCTGGACCGGAGTGGATCGTAGAAGTGGATCCGCCGGTTATACTGTAATAATGACAGGTGATGGAAGACAGGGGTATTTATATTTTTTGCCGAATAACAGAAAAGGAGATGAAGAGATGTCTACCAAGAAAAATACATTCAATAAACTGATTATTATCCTAATATTATTGGTGATTATTTCTTCTTGCAGCAGTCCAGTGCCAGCCGATGATGACTCCCTTGTGACTCCAACGCCAACGGAAGTTTTTTCAGAAGCCCCGGTTACTCCAGAAATTCCCCCTTCCCCATGTGAAGGGCGTGCAGGGGAAATAGAGGCACAGATCCTGGTAGGGCCAGCAGACATCGTTGGACTTTCTCCCCATTCGATCGGGAGCATTCCTTTTTCCGTGACTACAGATGAGACTCCTTTTCTCGTCCAGGGCGGTGGGGATGTAGATTATGGCGAGATTCTTGTAGAAGATTGGGGAACTTACGAAGTGACAATGGTACTGCAATTTACGATTAACGGCGAGTGTGTTGAGAGTGATCTCGGCGGAGAATTACACTTGGCTTTGGAAATGACCGGTTTCCAGCTGGTTGAAGTTACTTCTCCCGATTTCCATGGAGAATATCCATGGGAAGGGACTGTGCCGTTTGATTTCATCTTCCCTCTAGAAGAAGGTGCTTCATATGAAGGAGAGGGGTGGACTTTTGTTCTGCATCTGAACTAAATGCCTGCTGGACCTGTTATTTCATCACCACGACCTATGTTTTATTTTTAGGAGATTGAATGGAACGATATCGCGTAAAACCAGGAGAGAAAGTGGATCTCAGTAAATGGGATCCTAATGATAAGAGCATCTTCCCGATGGGGAAAAAAGTCGGCAAGGAACACCTACACCAGCTAAATAGTGAACTGGAAACACTACAGGAACTGCTTTTCGCTGAAGGGAAGCATAAGGTCTTAATCGTGCTCCAGGCTATGGATACAGGCGGAAAGGACGGCACCATCCGTCATGTTTTTGAGGGCGTCAATCCCCAGGGTGTGAAGGTGGCAAGTTTTAAAGCACCAACCCGGCAAGAACTTGCCCACGATTACTTGTGGCGGGTTCATAAACACACTCCGGGGAAAGGTGAG
>Ga0209013_10001879_pt1 | contig 19318 bp, 19 predicted proteins | sample Cruoilmetagenom2_FD_187291 | JGI IMG/M metagenome (GOLD analysis project Ga0209013, IMG submission 187291) | Oil polluted marine microbial communities from Coal Oil Point, Santa Barbara, California, USA - Sample 2 (SPAdes) (version 2) | ecosystem: Environmental > Aquatic > Marine > Oil seeps ...
GTGCTCCCTGTACGCGGATACAGAGGATAAACCAGCCAGTCATCATATTCATAAACTGATCGGTTTTTCGCTGTTAATGCCGGGTCCGCAGGCTGTGGAGGTTCAAGCAGCCCGTTTCTGCTGTCACAGACACAGAGAAACCGGTCGTTCTTGTTTTCATAGAGATAAAACCTGGCCTGCAACCTGTTCAACATGAGCGGTACGGTTACGCATACCTGGAAAAAACGATGCAAAGAATAGTCATCATGGATGATGTCCACAAAGGCCTTGAGCAGGATATCCTGGCGAGCGTTGAAATGAGTTTGTTCGTAGAGCTGCATTAAACGCTGCAACGCCTCGGATACGGAATGCAGCGAATCAGGTATCCTGATCTCTGGTTGTGTCACGAGAATCTCCAATGCGTACAATTAAACATACAGGCCATGGCGATGCAGTACATGATAGGTGAGCATCTTGATGGCATCGTTAAAACAAACCAGGCCAAGCAGATCGCCTGGACACTGTTCAATACCCTGGCGGACAAAATCATCGGTGGTTCGCAAGGTCATTCTTCATATTATAAAGGAGATTAGAGTTATTTGGCACATCATAAAAAAATAGCCATATTTCATCGTTTGTCAAAAAAACATGCAAGTGCTTATAACCTTCCCAAGTGAATCTTACGATTTTATTTGTATATATTTAACTGTTATTACAAGCCATTAAAAATAAATCCCTTGTCGTCATCACTTAGCCCTTTAGAATCTGATAACAGCTATGTGACTTAACAAAGGGAAAAACAATGCTTAAAGTTTCGGTGTCAGAGGATGAGAACACATTTAACCAGGTATAAGGAGGCAAACAATGTCGTGGAAAAAACTGGAAGAATCGGAGTATGAGACTTATTTTGATGCTCTGTCCAAGGGACTGAAAGATGAGACAGCGGAAATCGAAGTCATGGCGGTCGGAATCATGGATAAAAAACAAACCGGTTGGATCCCTTTTTATGGAATCAGCTATGATCCACCTGATAAAATTATATCCGTCATCAGTGAATATATAGATCATCATATAAAACAACCCAAAGAGGTCAGCGTCCATGAAGAAAATGGTGGGGTTGATTCTATCGAAATAACCGGAGGTGACGGCTACAACCACCTGCTCAAATTCAGGGAACCCATCACCCAATAGTTTTTTCTATTGTTGCCGCGAATATTGAGTGTCATAGGCATGCTTCCCTCCTGCCGCCCGGCACCCTTTATTCGTGGTTTCTTTTTTCTGGTAAATAGAGGTATGGCCCTACCATAACTCACCTATACACTGACAAATCCGGAGGTCATGCATGCGGCAGAGAATTGTCGTCTGGTTAATCCTGCTGGCTGGCGGGCTGGTGCTGTCTCTACTCCTTGATGTTTGGTTGTTCCCCTCCTGGTTCCGGAGTCCATTCTTTCACCTGTCCACTTTTTTGCCCGGTGCCTTACTTATGTACGGCGTTCTGCGAGTGAGCAGGAATACCGGCCGATGGCTGGCCAGGGAGGGGCGAGTTGGAGATCTACCTCGGATGGAAACGAACCGTCTGGTGACCACGGGGCCCTACATCTGCATGCGGCATCCCATGCATTTTGGCCTGTTGTTTTTTCCCATGAGCATTGCCCTGTTGGCAGGATCACCGACCTTTATCATTATCGTCGCGCCCCTGGAAGCAGTTTTTATCCTGCTGATGCTCAAGATATATGAAGAGCCGGAAGCAATAGAAAAATTTGGTGAAGCCTATATCCTCTACAGGCAGAATGTACCTATGTTCAACTGCTCTCCTGGCTGCCTGCGACAGTTGTTCACCGCCTCTCTCGATGGAAAACGTTCAATGTAGTCATAGTCAAAATCAACTTAAGATCAGGAGGTGGTTTGAAGGAGGGAAAAATCGGCCGCTTAAGGATACCCTGCCGGTTGGGTTGACATGAAATTGCCTGATCGATGCAGTCTTTTCCAGCCCTTTCTATTCTAACTTTGCTACGTATTATACCGAGAATAAAACTTCTATTCGGACAACGCGTATTTTTTTGTAATGAGATCCAACTGCCGTTTCTCAAGGGCTGAAAGATTGACAAATTTAAAGCCATATCTTTTTGGGACAGTCTCTAAATCATTTTTCCGCCGACCTGTTTCAGTTGCAAAAACAATCCGGGCTGAAAGAGAGCAGAGGATGGAACGGTTTCTATCGGAGACAAGGTCTAAAATGATGAACTTTCCCGGGAACGTTTTACCTTCATCGGTACAGTAGAAACCGACCCCATTGCTGTTTAAATCGGTCACACAGGCCAGGTGAGCAAAATAGTCTCCCTGGATGGTAGCAAAAACAGTGTTTTTCAATCGATACCGTATATGATGCCGTCGCTCAGATGAGCGGTTATCCGAAGACATAACAGCCCCTCATTTGTACCTGTTTAATAACCTGTGAAGTATTGAAGAACTCTTTTTACCCGGACAATAAAATGGTCCAGCCAGCGCATAAAAAATCGCTACAAGACAAAATAAAAAATGCATTTCTTCATCTATATTAAAGATGATGGGAGCATAAAAATCAAGGAATGAATAATTACTCCACGGTCATTTTTTTCCGTGTAACCACCCCTTCAGAGATATTCCGGCAAACTGGAGTGTTATCTTTTTATAATATACCGGCTTATCTCATTTTTCTTTCTGTTCCCTGAAAACCTTCCCTGGCTCATCCCAATCCGAACGTTTGGTATCGGTAATATCCGTACCTAAATCATCCAAATTACCAATGTCCAAAGGCCCGGACCAGTTTTCAGGCGCTTCACATGGCTCTATCTCCAGTTGATACCAATTTTGAAGGTCATATTCGTCTATATCTCCGTCAAAATTCTGCACCTCCACTGTCTGAGATTTTTCATCAACTGCCACGACCCAAAAACGTTGTCCTTTGTCCAAATGGCAATACCAGTTACCACTTATTGGATCATATTGCGTTGCCATAGTTCTCTCCTGTTCACTTGATGAATGAATGTTAAATACATAGTGTGATATTACAAGTTACGTTGTAGCCAGCATGACCGGGAGTTTCGTAAACTCAATTACCCGTTCGGCAACGCTGCCAAGGAGAATCCTGCCCACTCCGCGTTTGCCGAGCTTGCCCATGACGATAAGATCAGCACCCCAGTTATCCGCTTCCGTCAGGATGACCTCATGGGGAACCCCTTCTCTCAATTTGATGTCGACTTTAATATCCTGCCGGCTGACTTCCAGCGACATATCCTTTAAAAAGCCCCTGGCACTCTCTTCCATTTCGCTCCGGACTTCCTCGTGATCCTTGTGACTAAATCGCTGCAGTTGTTCAACCACGACAACATCAAGCACATGGAGCAGGAGCAGGCTGGATCCACAGTTCACAGCCAGCCGTGTGGCCAGCCTGACGGCCTGCAGGCTGAACCTTGAGCCGTCAACCGGCACCAGAATTCTGGTAAACAGTTTGTCATGTTCCTTCATTATGTTCTTCCTGTATCCTGGCTTCAGCCGGATCGGCCTTTAATTCGTTTGAGCTGAAACAGGGCCTCGCGTTCTTTCTCTTCCAAAGTAATTTCAATGGCCTTAACTGTTGCCTGGTAGGCCGGGACATAGATACGGTCCAGGGCATTAATTCGTTTAAGCGTTTTTTTCAATTCCGCCATCAGACGCTCTGTGCTTACTTCCACTTCGGCCAATTCGCCTGCCGTCTCCATGACCCGGCGAATGGCTGCCGCTGTAGCATCAATGGACTTGCCCGTGGCGTATAAGCCATAGCTCGGCCTGAGAGAAGGGATATCAATAGACACCAACGGCAGGACTACCCCCATCAGACTTCTTTCCCGTAAAGTAAGCTGTTCCCCTGCCTTGAGCCCCAAACCAACAGATTCAACCACGGACTCACCACATTCGACCTTTGCATCCCTGAGCTGCTCATATGCTTCGGCAAGGCCGGAATTCACCTCCTGACGAACCCGATCCGCCCTTGCCGACAGAGAGGAGATCTGACGAACTAAAATCTCTTTTTTCTGATCCAGAAGATCAAGACCTTCCCGGGCAAAGGCAAGCTCGTCCTTGAGACGAATGAGATTGCTTCTGGTTGCCGGCATCTCAATACGTTTCATCGCAGCTTATCCTCTCTTTTGCCATACTGTTCTATTTCTTCGGGTTTGACTCTGGAAAGTTCCTGTTCCGGCAGGAGCATGACAAGCTGCCAGGCCAGATCCAGTGTCTGGTCGATGCTGCGGTCTTCATCCATATTCTGCTTGAGGAACCGTTGTTCAAATTCCCGGGCAAAACGAAGGTAGAGTTTGTCTGTGCCGGAAAGATCCTCTTCACCGATAATAGAGGCCAGTCGCTGGACTTGACGGGCCCTGGCATAGGCGGCATACAACTGGTTGGCAATATTCTGATGATCCTGCCGGGTTCTGCCTGCACCGATGCCGTCGCTCATAAGCCGCGAAAGCGAAGGCAGGACATTGATCGGCGGATAGATGCTTTTCCGGGCCAGTGAGCGGTCAAGGACGATCTGGCCCTCGGTAATATAGCCGGTCAGATCAGGGATGGGATGGGTAATGTCGTCATCGGGCATGGTGAGAATCGGAATCTGGGTAACCGATCCCGTCCTGTCCTGCAGTCGGCCTGCCCGCTCATAGATGGAAGCCAGGTCACTGTACAGGTAACCGGGATACCCCTTCCTGCTCGGCACTTCCCCCTTGGAGGTGGCCACCTCCCGCAATGCCTCACAGTAATTGGTCATATCAGTGAGGATAACCAGTACATGCATGCCCTTGTCAAAGGCAAGGTGTTCTGCTGTGGTGAGGGCGACTCGCGGAGTGATCAATCGTTCCACCGCCGCATCATCGGCCAGGTTGAGAAACATGGCCACATTTTTCAACACGCCGCTTTCCTCGAAACTCCGGCGAAATCCCTCTGCCTCGTCATGGCGAACACCCATGGCTGCAAAAACAACGGCAAAACCCTGGTCTTCGGAAAGAAGAGTGGCCTGACGGACAATCTGAGCAGCAAGGTCATTGTGAGCTAGACCGCTGCCGGAAAAAATGGGTAATTTCTGGCCCCGCACCAGTGTATTCATACCGTCGATAGCGGAAATGCCTGTCTGGATGAACTCTTCCGGGTAGGCACGGGCTACAGGATTAACGGGCAGGCCGTTCACGTCCCGTCGTTCTCCTTTAAAGGGCGGGGGGCCGCCGTCAAGAGGCTGACCCAACCCTCCGAAAACCCGGCCCAGCATCTCCTCGCGCGACACCATGATGTCAAAAGGACGACCAAGAAAACGAACCCTGGTTGATGCCTGGTTTAAACCCGATGTTCCTTCAAATACCTCAACAACAGCAGCCTCGTCACTGATGGAGAGTACCCGGCCCTGACGGGAGGGACCATCGGGAGTAACTATTTCAACCCGTTCATCAAAACCTGCGCCTTTGACGCCCTTCACCACTACAAGGGGGCCATTGATACGTTCAAGGCCTATATACTCCAATGCAGAGCCATGGACGCTGGTACGATTTCCTGCTTTTGGAGAGGTGCTGTTCAAAGGTTCCCTCCACCAGGTTTCTGCCTGCTCATTCTCTTCACCTTCACCCTGCACATAAAATATTAAAGGGAACTGCCATGATTTCGCTTCAGGAGCTCGTCTATTTCCCGGTCGATCTGTTCACTGAGGACATGGAAGGGCGCAGCATCATCGCCTTTGCAGGAAAATTTCAACCGGTGCAGTTCCACAACTGCCGGAATTTCCAGGGCCCTGAACAGCGGAATGCGGGCAGCCACTACCTCGGCCAGCCGGTCAAAGAAATGCAAAATTATCTCCAGCAGGAGGAACTGTTTTTGCGGACCGGCATAGGTGTCTATGGGATCAAAGGCGCTCTGCTGGAGAAAATCGTTTTTGAGCAGCCGCGCTCCCTCGATGATCCGTTTCTGATCATCGGGCAGCGCCTCTTCCCCCAGGAGCTTGACGATATTCTGGAGTTTTTCATCTTCCTGGAGAATAGTCATGGCCTGTTCCCTGAGGTCTGCCCAGCCGACTCCCACCTTCTCCCGCCACCATGGCTCGATCACGGCACTATAGCCGGAATAGCTCTGCAGGTAGTTGATAGCAGGAAAATAACGGGCGCCTGCCAGTTCCTTGTCCAGGGCCCAGAAACACTGGACAAAGCGCTTGGTATGCATAGTCACCGGCTCGGAAAAATCCCCGCCCGGGGGTGACACTGCTCCGATCAGGGTGACTGATCCTTTCCTGTTGTTTAAGGTTGTTACCTGTCCGGCCCGTTCATAAAATGCAGCAAGCCGACCGGCAAGATAGGCCGGGAATCCTTCCTCCGCCGGCATCTCCTCCAGGCGGCCGGAAATCTCCCGCAGGGCCTCGGCCCACCTGGAAGTGGAGTCAGCCATCAGGGCAACATCATACCCCATGTCACGGTAATATTCGGCAATGGTGATGCCGGTATAGATGCTGGCCTCACGGGCTGCGACCGGCATGTCCGAGGTATTGGCAATGAGGATGGTGCGCTCGATAAGCGGACGGTTACTGCGGGGGTCGAGCAATTTGGGCAGATCAACCAGAACTCCGGTCATCTCGTTGCCCCGCTCACCACAACCGATATAGACGATGATGTCGGCATCCGTCCACTTGGTCAGTTGATGCTGCGTAACGGTTTTTCCGGTGCCGAACCCCCCTGGAATGGCTGCGGTGCCCCCTTTGGCAAGGGGAAAAAAGGTATCTATAACCCTCTGGCCGGTAACCAGTGGCTCGCTGGGAATAAGCCGCTTCAGACAGGGACGGGTTTTCCGTACCGGCCATCTGTGAAAGAGCTTCAATGGATGGGCCGCACCTCCCGCTGTAATAACCCTTGCAATCAGGTCGTCAAGGGTATACTCCCCCGCAGGAACGATACGTTCCAGTTTTCCTTCCACTCCCGGCGGAACCAGCACCCTGTGGGTGACAATTTCCGATTCAGCCACTTCACCCAGCACAACACCGGCAGTAACCTGATCCCCGGCAGCAAGCAGTGGTGAAAAGGACCAGATACGATCCCTGTCAAGGGGTGTTCCGATTCTTCCCCGGTGGATAAAGTCACCCCACTGTTGCCTGAGACGTTGCAGGGGCCGCTGCACTCCGTCAAAAATGCCACCGATAAGGCCTGGCCCCAGCTCCACATAGAGGGGCATCCCCTGTCCCTGAACAATGGTTCCGGGGCTGATCCCACTGGTATTCTCATACACCTGGATAGTGGCAAAATCACCGTCCAGGCTGATCACCTCACCCACCAGCCGTTCTTCACCCACCTCCACCAGTTCATTCATAGAAAACAGATGGGCTGAACAGACCTTCAGTACCGGACCGCTGACCATGGTGACCACGGCCTGCTGTTTTTTCGACACTTCCTGCTCGATATGCCCTGTGCCGCTCACGGTTCTTTCTCCTCCAGCAGCTCGCTGGCCAACAGTTCCCTGAGCCGGGGTTGCGCACGGGTAAGGAGGGCGGAAAATGAAAAATCTACCAGCATTTTCCGGTCAAAGCTATACACCAGGCAACCGCCGCTGATGGCTGCCGGTTCGGTCATAAGCTCCAGCCTTCGCTCATTATCCTGCATGAGAGCCTGGAGAAATGCGTCGCTGACAAGGGGCTGGTCATGCTCCCGTACCTGGATCCAGCACTGTTTTTCGGGAATCTCTGCAACAGCCTTCAGAATCAGTGATTGCAGCATAGCTGGATAGCCCGCCCCATCCCTTATGCTAATGAGCCGTTGCCGGGTCTCCTGCAAGAGCTCGTTCAATAAGGATTCCTTGGCCAGCAGCAGCTGCTTGCCGGCCTGCAGCGTTGCTCCGTCTTTCAACTGCCTGGCCTCCAGGAAGGCCGACTGTCGTTTTTGGCGGAGACGATTTTCAAGCTCACCACGTATTTTTTCCTCAGCATCACGGACAATACGTTCCGCCTGTTCTCCGGCCCGGGAAAGAATTTTTTCAGCCTCGGCCTGTCCTTTTTTTTGAATTTCCCTGCAGAGCAGAGATACCTGATCAGGTAGTGCCACAATAATATCCTTAATGTCCCATGAGGGAAGCCATTATTTCTCTGGCAGAAAGTCGTCCAGGCAGGGGGCCTTCTGTGTCAGGTATTTCCACTACCAGTAATTGCTGCTGTGTATGCATTACCTCATCAACCTTTAAACGAATAAGAGAGGCAATTTTTTCTGTGATCAACACCAGACCGATTTCCCGGTTCTGTAGTGCAAAATCAAGGGCTGCCTGCGCTTCCTCCTGCCCATTGACGCTACGGGTTGCTATGCCGCCCAGCGAAAAGGCCAGACATGTCGCATGATCTGCAATGACAAGAACCCGCATTTTCTTGATTTAGATCTTGCCCAGGATCATGATTGCTACGATGAGACCGTAAATGGCTATTCCTTCAGCCAATCCCAGAAAAATCAAGGCCCGACCGGCCATTTCAGGCTTCTCGCTCATTGCCCCCATGGCAGCTGATCCAACCAGAGCCACGGCAATTCCGGCGCCAAGCGATGAGGCGCCGACAGCAAAGGCAGCAGCCATAAAACCCCATTTGGCAGCCTCCGGCGATAGAGCAGCGGCAGCCATGGTCTCCTGAGCCCAGCCCATGGCGGGAAAAAACAAAAAAAATCCGTTGATAAGCCATAACCAATATTTTTTCTTTGTCACAATGTTATTCCTTTTTTCAGGAAATCGAAAAAAATGCCTTCCAGGTAAATTATTTTTCTTCGCTTCCCTTAAACAGAGGTTGAAAAGGTTTGCCGCCGCCTTGGAAAAATTTGCTGAAAAATTCATAATATTCAAGCCGTATTGTTTGAATGGAAACCACCAGTCCTTCCAGTCCTATAATGATAATATTACCGAGCACCAGTGTTATCCAATAGAGCAGCCCTCCTCCATGAGCATTCCTGACCATATCGGCCAGGGTAAAGACCGCCATAAAGAGACCGGCATGGGCCAGGCCAAAGGCTGCCACCCGGACAAAGGAGACCGTATTGGCAAGGTAGCGTAGCAGCTCATCCAGCACTTCAATAAAGGATTCAAGAACTGTTATCCCCAGGCCCGGAGGAAGAAGTTTTGTTTTTTCCGCACGTTTTTGCCGGGCCAGCAAGAGCCTGATCGGCCGCTGAAGAAACATCAGGACAAGCAGGGTTCCGCCTGCTATCTGGGAAAAAAGTACTTCATATGCACTCAGTGGACCGGCAAGAAAATAACGAATCCCAAGGGCAGCTATCAACCAGTAAAACAGAGCACCGGCAAGACCTGAGGCGGAAAGAAGCTCTGTATAACGATGCTGATGAACCATATTGATAAGATTAAGGACAAGCCCTACACTGATTATGATGATACCGAGAAATGCCGATATTTTCATAAAATACATTATATTATCCATAGGATGCATCCACAGGGCAGGGATCAGGTTTTCCAGGCCGAAAATGCTGCCGTAGAGAATGCCGAACACCATGGCCGAAACACCGCATTCCATCAGGATGATGCCGTAATCAAAATAGCGGTACATCTTTTTAAAGATCACATAGCCGACAGCGCAGAGAACTGCACCGTGGCCCACGTCGCCGAACATCATGCCAAAGAGGAGCAGGAAGGTGATTGCCAGAAAACCGGTCGGCTCCATCTCGTCATAGGAGGGTGTGCCGTAGAGGGTGGTCAAACGTTCAAAAGGTCGGATCAGGACGGGATTGTTGAAAAGGATGGGGATTGTAAGTGTTCCCGAGCGAACCTCTTTTACATCTTCCGGGTCGACCTTGTCTATCAGAGCCTTACCGGAACTGGCTTTCATAATCCGCTCCCGCAAATCATCAAAAAGTGACAGCGGCAGCCATCCTGTCAGCAGGTAGGAGTGATCAATCTGGCCGAATTTTGCCTGGGCTCGGAGGAGTTCCCGGGCAAGCAGGATTTCTTCGCGCAGTTGCTGGAGTTTGACACCATATTTCAGGGCAAGAGCATCACGTTTGCCATTCAGGCCTGCAAGTTCATTTTCAAGCTGCTTGTCTTCCTGCTGCAGTTGCTCAAGAATAGCGGGTACCGTACCATGCAGATCGGCAGGCAGGTCAAGCGGGTCCCAGAATGCACTTTTCAGGGCTCTCTGGATGATCTCTTTATCCTCCTTGAGCGCAATGGCAAGGAGGACCACTCTTTGTTCTTTACGCTGCAGAGGAATCAGGCTGTGGTGGATCTCATCAAGACTCATCTCCAGACGCTCAAGATTTTCCTCCGGGATAAGTCCAGCGTACCAGATAACATATCGCAGATCATGGAGGCGATCAAGGTCAAGCCCCGCAGATACCAGCAACTGCAGGCGACCAATCAGGGCCTGGTGTTCGGACAGGGTGTTTTGCAATCCTTTTCTCTGTTCAAGAGGACCCAGGGCTTCCTGCTCGATGGCCGCACACTCTTCCTCCAGGCGAAAAACAGCCTTATCGGGTCGAGGCGTTTTACTTATTCCGGAAGCAGGTCCCTGAGGTTGCAGATCCACGCGCAGCCGGTTAACCCTGGTCAGCAGGGTATCATAACGTGCAAGGAGTGAGGTATCGATATGAGCGACATAGCCCATGCGGCCAAGATGTGTTTCTTCCACCCGGATAAGATGCAGCAGGCGCAGATCTCCCAGCACAGCCATCACCGCCGAAATTTGATCTTCAGGAGTCTGAATTGTCACCCTGGTGAGCTTAACCGGTCTGAACATATGCAACTTCCGTAACCTGTTCTGGTAATTTTTTACCTATTTCTTCAACCGAGAGGTTCTGTGCCCTGCCCTGAAGCATGGTGATCAGACTGGTCAGTTCGATCTCTTTTTCCAGCAGATAGGCAATGGCAACACCAATATGAAACGGTGGGCCGGCAAACACCCGGGCCAGAATCTTGACAAACCATCCCTGAAGACGAAAGCCAATAGATTGCCAGTGATTGACAGCATGTACCTCCTGCTGAAAGACAGGGGGAAGATGACTGATAAAGGTTGCTATATCCTCTGCCCGGGCCAACTGACTGAGACAGGCCAGCGTGACCAGATCCCCCTCGGGTAACGTGTAGTTGACCGTCTCTTCAGGACTCAGGCCATAGACGGTTTTAAGTCGTATCACCCAGCTGATGTTGAGAATATCGATATAAGGTCCAAGAACCTTTTCGGCAGCCCTGCGGTCATGCCTGCTGCCGAGATGTTGCACGGCTTCCTGCAGGTAGCGGAAGCAGGAGAAGTCCAGAGCCATTTCCAGAGGGAAAAGACGCCCCTGGGCTTCAAACTGGGGCAAGGCGTGCGCAAGCGATTGTCCAAAGACTCCTGGTCGCAGGTGCGCCAGCAGTTCAGGCAAGGTCTTGGCTGCCCAGAGTGCATCCCAGTTCAGATCACTCAACCGTCCAAGGGGGTAGAGAAGATGGGAGACATCCTCTCTGCCCAGGTTGGCAGACATCGCCCGCAGAACAAGTTTCAGATTTTCTGCTTCAAAACGCCTGAAAAGTGCAATAATTATATTACGTTCTCTGTGTCCACGTAAAGAGTGGGCAACTTTCGCGTAATCCTGCATCAGGGGCCGGGATAATTGACGCTCCAGGGCGGGAAGTCCCGGAGCCCCCTTTGCAGGGTCAGGGAGATATGAACCGTAGGAAGTGGTGCCGAGATAAGAGAGAAAAGCTGTCAGCTCTTTTGCCGCCAGCAGAAAATGACGATCCTGTTCACTAAGCTGCCTGCTGCGCAGAGCTCTTATCTTCGCATTTAGATATCCATAATTGGCTGCAGCCCGTAACATACGGCCTCCCCCGGCACATGTTATGTCAACGAAAGCTTTCGTTGAGAAGCAAGTCTATACAATCATCAGCAATTTTTGTTTTAAGCAGAGACAATCTTTTTTTGAGTTTTTCAATATATTGCTCTGCCTGTACACTCGTCAGTTTGGCCTGCTGCCGGGCCTCTTGCAAAATAGGGATAATTTCTCTGTCTTCAATTTCCTGTATCTGTTTATCAAGTGCGGCAAGCATGGATTCAGCCTTTTTCTGCGCCTCGACCTTCATTTTTTCTGCTTCCAGATCAGCTTGCTGCAACGTGGTCCTTGCTGTTTCATCAGAGGATACTATTTGCTCTATTTCCGGCATCATCTCAGTCGCCTCCCATTTGCTGCATAGCCTTTACCGGTAGATTAAATTTTGAAATTCAATAGTTGCCTCAAGGCTGGCGGGCAAAGTTATGCTCTGTCATTTAAGGTTATTATACCTCATGCAGCGCTTTTAAAAAAACATTCATACAATCTTGTATATTTTATATTGCCTACTCCTTGATCCGGTTAACCGTACCAGAGAATATGATGGTCCTCCAGGGGCACCGATGCCAGTGGATGGTAAGGGATTATGCGGGGTGTATAGACGGATACCGGTCTCCGGGAAGGCACGGTTGCCTGGTAGATGAAACCATTTACTGTGCCGGAAATGGTTTCCCCCGGTTCCATGGCAATACATTCCGGTTGCTGGTCCGGTTTCTCCGGGTCAGCATACAGCTCGACCTTGAGAAAACCAGGCTCCAGATCATCACAATAGACCGGCACATGAAATGTATCCTCAGACTCGTCTGATTCTACACGCAGTTGACCAAAGTGTAGAAAGGGCCAATGGGCGGTCATCAGGTTGTGCCACTGGACAATCTCTTCTCCCGCCTGACCAGCATCCGTGCTTCGCCTGCGATAGGCCGCTGCTGCCGGCAGGTAGAGTTTTTCCACGTATTCCCGCACCATTCTGTTGGAGGAAAACTGCGGCGTTAACCTGGACATGGAGGCCCACATCCTGGCCACCCAGAGATTGGGAATGCCGTGTTCATCACGGTTATAAAAAGTTGGAATGACATCATCCTCGAGGAGCCGGTACAGCTGATCAGCCTCTGCCGCATCCCAGGCCGTGTCATGATCGTGCTCTTTACCGTCACCCAGAGCCCAACCCACCTCGATACACCAGGCTTCGGACCACCAACCGTCCAGTTCCGACAGATTCAGGCCGCCATTGACCAGTACCTTCATGCCGCTGGTTCCGCTGGCCTCCCAGGGACGACGTGGCGTGTTTATCCAGAGATCCATCCCCTGCACCATTTTACCGGCAACCTCTATATCATAATCATGGAGAAAGATTACCTTGCCGCGGATATCGGGCCGAAGGGCAAAACTGATCCACTGACGTATCAACTCCTTACCCTCCATGTCACGAGGGTGTGCCTTGCCGGCAAGAATAAGCTGGACAGGACGGTCGGAACTAGAGAGCAGGGTGGCCAGACGCTCGGGATCATGGAGCAGAAGATTGGGTCGTTTATAGGAAGTAAACCGGCGGGCAAAGCCAATAGTCAGAGCATTGGGATCCAGGAGCGCATTCTCGGGAACGGCATTTTTCTCTCTGGCCAGTCCCATGGACTCATGTTGGCGGACAATTCGCTGACGGACAAAATCGATGAGTGCCTGGCGATTTGTAGAACGAAAATCCCATAGTTCATGATCACTGAGCCCTCCGATTTTCTCTTCCATGGTTTCCAGGGCCCCATGCCAGCGTCTCTTGCCGCAGGTGTCTGTCCAGAGCTTATCGGCTATGCTGGAATCCCAGGAAGGCATGTGCACGCCGTTGGTGACATGGGTAACGGGCACCTGGTATTCCGGCCAGCGCGGGAAAAGGGATTGAAAGATTTTTCGGCTGACCTGACCATGCAGCCGGCTGACGCCGTTAATGACACCACAGCCCTGCAGTGCCAGGTAGGCCATATTAAATGGTTTACTGTCATCATTTTCTTCAATACTACGGCCGAGGGAAAGAAGTTGTCTGGTATTCAGGCCGATTTCTTCGGCATAATCCCGGCTGTAATGGAGAAAGAGTTCAACAGGAAATCGGTCAAAGGCAGCATCGACCGGTGTGTGGGTGGTAAAGATATTTCCGGCCCGCGTACAGGCGAGCGCCGTTGCAAAAGATGTGTCGTTATCCGTTGCAAAGGATGCAGCCCGTTCCAGTACGGCAAAGGCGGCATGCCCCTCGTTCAAATGACAGACATCGCAAGTGATTCCCAGGGATTCCAGCAGGCGCCATCCGCCGATACCAAGGGCTATTTCCTGTTGCAGCCGTACCTCATGGCTGCCGCCGTAAAGTTTTTCAGTGATACCGCGATCACTTGGCGTATTTAACGGATCATTGGAGTCCAGGAGATAAAGACGTATTCGACCAACGACTACTTCCCAGGCACGCAGCGAGAGAACGCGACCGGGCAGATCAACCTCTACCTTGACCCAGTTGTCGTTGTTATCGCGCAGAGGCATGATCGGCATAATTGCCGGATCGTTATATGGATAAAACTCCGCCTGTTTTCCAGCTGCATCAATGGATTGTCGAAAGTATCCCTGCTGGTAGAGCAGCCCGACCCCGAAGACCGGCAGTCCAAGATCACTGGCGGTTTTCAGGTAATCTCCTGCCAGGATACCCAGACCGCCCGAGTACAGGGGAAGGGCCTCACTGAGCCCGAATTCCATACTGAAATAGACAATGGCCTTAAGGCCGGCATCTCCATGTTGGTCGGCAAACCAGGGCTGTCGGCTGAGATCAGTATTGCGCCGCTTAAGCTGTCCTTTTAACTGCTCAAGAAAGGCGTTGTCTTCAGCCAGTTCGGCAAGGCGGTCCTGGCCGATACTTTCAAGAACAAACCAGGGGTTGCCTGTGGCCTCCCAGAGTCTGGCATCGACCGTCCGCCAGAGAACATCACAGGCATGGTTCCAGCTCCAGCGCGTATCAATGGCCAGTTCCGCCAGCCCGGCAAGGGGCTGTGGCAGGGTACGCAACATGTATCTATTGGCGAACATGGTCACCTCCTAAGCCGTTTACATGTTCAGCTGAAACAGGAAAACAAGTTAACGGAAAAGATATTTCATGGAGTTGTCAAAGAGATTCCATTTCTTCAATTTCCCGATATATCCAACGCCGTTTACTGAAGAGAAACTCTGCACAGAACACGGCTAAATATAAACCTCCGATCCAGTAGAGACAGGAACGGTTTGACTGATAGAGATAGATCAACAGCGCCAGCCAGGATGCAAGGGTGCAGAACAGACCCAATGATGCAACTACAATACTTGCCTCAACTCGATGGTGTAGACGCAGGGCGGAAAGGTTGATGGCGGCAAAGATCAATAAAAAAGTAGAGCTGGCAAACGAGGAGATAATAGTCAGATCAGCCATGTTGACAAAAACAATGGTCAAACCGGTTATCAGCAGCAGACTGACCCAGGGAATGTTGTTCTGCTTGCGGCGGAAACCAAAGACTACCGGTAAGGCGTGCTCGGTCGCCATGACCATACCGAGTCGGGCGGTCCCAAACATGGTGGCATTGATGGCCGATGCGGTTGAAAAAAGAGCGGCCATGCCTATGAGCATGAATCCGGCCTGACCGAGAAACGGCTTGGCCGCAACTGCCAGGGCATACTCTTTATAGCGAACAACCTGTTCGGGCAGAAGGTTTCCCACCGCAACCAGGGAGACCAGAACATAGACGGCAATGGTTATCCCGATTGACCAGAGAATTCCCCGGTGCAGGTTGTGTTCCGGATCAACCATCTCGTTGGCAGCATTTGGAATAAGTTCAAAGCCTTCATAGGCGACAAAAATAAGGGCTGCGCCCATTATGACACCACCATACCCCTGGTTAAAAAGCGGCAGCAGATGATCGGGCTTCGCATAAAACAGGCCAACGGTGCCAAAGAGAAAGAGAATGAGCATTTTGATGGTGACGATGATCAACTCACTGCTGCCGCTGGCTTTCACCCCATAAAGATTGACTCCAAGAAAGGCAAGGAGGATAAGGGATTCCAGGAAATGATGCATAATCCCATTATACTGACCTCCACCAAGCATTGCTGTCCCATAAACGCCAAAGGTAAAGGCATACAGGGCCATGGTTCCTATATAGCCAACCAGCAGAAGCCACCCTCCCATACCGGAAATGTTGGGATGTCGAAAAGCATGTTCCAGGTAGGTAAATGAGCCCCCGTCTGAACGGAAGGCAACACCAAGGCGGGCATAGCTCAAACCGGTAAGCAGGGCAATTACCCCGCCCATGGCAAAGGCAATGGGAGCGGCATGACCGGCCTGAGCAATAGCCAGGCCAAGGACGGAAAAAATTCCACCACCAACCATGCCGCCGACCCCCATGGCAATGACTTCCTTCAGGGTCAGCAATTCCTCGTCGGGGTGAGTTGTCTGCTGTTTGGATGAATCCATGAGGTGTTGTTATATGTTCTCTTCTGCCTGCTCGATAACTTTCTTAACCTCTTCGCCGCTGATCACCTCTTTTTCTTCCAGGCGGGCAGCCAGGGCATCAAGTACCTTGCGTTTTTCGTTCAGGATAGCAATGGCTGTTTGATGCTGTTCTTCCACTATTTGCCGGGTTTCCTCATCAATCATTTGGGCAGTGGCCTCACTGAAGTTTCGTTCCTCCTGTCCCTGGACACCAAGATACTGCAGCTCCTGGCGTTTGCCGTAGGTAAGTGGTCCGAGCTTCTTGCTCATGCCCAGGCGGGTGATCATGGAGCGGGCAATTTCTGTGGCCCGCTCCAGATCATTGGCAGCACCGCTGGAGATGTTGCCGAAAACGATTTCTTCAGCAACCCGGCCACCGAGCAGGATGGCAATCTGGTCCTTGAGCTCTGCTTCGGTTGAGAGAAATTTTTCTTCCACCGGCAGCTGCATGGTGTATCCCAGAGCAGCAATTCCACGGGGAATAATGGAAACCTTATGTACCGGCTCACCGGTGGGCACGGTCTCCGCCACCAGGGTATGGCCGGACTCATGAAAGGCTACCCGGTGCTTCTCCTCCGGATTCAGGACCCGGTGCTTTTTCTCCGGACCGGCAATAATCCGATCAATGGCGGCTTCAAAATCTTTCATGGTAACGGCTTTTCCCTTACGACGCAGGGCCTGGATTGCGGCCTCATTGCAGATATTTTCCAGATCGGCCCCGGTGAAACCCGGCGTGCGCTGGGCAATGACGGCCAGCTCTATATCGTCACCCATTTCCAGCTTTGCAGCATGCAGCTTGAGAATGGCTTCCCGGTCCCTGAGATCAGGCTTGTCCACCAATACCTGCCGATCAAAACGACCGGCCCGCATCAGTGCCTTATCCAGAATCTCAGGCCGGTTGGTGGCCGCCATCACCACCACCCCGGTGGAGGGGTCAAAACCATCCATCTCAGTGAGAATTTGATTGAGCGTCTGCTCCCGCTCGTCATGGCCGCCCATGACCGGTCCGGCACCACGGGCACGACCTATGGCATCCAACTCATCGATAAAGATAATGCAAGGTGCCTTCTGCCGCGCCTGCTCAAAGAGCTCCCGTACCCGGGCCGCGCCGACCCCGACAAACATCTCAATAAACTCGGAACCGCTGATGGAAAAAAACGGTACCTCGGACTCTCCGGCCACGGCCCTTGCAAGCAGGGTTTTACCGGTACCGGGAGGGCCGACCATCAGCACCCCCTTGGGCATCCGACCACCCAGTTCCTGGATCTCGCTCGGATCTTTTAAGAAATCAACACTCTCCTTCAGTTCCTGCTTGGCCTCTTCAGCACCGGCCACATCATCAAAGGTTACCTTGGGTTGGTTGTTTGGATGGATGTGGATTTTGTTGCCTATATTGAGCATTCCCTGGCCCATTGAGCCCATACGCCTGGCCATCCAGCCCCAGAAGAGAAAGAGGAGACCGAATGGAAGCACCCAGTTGATCAGGAATTTCCCCAACCAGTTGGAATTCTGGCGGACCGTGTACTTGACGCCCTGCTTCTCAAGGGTCATGGCAAGGTCATTATTCCACATCATGGGCACGGTAATAAAACGGCGGGGCTGACCGGTCTTCTCATCGGTCAGGGTCAGGGTACCGGTAATCACCTTATCGGTGACCACTGCCTCGGCAACCTCTTGATTCTGGACATGGCTGAGAAATTCACTGTAGGGGATTTCCTGCTGCCTTGCCTGCTGGTATCCCTGGTAGAACTGAAAGGAGATAAGGATAAAAATCAAATAAACCCAGAAGGTAAAATTCGGATTCTGCCAGAATTTTTCGTTGGTGGTCTTGTTGATCTCTATGTCCGGTTTCTTTCCGTTACCAAGAGTAAAATTTGTTTTTTTCATGAACCATCCCAAAGCAGTTGTTGGCTGTCTTTATAGAGTTTTTTATCCACATAACAACATAGAATAATAATCAGGAAAAACAAAACCGCAAGACCGATCAACCGCAATATGAGAACCGGACAGGATGAGAACTCCTGCCTGCCGGATATCAGGGACACAATGCCTGCTGTCCAGCAATATCAAATAAGTGTACTGTACCGATACGGCAGAGAAGAAAGAAGAGGATGAGGACAGTAAAAAAGAGGAGAGAGCAACTACCGGTAACGGTAGTTGCTCTCAGCTAAAGAGGATGTTTTCTGTTAGTTCATCAGGCCTGCAGGCGGGGTCGATTTGCCTGTTGGCGACGCCGCTGCTCAAGACGCTGATCATCGGTGAACGTCGGTTGTTGCGTATTGGCGCTTGCGTCTGTTCCCAGAAGATCTGATGGTTGAAAGAAACAGTACCAGTCTTCTCTTGTGACCTGCCGATTCTCGATGTTGCGCTTTCCTCTTCCCAGGCGGTCAACGGTTGAGGATAACAGGTGGAAGGCTCCGATAAATCCTACGGTCGATGCAAACATTGTCAAGGGTTCCATTATATTATCTCCTATTATATTTTATAATCGTGAACAGTGAAGATCAAAGACCGGAACATGAGCCCGTTCCTGATCCACTCTTGCTGCATCTTCTTCAGGTTTGCTCAGTACGTAGCGAACACCTGCATCTGCACCACTTACCCGGGCAATAACCTCTTCGGGAACCCCGATATCCATTATATGCTCAACCTTGATCCCGCGGGCTTGAGCCTGGATGGTAAATTTTTCAGCATTATTCCTGGCCATATCCATAAAACGATCGGTTTCCCGAGCCTTCCTATCACCTGAAAACTGGAGGGGTTTATCTGTGACATCCAGGGCAATGATCTCACAGTCAAGCCGCTGTGCCATCTTCATGGCATAATCCGTAACCTGCTGCATGTACTCGCCATCCTGAACCATCAGCACCTTGGTCGGAGCATTTTTCTGATCCATCATCCTGGCAAGAACCCCGGCTGCCTCGGAAGGGCTACCGGCTGCCATGGCACCCATGTCAACGGATTTTGCTTTGATTTTTTCTACAGTAACGTCTTTATTTTTCTTCTTTCCCAATCTAAACCAGTCAGTAAA
>Ga0209013_10001880_pt1 | contig 19313 bp, 20 predicted proteins | sample Cruoilmetagenom2_FD_187291 | JGI IMG/M metagenome (GOLD analysis project Ga0209013, IMG submission 187291) | Oil polluted marine microbial communities from Coal Oil Point, Santa Barbara, California, USA - Sample 2 (SPAdes) (version 2) | ecosystem: Environmental > Aquatic > Marine > Oil seeps ...
ACAGTAGGATTGGGAAAATCCAATCACTGAGATGGGAATAGCGGTGCATCTCGTTATCCTTCTTGATCCGCCCCCAGATTGCAATTGAAGAGCCGAATATCAGAGCGACAAAAGCTAAATATCCAATCCACCTTTGAGGATGCCAGATGGGATAGATGTTATCTGTCTGGAACCACTTCAGGAATACGACAACCAGCACAAACATCGTCACGTAGCCTATCACCAGGATTATATGGTTGCGCCAGCTCGACTTTTCCCAAAAACTTACCTCATCCTCTTCGTCACATTTTGACCACCTGATTTGAGTAGCGGCGTTATACACTAATCCCCAGGCTTCGGTTATGTACAGGGAGAATGGAATCTTAACCTTCGTCCCGCGCCGCAGGGTGAAGATATACATGCGGAATACGTTAGACAGTAAGAAGAAGGAAAGTCCTGCCAGCATAATCCAGTCGACAAGTTCAACGAGGTGAACGGGTGCGAAAGTATTTAATTCGACCTGATCTGTCACAACTGGACCGTGCAAAAGGATAATCAGCAGCAATGTCAGTGCGCCTACCAGCAACAAAGAACCGATTTCCCAATACTTCGAGGTGTAAAACTTGCCTGCCAACCCCGTCCAGTCATATTGTGCGGTCAGCCAGCGGCGCATGGTCATTTGAGCTTCGCCCGGTTCGGCTTGACGCGGGCAGGTCTCAGAGCATTCACCGCAGTAATAGCACAGCCAGGGATCCAAGCTCTCAAGAACGCGCTCTTTCATGCCCACTTGTACCATGCGTATATTATTGCGCGGGAAGGGAGTCTCATCTGTAGAGAGCGGGCAGATGGCTGTGCAGGTTCCGCAATTGAAGCAGGATTCGATATTCATGTCTCCATATTGCTTGAGTTCCAACAGGAAATTAGTATCAACGCGATAACTCATGACTTCTTCTCCTCTATCAAGCCGTATAGGAAGTACTCGCCGCTCATCCCGGCTTCAGAAACATTGCCGTATTTCTTCAACACGGTCAAATTCCACAACACAACATGGGTCTCTAAGCCCACCGCTTCGGCAATTTCGGGCACGGTCTTCGGTTCATCCTTGATGACCTTATTGATGTCACGGTATATTTTTTTCTGGTTTTTAAGCCGCTCCTGCGTTCGTCCGACGGTGTCTTTGTGCTCCTCACGCAGTTCCTTGAGCATCTGTGATCTCTGTTTGGCTTTTTCCCGATCAGTCATCAGCTAACCTCCACCAATCCAGGTAAGTCCATGGCAAAGACATCCACCATGGCCTCATACTGTTCTAACTCCCAGCCCTGTACGTCAATTGCCCGGTTGGGGCATGCGCTGACGCAGCACCCACAACCAACGCAGTTTGCCGGTGACACCACCGCTCTCTGGACCTGGCTGCCGTCAACGGTGAACGTCTGCAGGGCGATGGCATCTTCGTAGCTGCAAACTTCCACACACGCTCCCGTGCCGTCGCATTTCTCCATATCGACCTGGGCTACGAACGGATCCAGTTCAACATGACCCTTACCCAACAAACCCGCCACCTTGGCGGCAGCAGCTCCTGCTGCTGAGACGCTCTCCTGGATGTTCATCGGTCCTTGAGCCGTCCCGGCCAGCACGATGCCTGTTACAGCCGTTTCTACTGGGCGCAGCTTGGGGTGTACCTCCAACAAGAAGCGGTCCGTCCCACGTGATACCTTCAACATCTGGATCAGGTAATCGATGTCTCTGGGCATCATACCGACAGCCAGTACGACCAGATCTACTGCGATCTCTAGCTCGGTTCCGTACGTCAGGTGATCTGTGAATCTGACCAGTGCCGGGTGGGTATCCCCTTTCGGCGCAGCGATTACCTGCGGTACTTCCTCTTCGTGGAAGCGGAAGAATATCACCATGTTCTTTGAGGCATCTGTATAGTATTCCTCGTGACCACGGCCGTAAGTACGGATATCCTCGTAGACATCGTACAGGTTGATATCAGGGAAACGCTCTTTGATTTCATTCTCTACCTGCAGCGTTGCCGTGCAGCACACCCGCGAGCAGTAGTTGTTGACCTCTCCATCGGGTTGGGGCTCATGTACCCCATCAACCTGCCGGCTTCCGACACAGTGGATCAGAGCGATATCGCGCACAGGTTTTCCATTCCAATCCAGTTTTTTAGCATCGCCATTCAACGCTAACATTCGAATGAATTGGGGTAGGGTAACGACTTCGGGTAGTTCACCGTAGCCGTACTCACCCGGGCGCGGTTCGTAGGGATTGAATCCGGTTGCCACAACGATCGCCCCGATTTTAAGATCGAATGTCTTGGGATTGTTTTCCAGGACGATGGACTGCCCGTTGATTTTCAGCGCTTCGTCGTTGTAATTCTCCCAATCGACGGCAGGGGAGGGCGGGTAGCATCCCGGATATTTCTGATAGATCACCTTTCTCTTGGTCAGTCCGTAGTTGTATTCATCCGGGACTTCTGTGGTGCAGGCAGCCATGGCGGCTTCGGCAATATCGTCGCTCACCCCGCGCGATTGCTGTGTGATCTGCACCTTGAAATCACCCACATAGCCTTTAACGCTGCTTACTTCAGCCCCTGTAAAGATGGTGATATTGGGATGGTTGATAACTTTCTTGATCAGGTCGTGCAGTGTGTCGCGTGCCGTCTCACCTGTTGGGAATAAGTGCTCCAATTGGGACATGCGCCCGCCCAGGAAGGGTGATTTTTCAACCAATGTGACCCGAATACCCCGCCGGGCGATATCGTATGCGGAGCGTAAACCGGCGACACCACCCCCGATCACCAGAGCGTGCTGCTCGGCATCCAAACGGATGGTTTCGAGGGGTTTTAGCAGCCTGGCTTTGGCAATACCGGCTGTCATCAGGCGATATGCTTTATCAGAAGCGCTTTGAGTGTCATCGTGATGCACCCAGCTATCCTGTTCGCGGATGCCTACGTGGTAATAGTAATAGGGGTTCAGACCAGCGCGCGCAATGGTACCGCGAAATGTCTGCTCGTGCAGGGATGGCGCACACGCCCCAATCACCACGCGGTTGACACCTTTTTCTTTGATGTCTTTCTCGATCAACGACTGACCGGCATCCGAACACATTGACATGTCAGTGCGCGATACAATGACATTATCTACTTTGCTCAACACGTCGGCGACAGCGGGGCAGTTAACAACGTCACTGATGTTGCCGCCGCAGTGGCAGGTGTACACACCTACGCGGATTTCACCTTCGGAGGGTGAATCCTGGGCGATTTCTTCTTCTGGAAGATCATGTTTTTCAGGCATGAGTAAACTCCATTTCTTCATCGGCAGGAACCTGGGCGGCATGTCCATTTTTATGCGCCTCGATATAGGCAGCCGTTTCGATCGCAGCATCTCCTGCAGTGACGATGCTGTCAACAATATCCATCGGTCCTCCAGCCGTTCCGGTCACAAAGATACCCGGGCGATTGGTTTCGGTTGGCGAGCTGTTCGGTGATAGCACGGACACAAACCCGTCCCCAGCGATGGGGACCCGGTAAATGGGCTCTGGGTTATCGCCGGGAAGCATCCCGACCGACAACACAATTAAGTCGTAGGTCCTTTCCACTACCCTGGCGCCATCTTCGATCAGCTCTACCCGCACGACTGGATTTTGATCCTCATCTTCGGTGATCCTGGCAACCTTGCCCTTGACGAATTCCACACCCATGGCTTTCGCATTCTGGTAGAACTGCTCGTAGCCCTTACCAAATGCGCGCATATCCATGTAATAGATCGTAACGTCTGCCAATGGCAGCGAGCCGGAGATTAGCATGGCCTGCTTGATGGCATACATGCAGCATACCCGGGAGCAGTACTCAACTCCGAGGGTCTCGTCACGCGACCCGGCGCACTGTACATAGGCGATCGATTCGGGCTCTTTCCCGTCACCAGGACGGATAATCCGCCCGTAGGGTCCGGTTGGAGCCAGCAGCCTCTCCATCATCAGACCGTCAATAACGTTATGCAGCTCGCCGGCGCCATATTCCGCTTTTGCATCAATCGGCGTGGTCTCATAACCGGTCGCCAATACGATGCTTTGGGTATCGATCTCGAATTCCTCAGGAACCTGGTTGAAATCAATACAGTCTTCTACCGGACAGACCGCCTCGCACTTGCCGCACAGAATGCAGTTGTCCATATCCAGGACCGCGATCTGCGGCACGGCGGTGGAGAAGGGAACCCGCACTGTCCGAATGGCGCCCATGTTCATATCAAATGCGGAGGGTAGATCAATCGGGCAGGCGTATTCACACAGCCGGCAGCCCGTGCAGGTGTTTTCGTTCACATAGCGCGGTTTCTTCAATACCCGGACGGCATAACCATCCTGGTTCTCCACAACCGCCTGCACTTCGCAATATGTGAACAGTCGTATATTCTCGTGATGAGCTACGGCGGACATCTTGGGGGTGGTGATACAACTGCAGCAATCCAGGGTGGGGAAGACCTTACTCAGAGCGATCATTTTCCCCCCAATACTGGGCTCCTTCTCCACCAGTGCTACAGTGTATCCCTGGTCTGCCAGGTCTAAACTAGCCTGCATTCCAGCGATCCCGCCGCCCACAACCAGAGCGTCATATTTCAACTTATCCAAGGTTAATGCTCCTTTTTTTGCTGAACGCCAGCAGTATTATGCGGGGACAGCGATTTCTTCTTTCACGAAGCCGATCTCATCAAGCAGTTCATCCATTTGATTGACTTCCTTGAGGAACGGTTTCGTGCACACTGTGCAGATCGCGGTCAACCGCAATCGTCGCGTGTCGATACCGCGTTCTTTCATCATTTTGTAAGTACTGTTGACCAACTCTGCAGTCCGTTCGGCCCCGCCTTTGTAGGGGCTGTCGGTGCCGCTGTACATAATAATAATGCCGTCAATTCCGCGCTCAAATGCGCGCAGGTAGAACTCCTCGGGGAACATGCACGGGCACATCACAGGAAGGATGTAGGTGTTGGAAGGGTAATCTTCGTGCAGCTGCCCGACTGAATCCGCGCCCGCATAGCCACCAGAGAGGGTAGCCAGAATCATAATTTTGGGTTGTTTGTTTTCAGTTCCTGTCATCATAGAGCTTATCCTCATAGTGAACTGCGTATTTCGTGCACCTCTTGCGGACGAAATACGCAGTCCGAGTTTGGAGAGCCGGTGTTTATTTCATCCGCCGGATGAAAAGACGGTCGTAGCCATCCCCCGGCAGATCACCCAGGTACTCGTGACCCACTTTTTTGCACCAACGCGGCATATCCTCTTTGGTTTTTGCATCACCCGACCAGATTTCCAATACATCGCCAACCTTGACGGCACCCATGCTTTTCTTGGCTTCCAGCAGGGGTCCTGGGCATGCCATCGCCCGGGCGTCTACTTCCTTGGCAACTTCGATAGTTGATAGATCTACTGTGTTCATAAAAAACCTCCTATATTTGATTCTCGGTTAAATTTATACGCTCCTCTTGGGGCGTTAGTACACTAAACGGATTCTGGTTCACCAGACAGTCACCTTTTTCAACGCGGTAATATTTGCTCTGTCCATCGCGACGTGAACTCAGGATGCCTCGATCCTTCATCACCCGCAGGTGTTGGGATGTGTTTTGTAAGGACGCGCCAAGTGCTGAAGCAATATCGCTTACGGACATTTCTTCTGTTCCCAGAAGCCAGAGGATCAAAACCCGCTTGACATTGCTGAAAACCCGGCAGTATTCCGCTTGTTCTTGTGCCTGACGAATTAATCTCGCGTCCATTCTTTGTCCCATACGATTTATTAAGGATTATCGCAATTGCAGAATTCTTTAACTAATATATAGCCCCCGTGCTTTCTTTGCTAGTGATATATATCACAATCGGTATAGGAAGTATCTATTCGAACCTATAGATAGTTTCTATATGCTCGACGCTCAACGATTGTGTACTGAAATGTGTGTAATTTTTTGTGTGCGTCTGCGACGCACACAAAAAATTACACAAGAAAACCTACACAATCCGCTCAACCTTTTATTGATCGTTTTGTATATTTAAAACAATCCAGTACTGTCGAGAATGCAACCCGAAAATCGACAATAAATACTCCAACAAACTAGCAAAATCTTCAAAATTCCTATCTCCGCACCAAGCAGACAGAGTATTATGGAATTTTGCCCCTACGGGTACAGATTTTATTAAAGCTTGGAACCCACGTAGCAAGCTACGGGGTATTCTGCAAGAACAAATAAAGTTATTCTAATTATCGTCCTTATGCATCCAAATGACTCTGTCGTGCTAGGTGATGACTCTGAGTTGCTTGAAAAATTAATAGGATAATAGTGGGTTTTTGTGAGGCATTATGCCAACTATGGGGATTAGATGCCTCAAGTAACAGGCTATCACCAACATCTAAATGATAGTTCTGTTCATCTACATAATAATCTATCTCCCCTTCAAGGCAATAAACAAATTCATGACCTGGATGGGAAATGGGTTCATTCGCAGTCCCAGAACCAGGCTCGATAGTGAGCCTAAAGGGTTCTAACTGTTGATTCGGAAGACCAATTCCCAAACTTTCGAGTTCTAAACCGTTGTTACGGTAACGCACGCCCTGATCTCTCTTTACAAATAAAGTTGTCGGTTCGTTCTCTTGATAGAAGAAATCTGTGATGGGCACATTCAGCGCAATTGCCATCTGGTGTAAAGAGGATACATTGGGGGAGTTTTCACTTCGCTCGATGAGACTGATTGCATTAGCTGACATACCACATAGTTCAGCAAGTGCCCTTAAAGACAACCCCCTCTGCTTTCTCAATTTCCGAATCTGCTGCCCGACGACCGATTCTGTCTTCTGATCCAACACAATACTACCTCCCTACTTGAGTGAGTAAAGCAATAAATTTATCACCGTTAATTGTAACACTAAAATTGACACGTGTAAATTAAAGTAGTACAATCAGTTTGTATAGAAATCGGAGTTAATATAAGGAATAAAACATGAAAATCGCAGCAGCAACACCAGGATGAGCCAATCGGTAGGGGATATGGTCATCATTCTGGAGAGGATCACTGGCGTTGGTTAAAGTTGATCTTCGATTGCAAGATCGTTTTGGCACGCGGTATGGATGAGATAGCCAATATCGGACATCGATGTATGGGAATCCAACCCATCTTCACAGACCTACCAGAAATTGAGAAAGCGGTGCAGGTAGTTATCGATGGAAACATTCATAATCATCTCGATCGATTGTTTTGAAAGAAGTGATCATCATGCGGTATTTCAAGTGTTTTGATTGTGGACATATCTGGAAGATAATGTTCTGGAAAGACGGCAAGGGTACAAAAATGGCTTGTCCTGAATGCAAGAGCCTTAATGTTCACCAGATAGAAAAAATTCGGGGATGGGACCGGGAGGGGAAATATGCAACACTGGCGAACGATGAAGATCACACAACAAACAGTCCTGGACATGAGCCGGATTGAAGGGTGTTGTTGAAAAAATAAAACCTGCCGCCCAGGAAACCAGCAATTAAAAACTTGACATCCATGATAAGAACCATTTTGAACCAAGGAAAGTTAAATGACTTTGTTGAGCGATTTGATAAACACTCTCCCTAATGGGGTTGTCTCCCAGGTCATCATTGGTCTTCATTGGACAGCGGTTGTCACCGAAGTCGAAGACAATAAGCACTGCGGCTTGGCCTCCACCCTCAATGAAGGTCACAATCACCACAATGTAATGGATGTTCCTGATGCTGGACAGCTTGAATCGTCTGATGGTTTGGTGTTAGCGACGTATACTCAATCTGACTCTCCAGTAATGAGAAGCGTGGGAGTGGCGGCGATCAATGCCTTATTGTCCCCATTAACTCATGTTCTGGTTGAACAAAACGCTGAGGAGGTTATTGCTGCTCATGGGAAAGGGGAAAGAGTGGTTCTAGTGGGAAGTTTTCCTTTCATATCCAGGTTGCGATCTCGAGTTGGGGAGTTAATCGTCCTTGAATTAAACCCGCAGCCAGGCGAGCTGCCTGAGAGCGCTGCACAAGATGTAATTCCTGCTGCTGATGTCGTCGCTATCACGGGAATGTCCTTGATTAATGGTACATTAGAAAGTCTTCTTAATCTTTGTTCACCGCAAACTTTTGTAATTCTGCTGGGTCCGAGTGCTCCGCTTAGCCCAGTATTATTCGATTACGGTGTTGACATGATTTGTGGTTCGGTGGTGACTGATATTGATCCCGTACTAAGAGCGGTTCGTCAAGGAGCAAATTTCCGCCAGATTCATCGATCTGGTGTGAGCTTGGTCAGCATGGCTCAAGAGAATAAACCGATCTATTGATTGAAGAAAGGACAAATAAATATGATAACTAAAAGCGAAGAAAAAACCCTCATCGCGAAGCGAATCGGGATCTTTGGTAAAGGCGGTTCTGGAAAAAGCACCGTTTCCGTTTTGTTGACAAGGGCGCTCAGAGACCAAGGCTACCACGTTTGTCTATTGGATGCAGACTCAACCAATGTTGGACTTGCACAGGCGCTTGGATTCAAACGGTCCCCAGTGCCCTTGATGGAGTATTTCGGTGGAATGATCTTTAGTGGAGGAGTTGTTACTTGCCCGGTGGACGATCCAACTCCTTTACCAGGAGCTGAAATTTATCTGGACAGACTCCCCACTCAATTTTTCGTTCAAGAAGATGGAATAACATTGCTTACCGCAGGTAAGATTGGCGAATTGGGACCCGGCGCGGGATGTGATGGCCCCGTGGCAAAGATCGCTAGAGACTTACAAATTCATAGTGAAGGAGAACCAGTAGTAACCCTGGTTGACTTCAAAGCTGGGTTTGAGGATACAGCTCGCGGCGCAATCACCAGTTTAGATTGGGTAATTGTCATCGTAGATCCCACCTTAGCTGCGATTGAGATGGCAAGCGATATGTGCGATATGGTAGCAAGATTGAAAGCTATGGAATTGCCCGCAACAATGCACCTAGAGAGCCCAGAACTAGTTGCAATTTCAAATCGAATTTTCAAAGAAGCGAGAATTAATGGTGTCTTGTCCGTTTTGAATAAAGTCCAGAACACAAAGATAGAAAATTATCTGAGAAGAGAATTATCAGCACGAAGCATTGAGCCGATCGCCACCATTTACGAAGATCCCTCAATGTCTATAACGTGGCTTAAAGGAAAGCCCCTTGGCGGGAGAGAGGCGGAGCGGGAAGTTCTGAAGATCGCCAAGGCATTGGAGATTTCGGAGGCGCTTGTAAATGAGGTGGAGGCTTTGAATTAGACTTCCAAATTGTGGCGAAAAGATATTAGTTTTCGGTAAAAGCCAGGCTGAGAGTTCAGCCGAGATGATCGGAACACCAATACTTGGACATCTGCTGCCAGATACTCTCCTATCGGTTTTATGCGATTGTGGAACAATAGAGGATTACCGCAATGAAGTATTGGAGAGGATCACCGATAAGGTGATCGATTTTATATCAACTGGAGAGACAGTGTCTACTGAGGTTGTGATTGTGTAGGTTTTCTTGTACATTTCAGTTCACAATCGAGGCTGTTCCCGTAGGATAGAGGATTCAATGAGATACCACTATATTATTCGAGTGATTTATTTTGTTGGGTTATTGAGTATTTTGCCATTTGGGAGAACCGTGTATGCCGATGAGCCTATCGTACACGCTTTGCTGTTTTATTCTCCTTCCTGTCCCCATTGCCATACAGTTATAGCTGAGGACCTGCCTCCCATAATAGAAAAATTTGGGGATCAGATTCTCATCTTGGGAATTAACACTTACACTGAAAAAGGAAATGAACTTTTCCTTGAAACTGTCAGGCTTTTTAACATCCCGAGGGAGCGGACGGGTGTGCCTATGTTGGTGGTCGGAGAGAATATCCTTGTTGGCGCGTATGAGATTCCTCAAAAGTTCCCTGAAATTATCACGAACGGGCTTGAATCAGGTGGAATTGATTGGCCCGATATACCTGGCTTAGCTCAAATACTCAAAGATGAGACCATTGCTGGATCTAATGAAAACAATCCAATAGAAGACAGGGTTGAGGAAAACCCGCTACCTGATATAGAAGAAAACATATCTAACGCCAATAGTAACCACGATGATGTTGGAGAAGAGATAGTAAATCAAAATGAACAGAGTTCAATAGTCAATAGCGATATTGGTGGTTCTATAGTGATAACAGAGAACATGACTGTTTTTGAACGTTTTATGCAAGATAAAACTGGTAATACAATCTCGATCCTAGTTCTATTTGGGATGATTTTCTCTGTGCTTTGGTTAGGGAATTCATTGCTGCGTACATCTCATAAGCTAAACCAATGGCCAAATTGGTTTATGACCATCTTATTGTTCATTGGTTTAATGGTCGCCATGTATATGAGTTATATTGAAATCACTACAAGCGAGGCTGTCTGCGGTCCAGTAGGAGATTGTAATACTGTTCAACAAAGCCCATATGCTTATCTCTTTGGGAGCATTCCGATTGGATTATTGGGTGTGATGGGATATATAGCGATTGGAAGCGTCTGGGTATTTTCAATTAAGGGTCCAAAGCGATGGCGAAAATTCAGTTTGATTAGCCTTTGGGGATTGTTGTTGTTTGGAATCCTGTTTTCAATATACCTCACCTTCCTCGAACCCTTTGTGATCGGTGCTACCTGTGCCTGGTGCTTGACCTCTGCTATAGTGATGACCTTATTATTTTGGAATTCTACCGCTTACATCACGCATATTGGTCGCAGAAGAAATTTAGAGGTAAGTAAGTGAGAACAATGACCACATTCTATGACATTTGGGTAGTTTTCACATGAATTGGGATTGATCAGAAATTCTAGAGCGGACACTACAGGCACCTTGTACTCACTATAATCTTTGTTTTTCAGAATAGGGGATGATGATTCTTAAATTCGGTTGGATATTATCAATAAGCTATATGGAAGTTTTTCACCTGCTAGAAATCCGTGGACTTTCTTCAACTTGAGGTCTTTCTATAATGCCTCCTAACGATGAGACATCTTTTCAACACGATTGTTGTTGCCGCTTTCCATATCTTTCTAATTTTCTGTTATATTGAAATTCTTGCCTCCATGTGCAATTTACTAACTAAGGCGGGCGCTTCTCAATTATAATGAGTTTATGTGGGAACATCTAAAAAGGATAGGCTATGACGGTGTCAGCTGATTTATTCATCAGATTCGGAGTTGCACTTGCCATAGGTTTTATGATAGGGCTGCAGCGCGAGTATGCTTTCCGGGCAAAACAGCAAGAGCTACTAGCCGGCGAACGCACATTTGCCCTGATGGCATTGGTCGGCAGCTTGGCTGCAATGATCGCCGATATATTTGATTCCCCGCTTGCATTCTTGGGGATCATCTTCCTGGTTGGTATATTTACTGCAATTGCATATTTTATCGACGCCTGGCGCGGCCAGGTTGGCCTGACCACAGAAATAGCCATCCTGATCACCGTCTTAATCGGAGCACTGTGCTACTGGGACTACCTTGCTCTGGCAGCAGCTCTAGGAATAATCACAACCGTGCTGTTATCGGTGAAATTTGAGACTGACCGCTTAGTGATCGCTCTTACCCGCGAAGACATCTATGCCGCCCTTCAGTTTGCGGTTATCAGCCTTGTGATTCTCCCCGTCTTGCCAAAAGAGAGCAACCTGCCACCTCCATTCGATGTGTTAAGTCCATTCAGGATTTGGTTAATGGTAGTGTTTATATCCGGGATAAATTTTATCGGTTATCTGGCTATCAAGTTTGTTGGACCTGAGCGGGGTATCGGCTTGACAGGTTTACTTGGGGGCCTCGTCTCCAGCACTGGTGTGACTCTTGGTTTCAGCGAACGAAGCAACCGAGACTCCTCCCTGGCAAGACCGTTTTCTCTAGCGATTATGATATCTTGGACGGTGATGTTTGCTCGGGTGCTTGTAGAGGTTGGTGTGCTGAACCGGGAACTTCTGCGTTTGGTGTGGCCACCCATTGCTGCTGCAGGAGTGGTAGCCTTGTTATACTGTGTTTTCCTACACCTGAGTCAAAGAACAACTGAAAAAGATACCCTGGAATTCTCCAACCCTTTTGATCTTGTGGCAGCTATCAAGTTTGGTCTGTTATATGCCCTCATCCTTGTGGCCGCACGGGCTGCCCAGCTGTACTTTGGGGACACAGGAGTTTACATCTCCAGCTTAGTTTCAGGGTTGGCAGATGTGGACGCTATCACCATCTCGCTGACCCAACTCAGCCTTGAAGGTACTGTGTCTGAAGTTGTGGCTGCCCAATCGATCGTGATTGCTACGATTGCCAATACAATCGCCAAGGGAGCCATTGTTATCATCGGTGGAGCATCTCTGCTAAAACGGGCACTACTCCCAGGCATGCTCTTAGTACTGGTGACTGCTGCTGTTCTGACTTATCTGCTTGTATAAGGCTTCCTCGTTTGCTGATCTTTTTCAAATACACAATGAGAGTTATGCCCTTGATTGTCGGGTATAGCCATGGTCAATCCCAGGCCAGGTCACCCTGCCTTCCAAAATTCAATCCGATTTGGGGGTGTACGGCTGCCAGGTAAGCCCTGAAGTTGGGTTTGGCCTTGTCCCATTCTGTTGGCCAGGTGTCCGGATTTATAACCACCCCACGCGTCGTGATCTCATCAGGAGTGATGTTCCAAACCACCAGGTACTTCGCCAGTGTGAGCGATCCATCGTAAACCGAGCGTAATGCTTTATGGACTGCCGGCGCCGTTTCAATATCATGGAAGAAGTGATAGGCGATGGCATTCCGTATACCCATATCGGGGGGGCGCCAGAAGGACCCCACAAGTGGCAGGTGGACTGGCGCCCATCAACCCAGCTGCCGATGAACCAGGCGGCAAAAACACCACAGTGGTCGGAGTTCAGGTGACCGAGAAAGACCTTTTTGGCTTCGTTGTGCTTCTGAGATCACCCTTTAGGTTCTTCATATTGCTGGGGTTTCGAAGTTCCACCCAAATATTTAAACCCAAACCATTCCGGATACTTAGCCACAGAATAGAGGATGAGCACGTCTATGGTGACGACCACCAATGCCATAATTGGCTGCCAGAATATCTGGAAAAACCACCTGGTGCCATTTATCAATCCAAAGACTATGGCCCAATAATAGCCAAATTTTCCACCCTTCAAGATGCTGTATCCGGCAAATCCACACCCCACAACCAGGATCAAATCTATGATACCCACCAGCCAAAGGTTGTCACCAATATCCAAACTGAACTCGGATAACCAAGAGGCGTTGGTGAGCGCTGATATCGCGGACACCAGGTTAAATAAAGCAATCAGGAACATCATGACACCGGCAAAGGTGATCCATCCGGGTCGTTTTCTCTCAGACATTGTAACTCCTCCTTTATTATTTATTAGTCACGGATTACGCAAGCTGCCACAAACTTATTATTCAAAGATAATATGATCAGGGATTCTCAGGGAACCTGAGCCATCTGCGTTAATCCGTATCCTATTTCTTTAATCCAGGTTAGTTCAGCATTGTTTTTAGAACAGAATATTTTTAGCGTCACCTACGGTGAGGTAACGATTATCTGACGGCAAACGAACGGCGATCCGCTTTCGTTCTGGACTGTGACATTTATCCACTGATAATTTCGCGATTGAACTCTCCTGACATTATAATCTATGAGATTCTTATCGCTTACCACCTTCCCTGGAATGAAACAGCCAAACGCAGGCAAACTCGTGTTCCGTCAAACAGAATAGTTTCAATAGATTAGAGCATGGACGGTGCAGTAATGAGCGGGTGTCGGCATCGTAAACAGTTACAGACCAGAAATCCTTGACCGGGATTCCGGCAGGCAGGGTCAGCTTGTAGGTTTTGCCGCCATCAAGGTATTCGCCGCCGGTTGCATACCGGTAACTACCCAGATACCGGGAACCGACACCGACCATCCTGGCTTCCATCGTCGGGGTGACCACAATCGCCGTAAAATGGAACAGTGTGCAGGCATCCAGCAGCAGGGCGCTGTTTCCCTTGAACTGATACACACTGATAAAGATCGTTTCCCAGTGCCGGTCGGAATAGATTTTGGCTTCAGGATCGCGGTTGGCAAAGGCAATCGCCCTGGCCATGCCATCGCCCTGTTGGACGCCTTCGACCAGGATGCGTTGCCTGCGTTCATCCGGTTTGAATTCCACCCCCTTTTTGATGCCCAGGGCCTTGAGGGTACCCAATTCATCCATTTTTTCCAGTTTTCAAAACGCTTGGTCAAATGGCAAACATCGCCATTAGACTTGGCAGAACGGGTCGAGATCGACCCGTTCTGCAGTAAGTAAAAAGATAGTACCCCAATAGGGAGCTGTTCCAAATCGCGCGTCAGGCGGTCAGATTACCCATCCTTTTAATGGAGTTTGACCGATGTGGTCAAAATCCCGAATCAAAAATGCCAGGTGTTGTACCTGGCATTTTTGATCAGTGCCCCCACGGGGAATCGAACCCCGGTTTCGGCCTTGAGAGGGCCGCGTCCTGAACCGCTAGACGATGGGGGCTAAAGCTTCGCTTTAGCTTGGGAGTTTTCTCCGAAAACTCCAGGCTGGGTGCACACTCTGTGCTAGCTCGTGAGTCTTCTAGGAAAACTCCAGGCATTAAATTTATCTTTTCCACACAGCGGCGCAATTCTATCACAGCCACCAGGCGTCGTCAACGAGTTTAATCGATTCGAGCGATAAGCCAGTTCACCACAAAGCAACTGTGTTGCTTTGTGGTGAGTGAATAATTCAGTTATTCCGCCTTCGCCTTCTCATCGGCCACTAATTCCCGGCGTAAAATTTTACCAACCGTGGTCTTGGGGAGCTCGTCACGGAACTCCACTTGCGTTGGTATCTCGAACTTCGCCAGGCGATCCCGGCACCAATCCTTGATTTCTTCTTCGGTGGCGGTTTCTCCAGGAATAAGCACCACCCAGGCTTTGACCGTTTCACCTCTATATGGGTCAGGGATACCAGCCACGCCCACTTCGAGCACCTTGGGATTCTCGGCGATGGCTTCCTCCACCGTACGCGGCCAGACCTGGTAGCCACCGGGCTTGATGACCTCTTTCTTGCGATCGACGATATAGAAATAACCCTCTTTGTCCATTCGGGCGATATCACCGGTGTACAACCAGCCATCGCGCAGTGTGTTGGCCGTCTCGGTGGGCATGTTGTGGTAGCCATACATCACCTGCGGACCCTTGATGATCAGCTCACCGATCTCATCCACTCCGAGCACAGTTACTTCATCATCCAGGCTGATGATGCGCGCCTCGACATCTGGGAACGGCAGGCCGATCGAACCAGGAGGGTTCTTACCGTGCAGGGGATTGCAGTGCGTGGCAGTGGGGGTTTCAGAAAGCCCGTAGCCCTCGACCAGTTTGCCCCCCGTCAACGCTTCGAATCTCTCCTTCGTCTCACGCAGCAATGGTGCCGATCCGGATATGCAGGCCGTGATGCTGCTCAGATTGTACTTACCCGCCTGGACGTCTGGGTGATTGTTGATGGCGTTATACATGGCCGGGACGCCAGGATAAACAGTGACGTTATGTTTCTGGATGCTATCCAGAACGTCTTTTAAATCACGAGGATTGGGGATCATTATCATTGAGGATGCCAAGCGAATTGCAAAGCACATCCCAGCCACCATGCCGTACACATGGAAGAGCGGGATGGCCATCAAGAATACTTCCTGGCCTTTTTTCGCTTCTGGAATCCAGGAGCCGACCTGATAGGAATTTGCGATCAGGTTACGATGCAGACCGATTGCTCCCTTCGGGACACCCGTGGTTCCACCGGTGTATTGAAAAAGTGCCATGTCATCCGCACCAACTTCAATATCTGGGCGCTGCTCTGGACTGTGGCGTTCGAGCATATCCTGCAGCCAGATGTCCCCTTCCTGTAACTGAACCTTGAAACCGCCTTTCTTTTCCTTTGTAAGACCGAAAAGGAATGCCAGTACAGGTGGCAATGTTTCTTTGATGTTGGTGACGATAAGAGTCTTAATCTTTGTGTTCTTCTGCACCTCTTTTATCGTGTTGTAAAAGTTGCTCATCACCAGCATGATCTCAACACCGGAGTCGTTTGCCTGGTGTTCGATTTCACGCTCGCTGTAGAGTGGGTTCGTGGCGACTACGATCCCACCCGCTTTCAAGATGCCAAAAAAAGCCATCACGAATTGGGGTGTATTGGGCATAAAGATTCCAACCCGGTCGCCTTTTTTAACACCCAACGCAGCTAAGCCGGCTGCCAGGCGATCCGTAATCTCGTCCATCTCCTTGTAGGTGATCTTGGCACCTTTGAAGATTGTACAAGGAGCATTGGGATAATTCTGCGCCGCCTCTTCTAATAAACTAAAGAGGGGAACTTGTGGATACTCAATAGTATGCGGTACGCCTTCATCGTAATGCTCAAGCCAGGGTCGATCGTTCATTTCCTCCTCCAATACATTGACATGAAACCCGGTTAAACCAACGTATATAGTATAGATTTTTTTAATGTTTATGTCAATCAGAGAATGGGGATTTCTCCAAATTACCTGGAAGCAATTTGGAGGTGGGGGAGTAAAGATTTAGGGGCGGATGACAATGGCTAAAGAGATGGTTTCAGGCAAGCGTAGATTACGAGGCTGGGTGGAGGAAATTTCTGATAACGATTTCCATTTCATCGATCGTGCTGGAAGGAACGTTGAACCAGTGGATGTCCGGATCATCGGCTTTGAACCAATTGGCCTGTCGGCGAACGAACATGCGTGTGGAGCGCTTCATCAGCATGGTCGCTTCTTCCAGGGTGACTTTTCCACCTAAATAAGCAATTATCTCGCGATACCCAATCGCGGTTAAGTTTGGTAGGTGAGCAGAATAACCTCTGGCCAGCAATTCGCGCACCTCTTCCACCAATCCAACGTTGATCATTGACTCAATACGCTGATCGATGCGCGTATATAATTCCGGACGCGGGCGTATGAGGCCGAGTGTCAATGTGCTGTACATAGACGGGCTGCGTCCGCGCTGTTTTGAGAAGCGCCTGCCGCTGCTCAGGATCACTTCCAGGGCGCGGATAGTCCGGCGAACATTCCGGGGATCAATATTAGCGGCTGCATCAGGGTCAATAACGGCTAAGCGTGCATGCAAACCGTCTTTTCCCACTTCAAGACCCCAATTCTCCAAAGTCGATCGCAGATGGTGATCTGGCTCCACCCTGGGAATCTCCCAGCTGTCGACCACTGCACGCACGTACTGTCCGGCCCCTCCTACCAGGAACGGCAGGCGACCCCGGTTGTGGATCTCAGAGATGACTCGCCGGGCTTCCTGCTGGTAAATCGCCAGACTCCAGACCTGGTCCGGGTCAGCAACATCGATCAGATGATGGGGGATGCGCGCTCTGTCTTGCGCATCAGGTTTGGCAGTACCAATGTCCATACCACGGTATAAGAGACGTGAATCCGCAGATACGATCTCGCCATCCAGGCGCTCAGCCAATAGAATCGATGTTTCTGTTTTTCCAACCGCGGTGGGACCAACAATGACGATTAAAGGAAGAGGGACTACCGAATTCCTGGGGGTTTTCTTAACGTTTAATCGTTCCGAAGTCACCGTGTATTTATGTTTTTCATGTGAGTGCATTTTCAAAATGGACGATCTCAGCAGGCCGGCCGGAGCGAAAACGTTGAACGGCAATCACGTCTACACGCCAATCATCTTCCAATTCCGGATGAGATTGTAAATATGCCTCGGCCGATGCGAGCATGTGCTCCTGCTTGCGCGAGTTGACAGCTTGCTCGGGATAACCGAACTTTACCGAGGTGCGGGTTTTTACCTCCACAAATACAATCATCGACTTCGAATCCTCGCCCGCATCTGCTTCTCCAGGGAACTCCTGCCGGGCGACAAGGTCGATCTCACCGTACGGCGTGCGAGCATTGCGGTCAAGGATTGCGTATCCACGCTTTTCTAAGAAAGCGGCGGCCTGATCTTCTCCCCACGCTCCTAAAGCCTGACGTGATGTCTTCATGTGCATGTTTTCTTATTATAACGTGAATTCGGGTAGGTTTCCTGGGCAGCGGGCCAATCGAATTGGCCTTCTCTGAATTGGAAATGCCCAATGCGATTGGGCACCTACCCTTATCCCGAAATTACATTATTATAAATATCTAAGACCTGACATATCCTCAGGAAGAGATATAGAATCGTCAAGAATCGACCGCTGAGGTTTTATTGATCTGGTCACTTTTTTCCCGCATACAGATTCCATACCTGTCTTGGCAGCTAATCCAATGACGAGTAAAATGCTGTTATGAGCGAACCTCCCCCATCGCGTCACCTGCCGGATGCAGACCGCCTGAGCATTCTTGCCGCAACCATACTCCTGGCGTACGCCCTATCAAGTATTGTTAACATCCCCGGGCGTGAATTTTCGCTGCAGCTGCCCGGCTTATACCTGGAGGTGCAATTCAACACGCGCACTTTCGTGGCAGTCCTGGTGGCAGGCTTGACCGCCACCGGTGCCGATTGGCTGCTACGCGACCATCCGGCTCTGGGTAAGAAGAGCACGATACAACACGTGCTGTTACCGGCGTTGACGGCGTTGGTGATTGGGCTGCCCCTCTCTCAAATACCCATTGGACCATTGTGGTGGGTTGGATTCGGTATCTCGGGAGCAGTTTTGATGTTGGTGTTGGTAGCAGAATATATCGTTGTTGATCCATCGGATATCCGGCAAGCACCGGCAACCATCCTGCTTACCGCGGTTTCATTTGCCCTATTCCTGGCGCTGACCGTCATCTTGCGCAGCGCAAGCTTCCGCCTCTTTCTCGTCCTTCCATCATTGACACTCGCTGCCGGTCTCGTCAGTCTAAGGACTTTGAACTTACGCTTACATGGAAGATGGGTATTTCTCCAAGCCGGGATTATCGCCCTCATCATCGCACAGCTGGCTGCGGCCCTCCATTATTGGCCGCTCTCTCCTGTTACCTACGGATTGCTGCTGCTCGGACCAGCCTACGCTCTGACCAGCTTACTCGCCAGCCTGATTGAAATGGTCCCCTTCCGCCAGGCTCTTTTAGAACCGGCCATTGTGCTGATTTTACTTTGGGGAGTTGCGCTTTGGATTCGTTGAACCTGCATCTCCCTGGTAAGCTCCACCAACCTGCAGGATTGAGTTTGAGCGTAAAACTGTGGGAACAGATGAAGTCCCACGTGGAAGGGTTAGATACCGAGGAGGTGTGCGGCTTGATTGCCGGTCATTATGGGGAGACGGTATACCGGGCAGAAATTGTCGTACCCATCAAAAACGAGCTGCACAGTCCAACC
>Ga0209013_10001881_pt1 | contig 19311 bp, 13 predicted proteins | sample Cruoilmetagenom2_FD_187291 | JGI IMG/M metagenome (GOLD analysis project Ga0209013, IMG submission 187291) | Oil polluted marine microbial communities from Coal Oil Point, Santa Barbara, California, USA - Sample 2 (SPAdes) (version 2) | ecosystem: Environmental > Aquatic > Marine > Oil seeps ...
ATTAAATTATCCAGAAACACTAAATCTAACAAGACGCTATTTAGTAGCCAGTTCTGCGGCTCTTTTAGTCTCACATCATGTATTAGCTAGTTATTATGGGTTATATCGTAAGGTTTGGGAATATGCATCGATTAGTGAATTAAGCGGAATTTTTAAAGCAGTAACTTATTCCATTTTATTTGTAGCATTTATACAATATGTTGTTCGTGATGGTGAAATACTATATCGAGCACTCATAATCACATGGATGCTTCATATTTTATTCATCGGTGGTTCAAGATTATCCTGGAGATTGGTTAGAGATACATTTATTAAAACCAATTCAAGTACAAAGAAAAAAACGTTAATTGTTGGTGCCGGTGCTGCAGGTAGTATGGTGGCTAGACAACTTCTTAACAATCAAGAAAATACTGAACTTGAACCGGCCATGTTTGTAGATGATAGCCTCCAAATGCAAGGACTTGAGATTTATGGTCTCCGTGTTAAAGGACGAGTTAAAAATATTCCGGAATTGGTTAAAAGTCATCAAATCGAACATATAATTTTAGCCATTCCATCTCTATCGAAAATAGAATCTACTGAACTTGCTAAAATAGCGGTAGATACTGGCGTTAAAACACAAATGATTCCACGTATAGAAGATTTAATGACTGGCAAAGTATCTGTTAACGAAATTCGCGACGTGAAAATTGAGGATTTGTTGGGACGAGAAGAAGTACAACTGGATATGAAATCGATTTCAGAAAACATTACAGGTAAAACGATACTGGTCACTGGAGCGGGCGGTTCGATAGGATCCGAGATTTGCAGACAAGTAATGAGATTTTCCCCAAAGGAATTAATTTTGCTCGGACATGGCGAAAACTCGATTTACATGATTGATATGGAACTAAGAAATACGTTTGGACCTTTGGCGGACCTTCGTCCCTTAATTGCGGATGTTCAAGATCGAGCTAGAATTTTCGATATAATAAATGAGTATAGACCAGATGTTATTTATCATGCAGCAGCTCATAAGCATGTTCCTTTAATGGAAGGAAATCCGATGGAAGCTGTGAAGAATAACATCTTTGGAACTAAGAATGTTGCAGAGGCAGCGGACACCTTCGGCGTAGCTAATTTTGTACTTGTGTCAACGGACAAGGCTGTGAACCCGCCGAATGTGATGGGGGCAACAAAGCGATTTGCTGAAATGATAGTTCAAAACCTAGCTAAAGACAGTAAGACGAAGTTTGCGGCGGTGCGTTTTGGTAATGTGCTTGGATCTCGTGGCAGTGTAGTACCTTTATTTAAAAAGCAAATTGCTAAAGGTGGTCCGGTTACCATTACGGATGCTCGAATGACGCGTTATTTTATGACGATTCCTGAAGCTTCGCGGCTTGTTATTCAGGCCGGGACTCTTGCAAATGGTGGGGAAGTTTTTGTTCTAGATATGGGCGAACCAGTTAAAATTGTTGATCTTGCGACCAACTTGATACGTTTATCCGGATATGCGGATGGTGAGATTGAGATCCGTGAGACTGGGATACGCCCTGGTGAGAAGTTGTTTGAAGAATTAATGAATGATAGTGAGAAGCAGAGTGAGGTTGTTTTTCCAAAGATTTATGTTGGAAAGGCTACACCGATTACTAAGCATGAGTTGTTGTTCTTGTTGGAGAAGATTCCTACCCTTTCTAGTATTGAGCTGAAAGAATTGCTAGTTGGGACTGCTAATCGTCGGAATGTTGAGTTGGTAGTGAACAGTTGATTATTGTCGTTGGGAATTTTAGGACGTGTGAAACGTCCTTTTATTATGAGTATTAATGGAAATATGTCCACAGGGTTAGCATGTGATAGGATTTGCAAATTCTATAATATGACTCTATATTCATTTCTGAGATTTCGCGTTTCCTAATAACCAGGAGCTGTAGCTAGGTAATGAAATTTAGTTAACGGGTGTAAATCAGCAATTGAATCTAATTCAAAAATCAACGAGTTTATACTTATGAATAGAAAGTAAGAGTTTTGATGTGTGGAGAAGATGGGGTTGAAGAACTACTATTGAGCTTGCTTGCAACTTGAGGATTTGAGAGATTAGTAGCTGGAGTATCTTTTTGTGATTTCGAAATCACAAAAATGATCAAGAACTTGAAAAAGAAAGGGGAACAAAGATGTTCTCATTGTCCAAAAGAATAATTGATTTTTCTTTGTCATTATTAATGGTTATATGTCTATCTGTAGTCTTGATTATTCTTTGCTTTTTGATAAAAATTGATTCTCCCGGACCGATATTATTCAAGCAAAAACGTATCGGAAAAGATAAAAGAGTGTTTCATATTTTAAAATTCAGAACGATGAAAGTTGATGCACCAAAAGATATGCCAACACATCTTTTGGATAAACCTGATTTCTATATAACACGAGTAGGGAAATTCTTACGTAAAACGAGTTTAGACGAACTACCTCAACTGTTTAATATACTAAAAGGTGAGATGAGTATTATTGGACCACGTCCTGCATTGTGGAATCAATATGACTTGATAGTAGAACGGGATAAATACAAAGCTAATGATATTCTTCCGGGCTTGACTGGTCTTGCTCAAATCAGTGGTCGTGATGAACTGAAGATTGAAGTGAAGGCGAAGATTGACGGGGATTATGTGAAAAATAGGAGTCCGCTATTGGATGCTGAGATATTTGTGAAGACTGTTTTTAGTGTATTGAAGAGTGATGGGGTAAAAGAAGGAAAATAATTATTAATAATAATGCTCTTGATTATGATAAATTAAAGAAAGTCAAGACAGAAGGTTGAAAAATAAATATGCGATGGAATTTATTCTTTTAATATGAAAACTAATGAAATATGAAATAATTCTAAAGGACTGATAAAATGAAAGTTTTACAACAAAGTTTAAAAAATGGTGAAACTAAAATTATCGAAAGCCCACTACCTAATGTTCAAAACGGGAATATATTAATACAAGTAGAAAAAGGTATTGTTTCTGCAGGTACAGAAAGAATGTTGGTTGATTTTGGTAAATCAAATTACATCGAGAAAGCCCGTCAACAACCTGAGAAAGTAAAACAAGTAATAGATAAAGTAAAAACAGATGGTTTACAGCCAACTATAAATGCAGTGAAATCAAAATTGGATCAACCAATTTCTTTAGGCTACAGTAATGCTGGACGAGTCATAGCTGTTGGAAAAGGAGTTACCAATTTTAAAGTAGGAGATCGTGTAATTTCAAACGGTTCTCATGCAGAAGTAGTGTCTGTCCCATCGAATTTATGTGCAAAGATTCCTGAAAATGTAGAGTATGAGGATGCTGCTTTTACTGTAATATCTTCTATTGGACTTCAAGGAATTCGATTAGCACAACCTACCTTAGGAGAAACCTTTGTTGTTACGGGGTTAGGATTGATTGGATTGATAACAGTACAACTACTACGAGCTCATGGATGTAAAGTTATTGCTTCAGACTTTGATCAACAAAAAGTGGACTTAGCTAATAGTTTTGGTGCGGATGCAGTTAATGTCAGTAATGGAATGAATGTAGTAGATTATGTAATGTCAAAGACAGCTGGACGCGGTGTAGATGGAGTAATTGTCACAGCTTCAACTAAAAGTAGTGATCCTATTTCTCAAGCAGCTCAAATGTGCAGAAAACGAGGTCGAATTATTCTTGTTGGAGTTACAGGTTTAGAGTTAAACCGATCTGAGTTTTATGAGAAGGAACTTTCATTCCAGGTGTCATGTTCATATGGACCTGGCCGGTATGATTCTACATATGAAGAAAAGGGTCAAGATTATCCAATAGGTTTTGTTAGATGGACAGAACAACGAAACTTCGAAGCGGTATTAGATATGATGGCCGAAGGGAAATTAATTGTTCACAGGCTCATTACGCATACATACAAGTTTAATGAAGCAATTAAAGCTTATTCAACTTTGAGTGAAGACCGTTCTGCAATAGGGATATTACTAGAATATGAACAAAAAAAGATTGATATAGAAAGAGATCGTACTATTAATCTTAAAGATTTTGCAGTAACTAAAACAAGCAAACCTTCTATTGGAATAATTGGGGCAGGTAACTTTACCAATCAAACTCTATTACCTGCAATGGCAGGGTTAGATGTTATTAATCATACGATTGTTAGTAGCGGTGGTATTAGCGGAGTTAACGTAGGAGGAAAATTCGGTTTTCACCGTGCATCAACTGAAATAGATCATGTAATAAATGAAGATGAAATTGATTCTATTATTATAACTACTCGACATGATAGTCATGCGGATTTAGTAAATCAAGGACTAAGTAATAAAAAGCACATCTTTGTAGAGAAGCCTCTTTGTCTGACTCGTGAAGAATTAAAAGAAATAAAAGAGACAGAACACAATCAAGTATTAATGGTTGGATTTAATCGACGATTTTCACCACATGTCAAAAAAATGAAAGAACTGCTTTCATCTTTACATCAGCCAAAGTCGATTGTTATTACAGTTAATGCTGGAGCTATCCCTAAAGATCACTGGACACAAGATTTAACTAGTGGTGGTGGAAGAATAATTGGAGAAGGTTGTCATTTTATAGACTTAGCAAGACATTTAGCTGATTCAAAGATATCTTCGGTTCAGGCATTAAAGATGAATATTCCGGGAGAAGAAGAATTAGAAGAGAATGTAATAATGAACTTGTCTTTCGAAGATGGTTCTATAGCCAATATTCAATATTTAGCTAATGGTGACAAAGCTTTTCCAAAGGAGCGCGTTGAAGTATTTTGCGGAAATAAAGTTTTAGCCTTAGATAACTTCAAACTTCTTAAAGGATATGGCTGGAAAGAATTTTCAAAGTTTAAAACACGAGTTCAAGATAAAGGTCATACGAATGGAATACTTGCATTTATTGAAGGAGTTCAAAAAGGAATTCCACCTATCCCGATAAATGAAATTTATGAAGTAACTGAAGCCACTTTTGATGTAGTGGATCAAATTAGAAATTAAGAATGGAAATGGTGATGAAATTGAGTCTTCAAAAATATATGCTTTATTTTAATACATTAAAATATTTAAAAGGTTCTCAGTTTTATCACCGTGGGTTCTTCATGATTAAAAAGAAAGCAATTTTCAAATCAAAGATTTGGAAAAAATCTTTCTCAGGCAAAGTAGAAAGTCACTATAATACTATAACGTCTTTAAATATTGTTGATTTTTCAAATCAATATAATGATATTTCATCGATAGATTATGACTATGTACAAAAACAGAAAAAGCTACTTGTTAATAAAGAATTCGAATTTCTAAATAAAAAGGTTGTATTTTCTAATGAATTGAATTGGAGTGATACTAACTTAAGTCAGCTATGGAAATATAACTTGCATTATTTCGATTACTTCCGTCGCTTAATTGAACTAGAAACTATTTTTACAGATAATGAAAATTACCAATTACTCAAAGAATATGTTGAAAGTTGGATTAGACATAACGATAAAATAGGCATGGGTGACGGTTGGCATTCTTATACTATATCTTTAAGATTAGTAAATTGGATATATGCATATAGTGCATTTAGTAACTACATTAAAGTTGATAAAAATTTTAATGAGAAGTTCCTAAGAAGTATTGTTACACAATGTGGATTTTTACTGAAAAATCGAGAATATGATGTAGTAGGAAATCATTTATTTGAGAATTTAAAGACATTAATTATTTGCGGTCTGTTTTTAGGGGATAGCACCTTAGGTGTAAAGTGCAAAGATTTAGGAGAAAGAGAGTTAGTAAAACAACTGGCAGAACAATTCCTAGATGACGGTGGCCATTTTGAATTAAGTGCAATGTATCATAGTATTTTACTAAAGGGATTATCAGAATTGATTCATGTATATAATAATTTAGGATATACGGTGCCATCAGAGTTCTTGAAAGTTCAAAAAAAAGCTATACATTATTTGAAAAATATAATCCATCCAGATGGAGAAATTCCGTTATTTAATGATTCTGCTTTTGGTATTGCAGACTCTCCATTTACTATATTCGAATATGCTCTACAAGAAAATCAAGAACCATCGAAACTTTGCCTGTTTGATAAGCTGCTGAAAAGCAGTAAAGAATTAGCTGGAATTGAAGAAATAGTAAATGCGAATGCAGTTTTTTATGCTCGAAGTTCAGGTTATTTAAGAACCTGCGATGAAAAAATGTTTTCAATTCTAGATGTGGGGAAACCTTGCCCAGACTATCTTCCAGCTCATGCACACGCGGATATTTTTTCTTATGAACTTTCATACGAAGGAAATCGTTTGGTAGTGGATACTGGCACTTATGAATATGCTGGCACAAAAAGAAATTTTGACCGTGCTACTCAATCACATAATACGTTAACTATTAATGGAGAAAACCAATCACAAGTATGGGGAAGTTTTCGAGTAGCGGAAAGAGGCGAACCAACTGTTCATTCTTTTGTTATGAATGATGATTATACGGAAATTTTTGCTTCTCATGACGGTTACCTGAAAAAGTTCGGTACTCTTCATTATCGAAAATACATTCATGTATATAATGAAGTGATTATTGTTTTGGATTCCGTCAATAGTAAAGAGGAAGTAAAAAGCTATGTGCATTTTAATCCATCTATCAATATCTCAATGCATAATGATTGCATTTCTATTGCTGGTGAAAATTTAATAATTAAACCGATCAATGCTGTTTTTACTATTGAAGAAAGTTTATATCACCCTAGGTTTGGGATAGAAATGAACAATAAAAAAATAATTGTCCAACCAAAAGAACATGGATTATTTGGTTACTATTATTCTTTCGGAGATAGTGAAATAATTTTAGATATTGATAGGTTAACAGTACTAAAAGAAAACAAAAATTTCAGCGTTGATTTTAGAATGGAGCAGTAACAATATGAAAATTCTAGTTATTACACATTATTTTCCTCCAGAAATAGGAGCCCCTTCGGCTAGATTATTTGAAATGGCTAGTCACTGGGTGAAGGAGGGAAATGAAGTTACTGTGTTAACAGCATTTCCTAACCATCCGACTGGGGTTATCCCTGACGAATATAAGGGGAAAAAATCGATGGTTGAATATATAGAAGGTATTAAGGTAATTAGAAGTTATGTTTATGCTACTCCTAATGAGGGGTTTGTGAAAAAAACTATTGGGCATATTTCGTTTATGTTATCAAGTGTTTTACAAAGCTTTTTCAAAGTAGGAAAACCAGATGTCGTCGTTGTAAGTTCACCAACTTATTTCTCCATGTTTTCTGCTACGTTCTATTCTATTTCTAAGCGATCTAAACTTGTTTTAGATATTAGAGATTTATGGCCAGCTGCAATAGTCGAACTGGGAGTTTTGAAAAATAGATTTATTATTGGAATACTTGAGTTCTTTGAAAAAGAATTTTACAAAAAAGCATCTAAAATCGTTGTTGTTACAAATTCTTTTAAAGAGAACCTTGTAAATAGGGGTATACCAGGTGGGAAAATAGAAGTAATTACAAATGGTGTTAATGAAAACATGTTCCAATACGATGAAATTGCAGGGGTAAACCTTAGAAAAAAATTAGGAATTAGAACTAATGATTTCGTAGGTTTATATATTGGTGCCCATGGCATATCTCAATCTTTACATGTCTTAATTGAAGTAGCAAAAGAACTTCCTGATATAAAGTTCCTATTTGTTGGTGAGGGAGCCGAAAAGAAAAAATTAATAAAGTTAAAAACTGAGAAAAGTTTAAATAATGTTCTTTTTATTGAGGGGCAGCCAAAAAACTTAATTTCTGATTACTACTCCTTAGCGGATGTATGTTTCGTTCCCTTAAGAGATGTAGAATTATTTAAAACATTCATTCCTTCAAAAATGTTTGAGATTATGAGTAATTCTCGTCCAATTATTGCAAGTCTTGAAGGCGAATCCGAAGTAATCTTAAAAAAATCAAATTCAGCTATTATAACTAAACCAGAGAGTGTTTCAGAGATGAAGGAAGCTATATTAACTTTCAGAAATAATCCTGAGCTAATAAAACAGTATGGTGAAAACGGACGTGGCTTTGTAATAAAAAATTACACACGTAAATCATTAGCTGAAAAATACCTAAAATTATTAAAAACGGAGGCTGAATGATGTTATTAGTTACTGGAGCTACAGGATTTTTAGGTAGCCATACTATACCAAAACTTGTTGAGGATTATGAGGGGAAGATCAGATGCTTCGTAAGAAAAACGAGTGACACAAGTTTATTAGAGAAATATTCAAATATAGAATTGGCATATGGGTCGCTCGACGAAATTAATACTTTTGAAAATGCATTAGAAGGTGTAGATACTTTGATTAATATAGCTTCATTAGGTTTCGGTCATGGTCCTGCAATTGTTAATGCCTGCTTAAAAAAAGGTGTTAAAAGAGCGACATTTGTCAGTACTACCGCGATGTTTACACAGCTGAATGCGAGCACAAAAGTGATCAGGCAAGCAGCAGAAAAAGCAATTAAAGACTCTGGGATAGATTATACTATTCTCCGTCCAACAATGATTTATGGAACAGAAAATGATCGTAATATGTGTAGGCTTATTAAACTCCTAAATAAAACACCTATTTTCCCTGTATTTGGTTCAGGAAAATTTCTTCAACAACCAATCCATGTAGATGATTTGGCGATAGCTATAATAAAATCCTACAAATCAGACGCTACTCACTACAAAGCATATAATTTATCTGGAAAAGATGAAATTACATATAATAATGTAATTGATATTACAAGTAGTCTATTAAATAAGAAAGTCATGAGACTGCATTTACCAGTAAAGCCTGTGTTGTTTGGTTTAAATGGGTATGAAAAAATTTCAAAGAAACCATTTTTAAAGGCTGAACAAGTATTAAGATTAAATGAGCATAAAAATTTCAGTCATTTTGAAGCTGTAATAGATTTTAGCTTTGAAGCACGTACATTTGAAAAAGGTATCAGGGAAGAAATCGCGATTATGAAAAGTAAGCAATTGATTTAGTTATATTGAGAATGGAGTGGTGAATATGGACTTTAAACTAACTGTTATTGGATTGGGATACATAGGTTTGCCAACTTCAATTATGTTTGCAAAATATGGAGTAAATGTAACTGGTGTAGACATTTCTAAAAGTGTAGTAAATAAATTGAACTCTGGATTAATTCATATCGAAGAGCCAGGGTTGCAAGAAGCTTTAGTTGAAGTAGTAAAGATGGGGACATTTAAAGCTAATTTAGTTCCCGAAAAAGGTGATGCTTTTATTATTGCAGTTCCAACGCCAAATGTTGATGATAAATATAAGTCTTGTGATTTATCAAATGTCATTAATGGAGTCGTTTCCATTATTCATTTACTTGAAAAAGGAAATACTATAATTATAGAATCGACTATTGGACCACGTAGTATGGATGATGAAATTAAGCCTTTAATAGAAGCCGCTGGTTATACTGTAGGAATAGATATTTTCTTAGTACACTGTCCAGAACGCGTTCTACCTGGAAAAATCATGTATGAGTTAGTCAATAACAACCGTATAGTCGGGGGTATTACGCCTGCCTGCTCGAAAGCAGGAGAAAGAATTTATAGGACTTTTGTTGAAGGTGAAATTATTTTAACAGATGCAAAAACTGCTGAGATGTCAAAACTCATGGAAAATACATTCCGAGATGTAAATATCGCTTTAGCAAATGAATTGGTCCAAGTATGTACTGAATTAGAAGTTAATGCTCTAGATGTTATTACAATGGCCAATAAACATCCACGTGTAAATTTACATCAACCAGGACCTGGAGTAGGAGGTCATTGTTTAGCAGTAGATCCTTATTTTATTGTTGCAAAAGCACCTACTAAAGCAAAGATTATTAATCTCGCTCGTGAAACCAATAATTCAATGCCTCACTTTGTTGTCGAGAAAACCAAAAAACTACTAGAAGAGGTTTCTGGAAATGTAATAACGATTTTTGGTTTGACTTATAAAGGTAATATAGATGATATACGAGAAAGTCCAGCTATGGTTATTAAGCATTTATTAGAGACTGAAACTAATTTTGAAATTCGTTGTTATGATCCTCATGTAGATAAACCTTTTATAGAGAAAGACATTAAAACAGTTTTAAAGGGTTCTAATTTAGTTCTTATTCTAACAGATCATAATGAATTCAAAAATTTAAGAGATTATCCATTAGAGCTGATGGACAATCAAATCATTTTTGATACAAAAAACGTAGTCGTGGAAACTAACAGCAAAGTCGAATATATAAACTTTGGAAATATATATAAATTATTTAACAAAAAAATAGTTTCAATTTGAATGTGTTTTTGAATTTAATTTATGGGGAATTGGGGATATTAAAGTGTTTAAATTAACTCTAAATTCACAAACTAAAAGAAAAATTCACAATAAAACTTGCAGTTAGCCAATTAATCACAATAATTTATAAGCTAACTTATTATTGATAGGATAGTGATATTTTGGAAAAAACTTATATTAATTTAGTGCCCGTAATGACTGGCGGTGGATTACAGAATGCCATCAATTTAATAATTGGAATTCATGATTTGGAATACGATAAAAGTAGATTTATTTTTTTAATTAGAAATAAAACGCTAGAGAAAATTCTTATTAAAAACCAAATGGAATATATAATATTTAAAGATTCTCTTCGCTCTAGACTGTTTTTTGAATTGTTTTTCTTTATTAAGAAAAAAAACTATATCATTTTTACACTTTTTGGCGGAAAACCATTTTTTAGCTATAAAAATTTCACTATTTCTGGGTGTGCATATTCAAACTTATTTTATCCTAATATTGATTTTTGGGGTTATCTTTCTTTTAATAAGAGAGTGATAAAAAAAATTAAAGATGTATATAGATTTTACTTAATTAAATTCTCTAATGTTGTAATTTTTGAAACTGAAGTTTTAAAAGAACGGGCCGATAAAATAAAAAAATTTGATTCGGATAAAACATTTGTTGTCAAAATGGCTGTTAATAAAATAGTAAGTGATGCAATGATAAAAAAATCAGAAGAATTTTTTACAAAAGATATCAAAAAAAGTTTTAAAATCTTATATCTTGGGTCGAGCCATCCTAATAAAAGACAACATTTACTAATTCAAATTGCCAAAGAAATGAAAAAGACAAACACTGATTTTTGCTTTATAACTACAATGCAAGATAATAGTTATACAAAGAGTTTTTCAGATACAATCAAAGAAGAAGATTTAGGGGGATTTATATATAATCTAGGTCCTATCAATAGCATGGATGCTGGTAAATTAATAAGAGAATGTGATTCGATGATAAATATTGCTGTTTTGGAAAGTTTTAGTAATAACTTTATAGAAGCTTGGACTTTTAAAAAACCACTTATTCTAACTGATGCTGATTGGTCTAGAGAGAGTTGTGGGGAATCTGCTTTCTACATAAATCCAGAAAATTTCAAGGAAACTGCAAATGGAATTCTGACTTTAATTGAAAATAAGAAGTTGCAACAAACTCTATTATTGTCCTATGAAGACACACTTTCCGGTTATTTTAACTATAAAGAAAAGACACAAAAATATATCGAGCTTATCAATAAGTTTAACGGGGGTAGTAGACATTAAATACGCATTGGTTGTATCTTATGAGATGATAATGAAGTTTTTGTTTTCTTTGCCTCGTTATAGAAGTTTAAATTTTGTTAAAAGTAATTTTTTGAAACTTTTCGGAGCGAAAATAGGGAAAAAAGTTGTATATTATCCTGGCGTTTGGGTTTCACCACCTTCAAATATAGTCATTGGGAATGATGTAGATTTGGCATTAAATGTTTTAATTACAACTAGCGGAGGAGTATATATTGGAGATAGAACTCTGATTGGTTACGGAACCAAAATCCTTTCTTCTAATCATGTTATACCGGATAGAGACAATAGAATTTTTTATGCCGGGCATGAGAATAAAAAAGTGATTATTGAGAATGATGTTTGGATAGGAGCGAATTGCTTAATATTGCCAGGTGTTATTATTGGAGAAGGTGCAGTAGTAGCAGCAGGAAGTGTAGTTACAAAAAATGTGAAAAAATTCTCAGTAGTTGCGGGTGTTCCTGCAAAAGTTATTAAAGAAAGAGAATAGTTAAATGTTTTTATCAAAAAATCTTAATTACTCGAATAACGTGTAGAAAAAGTTTTCAAAATAAAAATGAGAACTCTAATCTAATAATTTAATTCTAAATTTCTAAACTAAAGTTATATAATATTTCGAGAAATTGGAGGAGGCAAAAGAGTGATTATTATTCATACCACCATTGGTTTTGGTGGCGGGGTAGGTACCGTAATTAAAAACTTAGTGAATTATCAGCTTAAATTAGGTCATAAAGTTGGAATCATCTTCCCCAAGAGTTGTAACGTTGAATATAATGAGTTTCCAGATAAAGTAATGTTATTTCCGATTAAAGGTAAGAATTTTAAAGGATTTAACATGATTAAAGGTGTTTCTGTAAAAGACACATACAATCAAATGAAAAAAAAATATCCTTTTGAAAGAATAGTATTCCATTCTCATAATCCAGCGGCAATCGGAATTTTAAATAATATAAGAGATATTCCCTTAGTATGTACAATTCATGGAGTAAATACTAGAAAATCACAACTATCTCATTGGTTAACAAAGTTTATTATTAAAAGACTAATAAGAAATAATGTGACATTAGTCGGAGTAAGTAATCAAACATCAACGTATTATAATCAAATCATTAATCGTAATGTTATTATTCCAATTCCCAACGGTGTCAAAATTCAACCAAGAGAATCGAAGAATAAATGTGATAAATTCACAATAGGTTTTATTGCACAATTAGATGATCTAAAAGGTTGGCTCTATTTATTTGAAGCTTATAATTCTTTGGAAAATAAATACAAAGAAAAAATTAATCTAATCTTTGCAGGAATAGGTAATGAAGAAAATGTGACAAGGTTACAAGAGTTAATTAACATGAATAACTTAAATGGGAATATACAATATTTGGGGCATGTGAAAAATGCAGGAAATACACTAACTCCGAATATTGACTTAGTTGTTTTGCCTTCCCTAAGTGAAGGGATTCCAATGACTTTATTAGAGGCCATAGGAAATGGTGTGCCAATTTTAGCAACAAAAGTTGGAGGTATTCCAGAGGTTCTTAATGAAGGTGAAAATGGTTATTTTATCACTAGAGACTCCATTGAAATTGCTAATTATATTAGAAAGATTTATGATGATAAAGTTTTATATCAACAGTTAAAGCAGAATTGTATTAATATATATAATAAGAAATTCACGATAGAAATAATGGGGAATAATTATTTAGATTTATATTTTAATCATAGAGTTGAAAAGTGAATCTTTAATAATGAGAGGATATGAGGATCTAGTAAATGATATTAGTTTATGGTGTATCAATTGTTTATTTTTTATTTATGGTAGTTTTACTAATATTAAGTCTTTTCGTCAATATAAAAGCATCAACAAAACAATTATTCTTTTTATTTAGTCTAAGTGCTCTTTCATTAGGTTTCATAGCTTTTGGTACTTTTCCTAACGAAGGAAGTGATTTGTCAAGATATTATGTGGAATTAGAAAACATGCGTCAAGGTGGATTAGACTATGTTAATGAAAATTCTTTATATAAAAATACTATTTTAACTAATTTTTTATTTTATGCTGTATCTCTAACGGATACGAATAATTTATTACCATTTTTTTCTACTGTTTTAACATTTTTAATTTTCTCTTATGTCGTTATTAAAGAAACAAAAAAATATAATATAAAAAGTAGTGTTTTAAGTTTATTCATTCTAACATTTTTTTCAATTATATTTTTCAGAGCTTTTTTAACAGGAATTCGCCAACATTTAGCTCTTTCTATTATGTTATTGGCAATATATAGAGATTTTATTGAGAATAAAAAAGATTTTAAAACGATTCTTATATATTTAATTCCACTCTTGATTCATGTTGGAACAATTCCAATAATTATAATAAGAATGTTATATTATCTTTTCAAAGGTAAAATATATAAAATGAAATATTTACTATTATTTTGGACAGCTTTAATACCATTTATTAGCATAATATTAGTAAATACCAATAGCTATTTCTCCTTTATATATGAAAAATTAATTAATTATCAAGATAATGATTATCCAGATATGAGGTTATACATTATTTTAATAATTTTTTTATTCGTAATACTTCTTATCGCCAAAATTGTTTCTAATGAAAAAAAACTATTAGTAGAATTTAAATTGGTGAATTATACTAAGTTTTATATTTTATTATTAATTTTTACAGTTGGATCTATTAATATTCATCATTTATTTTCCCGAATGCTAAGTTTTAGTGTATATATGTTACTACCATTACTATTTGTGTTCTATAAAGTGATTGATAAGAGATTTAAACCATTATTTACAGGGCTTATTTTGTTTTTAATAATTGGATTATTTATATATCAATTAATTGATGCAAAAACATCATGGAGACTACTTCTCAATTAAAAAATCTAAGAACGGAGATTTTCCCAAATAAAATATCTGATTCTCAACGAATATTTCTTTAAGTAAAATACTCTTAAGATAAAGCAAAATTAATAATTGTGAAAAGATATGAAATAGGTGGATATATAATGAAATATGAAAGTCTAGTTACTATAATAATACCTGTTTACAATGCTGCAGAGTATTTAAGTGTTTCCATTGGAAGTATTTTAAATCAAACATACAAAAATATTGAAATAATTTTAGTAAATGATGGTTCAGATGATAATAGTGACATAATTTGCGATAAATATGCAGAAGTTGATTCAAGAATAAGAGTGATACATCAAGCAAATTGTGGTCCATCTGCTGCGAGAAATCGGGGAATTAATATTGCAAAAGGAAAATACATACAGTTTGTAGATTCTGATGATAGTATAGAACCTAATATGACGCATAGATTAGTTGAGTCAATGAATAATACAACGCAACTTGCTTTATGTGGATATAAATCAATTGAAGAAAAAAATGGTAATAAAACGAATATTAAAAACAAAATACCATCTTTACATGGGAATTATAAAATGAATGATTTCATTAAATATTTTATTGAATTTTTCAATGAAAATCTTATTAACTCTCCATGTAATAAATTATATGTTAGTAAATTATTACATAATGAAAATATACGTTTTAAAGAAAATTTCCACATGGGAGAAGATCTTTTATTTAACCTTATTTATTTCAAACATTGTAAAAAGATTAGTATTATTAGTGCCCCTTTATATAATTATATAACATCTAATAACAACGATTCCCTGACTGGAAATTTCATTCAAGATTTTTTTGAAACTCAACAAATACTATTTCTCAATGTTAGAAAATTTTTAATGGATCACAATAGTTATAAAGGAAACCATAAAGATTTTCTAGAAGTTAGTTATACAAACAGCATAATTGGATGCTTAAGTAATTTATTTCACAAAAATAGTTATTTAACTTTAAAAGATAGAAAAGAAGAGATCTATAAAATAATTTATGATGAAACAGTTAATAATAATATTAAATACTTTTCTGAGGGGAATATTCAAAAAGTATTAATTGGATACTTAATAAAAAATAAGTCCTTACTCAGTATTTATTTTTTCTTGAAAATAAAAAGTATTATTAAAATGAAAACGGGACCTTTCTTTACTTTGGCTAAAATAATGAATGCAAAATTAATTAGTAAGAGATAGTAGAAAACTATCCATTAAAATTTTGAAGTTCAAATTATATGGATAAAATTTGAAAAGTGTATTTTGTAAAATATGTAAAAATAATGTAATAAGGAGTCAGTTCTTTCACCAACAGAATATTATTTAAAATAGAAAAAGGTAAGGTGAACAATTAAATGAGTATATTAGTGACTGGTGGTTTAGGCTATTTAGGCTCACATGCATGTGTTGCTTTACAAAAAGCAGGTCATGAAGTAATTGTAGCTGATAATCTTAGTAATAGTAAAATAGAGACATTAGAAAAAATTAAACAGATAACTAAAACCGAATTAACTTACTATCAGATAGATGTAACTGATGAAGCAGCAGTAGATGATATTTTTTTGAATCATAATATTGATGCCATTATACATTTTGCTGGCTTTAAATCAGTTGGTGAATCTGTTGAAAACCCACTTTCTTATTATTACAATAATTTATTGAGTACAATAATTCTAGCTCGAAAAAGTCTAAAATATGATGTGAATAATTTTATATTTAGCTCATCAGCTACAGTATATGGAGATAACACTGTACCATTTATTGAGACAATGGATCTACTACCAACAACAAACCCATATGGCGAAACCAAAGCTATGAGTGAGCGTATTCTATTAGATATTGCAAAGGTTAATCCTGATTTCTCAGTATCTCTTCTAAGATATTTTAATCCAGTCGGAGCTCATGAGAGTGGGATAATAGGTGAAATACCTAACGGAATTCCAAATAATTTGATGCCTTACGTTACACAAGTTGCTAAAGGAAAGCTAGAAAAACTTAAGATTTTCGGAAATGATTACCCAACAATTGATGGAACAGGAGTCCGGGATTATATTCATGTAATGGATCTTGCTGAAGGTCATGTTGCAGCGTTAGATAATCTCACAAAAGGAGTTCATATTTATAATCTTGGTACAGGTAAAGGTACTAGTGTATTAGAATTAGTAAATGCTTTTGAAAATGCAAATAAAATTGAAATTCCTTATGAGATTGTGAAGCGTAGGTCAGGAGATATTGCTTCATGTTATGCTGATGTCTCGAAAGCACTACATGAACTAGGCTGGAAAGCAAAAAGAGATATTTTTGCTATGTGTAAAGATTCATGGCAGTTTCAAAAAAGTGATACTGAATGAAGAGTGATTGTTAATGCGTATAAAAATCTAACTCAAAGAAAAATGGCTAAACTAATTTCTTCGAGTAAATTGGATTAATATATTAATCCAGGTATTTTTTTGTCTAAGTAATATTTTTGAGTAAACCATTTTGAAGAATAAGGGTTTTTATAGTTTATAACCTAATCTAAATGAAAAAAGTTGCATAAATGATTGATATTCGTGATGAAAAAAAAGAACAAAATTTTGTTCAAAAGGAAAGTATGAAATGAATCAAATTCGCATGGGCGCGTTACTATCGTATTTCTCGATTTTTCTGACATTTACTGTGGGCTTAATCTACACACCAATATTGATAAGATGGTTGGGACAGGCAGACTATGGATTATATTCACTTGTCTTAGCATTTGCTTCGTATTTAACCCTTATGGATATGGGTATAGGCAACTCAATAGTAAGGTATATTGCTCGAAATAGAGTAACAGGGAATTCAAAAAAAGAATCAGATTTGATTGGTCAATTTTTAAAATTCTTTCTCTTAATAAGTCTTTTAACATTAATTGTAGGATTTTATTTAAGTATGAAAGCACCTACTATTTTTCAAAATAGTTTAGAAGATTCAGAGATAAATATTGCACAAACTATGATAATAATATTAACAATTAATTTCTCGTTATCATTCCCTTTAAATGTATATAGTGCAGTTTTACAAGCTTACGAGAGATTTGTTTTTCTAAAGCTAAGTACTATTACAAGAATAATATTAGTGCCAATTATTACATTATTAGTTTTAAATTTTGGTGGACGGTTAATTTCGATGACAGTTATTACAACATCTATAAATCTATTAATATTAATTACGGGTTATTTTTATTGTAAGAAAGTAATAGGAATTAGAGTCACATTTTCTCCCATTGAAAAAAATTTACGGAAAGAAATTTTCACATTTGCTTTTTTAATTTTTTTAACATCTATTGCGGATAAAATTTATTGGCAAACCGATCAAACACTTTTGGGGATTTTAAAGAATCCTAGTATTGTCGCTGTCTATGCTGTCGCAATTCAATTTGTTTTGATATTTATGTCTTTATCAACTGCATTCAGCAGTTTATTTTTACCTAAATTTTCAAAAGTTGTAACTGAAGAAAATCATCTTCCAAAATTAAACGATTTATTTATTTCAATTAGTAGAATTCAATTTTTTATATTAGCATTAGCATTTAGTGGATTTATACTATTCGGTAAGGAATTTATTATTTTCTGGGCTGGTCCGCCATATGAGCAGGCATACACAATAATTATTATTTTAATGATTCCATTTTTCTTTGATTTAGTTCAAAATATGGGATTAGTTATTTTACAAGCTAAGGGACTTTATTTATTTAGAACAATTTCATTGATTATATGCTCCATATTGAATGTAATTATTTCGATTCCGGTTATAGAACACTATGGCAGTGTGGGGACTGCTATTGTGACATCTATATTTGTTGCAATTGGAAACATATTTTTATTGAATTTTTACTATCATTTTAAAGTTGGTCTAGATATAAAATTATATTGGATGAACATACTGAAAATCATGATTCCATTATTAGTTATGGTTGTCATATTTTACAATATAAAATTAAATTTTCATCTTGATACTGTAGAATTTTTTATTACAATCATCATTTACATGATTACATATATTATTACTATGTATTTATTTTGTTTAAATAAATTTGAAAAACAATCTTTAAGAAAGATATTAAAATTGGTCTAACCTTAAAATAGTGGATGGTGAAGAACTAAGGAAATATGAACTGTGACGATCTATTTGACTTGTTCACTTAGGTCGTATCTTTTATTTTCTTTAAAATCTGGTACCTGTGTAAAAAAACTATTCAAATTATTCACTACAATTGTATGTGTGAAATCTGAAAAGCTTTAGAGATTCAATTTTAAGATAGATAAATTACCATAATTGTGAATTGTCATAATTTATGTGGTGCCACTCATAAAAATTAAGTGAATGATTAATAAACAATTTTGAAGTGCATTAATTTTTTGATCTATTTTTACAAACTCAACTAGAAATTGCAACCGTATTTAGCATGAGTGGCACCTTTTGTGGATTTTAAGGTATAGCAGTGAAAAAGGACAAATCATCACGCTCCCATAATGAAAAGCCAAAAAGTTGCCGAACTTTATTTTCGGCAGCTTATTTTATATGTAGAGAGTGACTATTCTTTCATAAGCGTCCAATAGTTCACACTCGATTTTTATTGATGGAAAAATTTCAATGCGAGAAAGACTGGGGCTTCAATCATAAGAATGAGTAGGTCGCCAGAGGGCGACCTACTCATTCTTATGATTGGTTCTCTGATGTCCGAAGTGGTTCTAAAACTTGTCCTAGCTGGTTCTATTTTATGGCACAGCTGGTTCTCGTGCTTGTCTTTCTTCAAATTTAACAGAAT
>Ga0209013_10001882_pt1 | contig 19303 bp, 18 predicted proteins | sample Cruoilmetagenom2_FD_187291 | JGI IMG/M metagenome (GOLD analysis project Ga0209013, IMG submission 187291) | Oil polluted marine microbial communities from Coal Oil Point, Santa Barbara, California, USA - Sample 2 (SPAdes) (version 2) | ecosystem: Environmental > Aquatic > Marine > Oil seeps ...
TTAAAATCTCCTGAAGGTAGAGCATCTGGCAAGGATTTAATGGGGTTTGCAGGCAATCTTGTTACGTTAATGATTGGTGAAGAGGCATAATGATCAACTTCGAATTCATCGAAACTTCTTTAACAGAAAATATTGGAGTTATTGAACTTAATCGACCACGTCAATTAAATTCATTAAATCGAAAGATGATTAGCGAAATTGTTGTGGCAATGGAAGATTTCGACCGTAATGATCACGTCAGAGTTATTGTTCTAACAGGAAAAGGACGCGCGTTTTCAGCTGGTGCAGACATTGATGAAATGACAGAAGATGATCCTATTAGACTTGAACTCTTGAATCAATTTGCTGATTGGGATCGATTAGCTCTTATAAAAAAACCAATTATTGGGGCAGTAAAAGGATTTGTTTTCGGCGGAGGATTCGAACTAGCTCTCTGTTGTGATGTACTCATATCAGCAAGTGGAACAGAGTTTTCATTTCCTGAAGTAGGCCTTGGTGTTATGCCTGGTGCAGGTGGAACACAGCGTCTAACAAAACTTGTCGGTCGCGCGAAAGCATTGGAATGGCTATGGACAGGAGAACGTATCCCTGCGCAATTAGCTCTCGAACAAGGTGTTATTAACAAAATTGTTGCGCCTGAACTTTTAATGGAGGAAGCGATGAAGTTTGCAGAAAGACTTGCCAAGCAACCACCTCTATCTGTCCGCCTTATAAAAGATTCGGTAAATAAAGCAGTCGATTCTTCATTACATGAAGGAATGCAGTACGAACGCAAGAACTTTTATCTTTTATTCGCAACAGAAGATCAAAAAGAAGGTATGAAGGCGTTTAAAGAAAAAAGAAAACCGGATTATAGAGGAAGGTAAGGTGGTTGGTTCTATGTATGAAACGATTCGCTATGAAGTCAGGGACAATATTGCATGGGTTTATTTAAATAGACCTGATAAACTGAATGCATTTATTGCACAAATGAATCATGAAATTAAAGAAGCCATCAAATCTGCCACTTTTGATAATCAAGTACGTTGTATTGTCCTAACAGGAGAAGGTCGTGCATTTTGTTCGGGTCAAGATTTATCCGAAGTTAATGAAGATATGGATCATGGTCAAGTTTTAAGAGATCACTATGGTCCAATGATTAAACAAATAAGACAATGTGAAAAACCAATTGTTGCCGCAGTCAATGGGGTAGCCGCTGGTGCAGGATTTAGTCTTGCTCTTGCTTGTGATTTCAGACTTGTTTCAGAACGCGCTAGTTTTTTAAACGCTTTTATACATGTTGGACTTATTCCTGATTCAGGAAACCTTCACTATTTAACTCAATTAGTCGGTCAGGCAAAAGCTATGGAACTTGCCGTTTTAGGTGAAAAAGTATCGGCTTCAGATGCCGTGGCTATGGGTCTAGCGAACAAACTTATTTCAACAGACGCTTGGGAAGAAGAGGTTCTCTCGTTCGCAAAACGACTTGCTGCATTACCAACAAAAGCAATTGGGTTAATCAAACGATCATTGAAAGCGGTTTCAGAACAATCTTTTGATGCTTATCTGGAGCTAGAAGCTCAAGGACAACGTATTGCCGGACAAACTGAAGATCACCGTGAAGGATTGAATGCTTTTATGGAAAAAAGAACACCTGTTTATTCAGGAAAATAGGGGGAAATTTATATGACTACTATTCGAGAAAATGAAATTGAACCAGAAATGATGAAACGTGACTTCTATCACTTAATTATTAATGGAGAAAAAGTGAAAAGCAGTACAGGTGAAACGATTAAAACATTTAATCCTGCTACGGGTGAATTAATTGCAGAAGTGGCAAAAGCTTCAAAAGAAGATGCTGAAAAAGCGATTTCTGCAGCTCGGGATGCTTTTGATAAAGGCAAGTGGAAACTGTATCCGGTAGGGAAACGTGCTCAAGTATTGAATAAAATTGCCGCGATTATGCGCAGTCGTTTCAATGAGCTTGTGGAGTTAGAAATTCTCGATACAGGTAAGTCTTTACATGCCGCACAAGGGCAAGTCAGTCAAGCAATAGAAGATTTTGAGTTTTATGCTGGTGCAATCGTTGGACACCGCGGAACAGTTAACAATGTTCCAGGTCAATTCCACAATTACACAGAGAAAGAGCCTGTTGGTGTTTGTGCGCAAATTATTCCATGGAATTATCCACTGATGATGGCTGCTTGGAAAGTTGCACCCGCTATTGCAGTCGGATGTTCTGTAATTGTTAAACCAGCATCTCTGACTCCTTTAACTGCCATTATTTTAGGAGAAATTTGCATTGAAGCAGGTGTTCCTGCTGGAGTTGTTAACGTTCTCCCTGGGTCAGGATCTGATATCGGAAACTATTTAGTTGAACACCCACGTGTCAATAAAGTCGCTTTTACCGGTTCAACACCTATTGGAAAAGACATCATGGGTAAAGCATCTCAAACGTTGAAACGTGTGACACTTGAGCTAGGTGGAAAATCACCGAGTCTTGTATTTGAAGATGCAGATATCGATGCAGCTGTTGATGGTTCATTATTCGGGATTTTCTACAATTCGGGTCAATCTTGTGAAGCGCGTTCTCGATTGTACGTTCACGAAGATATTTACGATGAATTCATGACTAAGTTTGTAGAGAAAACTAAAAAATTACAACTTGGCAATCCTTTTGATAAAGGAACTCATGTCGGAGCAATTATAGATCAAGCACAACTGGATACAATTGATGGGTATGTTCAATCTGCTCGTAAAGAAGGAGCAGAAATACTTGTCGGTGGAAATGTTGCTAAACCTGACGGATGTGAAAATGGTTATTGGTATGAGCCAACAATCATTGCAAACGTTAACCACGACATGGCCGTAGTGAAAGAAGAAATTTTCGGACCAGTTGTCGTTGTAATGAAGTTCAAAGATGAAAAAGAAGCAATCGGTTACGCAAATAATACAGAGTTTGGATTAGGATCTGCTGTTTGGTCTAAAGACGGAGCGCGTGCTACACGTGTTGCTAATCAGATTCAAGCTGGGATTGTCATGATTAATTGTCCATTCTCTGCTTTCCCTGGAACACCATTTGGTGGATATAAGCAATCTGGGTTTGGACGCGAATTATGCATTGAAACACTTGACCTCTACTCAGAAACGAAAAGTATTCTATCATACTACGGTAGTCGTCCATTGAATCCATTCGGACTTTAAAAATTAAGTAAACTTACGGACAGGGATATTAAACCCCTGTCCGTATTCTTTAAAGAGGAGGCAGCAGAAATGATTAACCATATTGTAGTTGTAGGATCAGGTGTTATGGGCAGAGGAATTGCATACGTTGGGGCTGTTGGTGGTTATGCAATAACGATTGTTGACGTGAATGAAAAAGCTTTACAAAACGCCAAGAGTGAAATCGAAAGTATATTCGATAAAGGGCTTGCTCGTGGAAAAATATCTGCTGAAATGGCTGATCAAGCGAAACGAAATTTATATTATGAAAGTAACTTAGCCCATGCAGCAAAGAACGCTGACTTAATCATTGAAGCTGTTCCTGAAATCATCTCAATTAAAAAACAAGTATTTGAAACGATTGAAGCAAATGCTCCTTCTCAATGTTATTTTGCTACGAATACTTCAACGATGAGTCCGACTGAAATCGCTTCATTTGCTAACCGACCAGAAAAAACCATCGCGATGCACTTTTTTAACCCTGTACATAAAATGCCTCTCGTTGAAATCGTTAGAGGATTAGAAACTAACGATGATACAGTGGAAACAATAAGAAAAGTGGCAGAGAAAATGGGGAAAGAAACCGTCGTTATTAATGAATTCCCCGGGTTTGTTACTAGTCGAATTAGTGCCTTAGTTGGAAATGAAGCCTTTTATATGCTTCAAGAGGGACTTGGATCGCCAGAAGAGATTGATAAGGCGATTAAGCTTGGCTTGAATTATCCGATGGGGCCATTTGAACTTGGAGATCTCGTTGGTCTTGATACCCGTTTAAATAACTTAAAGTATTTACATGAAAAACTAGGGGACAAGTATCGACCTGCACCACTTTTAGAACAATATGTAAAAGCAGGGCGTCTTGGACGAAAAAGTGGTAAAGGTGTATACGACTATACAAAAGAAGAGTTGGTTCCAAAATGAGAGAAGTTGTCATAGTAGATGCCGTTCGAACACCGATTGGAAGATATAATGGCGTGTTAAAAGATGTTCGTCCAGATGATTTAGGTGCGGTTGTAATTAAGGCTCTTATTGAGCGCAATCCGAATCTTTCAGTGGGACAGATTGAAGAAGTTATATTTGGCAACGCCAATCAAGCAGGAGAAGATAACCGAAATGTAGCACGTATGTCAGGGTTGCTAGCAGGGCTTCCTGTTGAAGTGGCAGGCACCACAATTAATCGTCTTTGTGGTTCTGGACTTGATGCAGTCATGTATGCAGCAAGAGCAATTGCAGTTGGAGACGGGGAGATTTATATTGCTGGTGGAACCGAAAGTATGACTCGCGCTCCACTAGTTATGGCAAAACCAAATCAAGCCTTCCCTCGAGGTAATATGGAGCTTCAAGATACGACCATTGGTTGGCGCTTTACCAATCAAAAGCTGAAAGAGATGTACGGGACAGATTCCATGCCACAGACTGCTGAAAACGTGGCACGACAATATAATATTACGAGAGAAAATCAGGACTTGTTCGCTCTTCAGAGTCAGCAACGTGCGAAAAGAGCGCTAGAAGAAAACCGCTTTGCTGAGGAAATTGTCCCTGTGATCTATAAGGACAAAAAAGGGATTGAAATCACTGTTACTCAAGATGAACATCCACGTCTGGATACAACGATTGAAAAGCTTGGCAAGTTGAAACCGTTATTTGAAGGTGGGACCGTAACAGCTGGAAATGCGTCAGGCGTTAATGATGGTGCCTCTGCTTTGCTACTAATGAGTGCAGAAAAAGCTAAAGAACTGAACCTCAAACCACTAGCAAAATATGTGGCGGGGGCTACAGCTGGACTTGACCCTTCCGTTATGGGACTTGGTCCGATTTTCGCTTCAAAAAAAGCACTAAAAAGAGCAGGACTTACAACAAACGATATCGGTTTAGTCGAATTGAATGAGGCGTTTGCTTCACAATCAATCGAATGTATACGCCAATTGGAATTAGACGATGAAAAGGTAAATGTTAATGGTGGCGCGATTGCTTTTGGTCATCCTCTTGGTGCAAGTGGTGCACGTATTTTAACAACACTTATATACGAAATGAAAAAGCAAGATGTGAAATATGGACTTGCCACCATGTGTATCGGTGTCGGTCAAGGGATTGCGGCAATTGTTGAGAATGTAGCTGAATAAATATATTAGGCTGTCCCTCTAGAGCTGGTCCTTTTGTAAAAAGAAGAACCATGAGAATGAGAAGGGCAGCCTTCTTTCAATCTATACGGGAGTCGCAATGAAGCTTCCTTGTTTCAAGGAGTAAACTTGGAAATGAAACGTGTTTGATTGATAAAACCTTGAGTTTGATTGATAAATCTTCAGCTTGATTGATAAATTTCTAGTTTGATTGATATGTCCTCCAATTTGATTGATAAATGATTCACAAACGATTAAGTCTTGTAATAATTATCTCATTAGCCAAGTTAACTTGGTGATTTAATATCCAAAACAGTACGTAGTGCAAAAGGAGAGATACCATGACATCCGTGTTATATAGAAAACACAATAATATTGCGTATGTAACCATTAACAGAGAAAATGCCTTGAACTGCTTTAATTATGAAATGCTTCGAGAGCTTAATGAAGTGACTAGCTTAATTTCATTTGATGCAGACGTGAGAGTGGTCATAATTACGGGAGCAGGAGATAAAGCATTTAGTGCCGGTGCTGATTTGAAAGAACGGAAAACACTAAATGAAACGGAAGTAAGGAGAAATGTAAAAGCAATAGGAGATGTTTTTACTAGTATTGCAAATCTACCTCAGCCAACAATTGCCGCAGTAAATGGATATGCATTTGGTGGGGGATTTGAATTAATGATTGCTTGTGACTTCGCAATCGCAGCAGAAGGAATAGAGATGGGACTTACTGAAACAAGCTGGGCAATCATACCAGGAGCCGGTGGTACACAACGTCTGCCAAGACTCGTAGGGGAAATGAAAGCAAAAGAGCTAATATTAACGGCAAGAAAATTCAAAGCAGAAGAAGCAGTGGATTTAGGCATTGTGCTAAAAGTAGTGGAAAAAGAAAATCTTCTCAACACATGTGAGGAACTTGCCTACGATATGATGAAAAATGGACCAGTTGCCATCAAGCAAGCAAAGTATGCAATCACACAAGGGATGAATACCGACTTGCAAACAGGATTAGCGATTGAATCCAAAGCATATGAACTAACCATTCCAACTTCAGATCGAATGGAAGCGTTGCTCGCATTTAGTGAAAAGAGATCTCCTCAATTTAGTGGGAAATAAGTTTTCTTTTAGTAATATAACGATATAATGAAATAGGAAATTAATATCGATATATAGAATGTAAATGTAAAAGAAAGAGTGAATTTTTAATGGCGAATACACAATCAATGATTTTTACTATATATGGCGACTACATCCGACATTATGGGAATAAAATATGGATCGGTAGTTTAATCCGTTTATTGAAAGAATTTGGACATAACGAACAGTCGGTACGTGTGGCTGTGTCTAGAATGATGAAACTTGGTTGGCTGGAGTCTGAGAAAATAGGCAATAAAAGCTTTTATTACTTAACACCACGAGGCGAAGCGCGAATCGAAGAAGCTGCTATCCGTATTTTTAAATTAATGCCAAATCAATGGGATGGAAAGTGGCGTATGCTTATGTATACGATTCCAGAGGATAAAAGACAGATTCGAGATGAACTTAGAAAAGAGCTAATATGGAGTGGATTCGGAAGTTTTTCAAATGGCAGCTGGATTTCACCCAATAATCTTGAGAAAGAAGTCAATCTCCTGATTGAGAAGTACGACATTCAATCATATGTAGACTTTTTCGTCGCCTCCTATAAAGGCCCACAAGCTGATCGAGCGCTTGTGGAAAAAAGTTGGCCACTTCAAGAAATCGAAGAAAATTATCAAGATTTCATTTCAACGTATAGTAAACAATTTATTGTCCATCAGAGTATGATGAACAAAGGACAAATGACGGATGCGGAATGTTTTGTTGAACGAACCAACCTTGTACATGAGTACCGCAAGTTTCTATTTACTGATCCTGGACTACCTAAAGAGTTGCTACCAGAAATATGGAATGGCAACCATGCTTCTCTTTTGTTTGAGCAATACTATAAATTACTTGCACAACCAGCAAGTCAGTTTTTTGAAGATGTATTTAAAGAAGATAACGACATGAGGCGGAAAGATAAATCGTATGACGCAGATAATCATCCGTATATTTTTGAATAAATTTAAAAAGCTGGATGGCCGATTAGCTATCCAGCTTTTACTTATTCATGTTCTTCATTTTGAAAAATTTCCCGGTAGTCGTATCCTTTTTGAACATAAGTATCTATAGAGAGCTGGATAATTTCGAAATCTTTTTCATTTAATTCCCTCACAACTTTACCTGGGGATCCCACTACTAGCGAACGGGGAGGTATTTTCTTTCCTGGTGGAATTAATGTGTTTGCTCCAATAATACATTCCTCACCTATCTCAGCATGATCCAGAATGGTTGAACCCATGCCAATAATTGAGCGTTTTCCAACCTTACAACCATGGAGAATGACATTATGTCCAACGGTTACTTCATCATCTACAAACACTGGAGCATCTTCATATAAATGAATGGTTGAATTATCTTGAATGCTACATCGTTTACCGATCGAAATTAACCCTTCATCACCTCGCAATACTGTGTTAAACCAAATGGTAGATTCCTCACCTATTTGGACATCTCCAATAATCTTTGACCCAGGTGCAACAAATACTGTTTTATCCAACACCGGTGTTTTTCCTTTATAAGAAACGATCAAAAAAAATCCCCCTTTTTAAAATTAGCGCAATTGTCTTTCTATTCTATTTAATATAACATAATAGAATAGAGGTGGATAATAAATGAAATACATTTGTGAATTACTTAAAATCAACTACCCAATTTTACAAGGTGGCATGGGGAATATTAGTAACGCACAACTAACCGCAGCGGTTTCTGAAGCGGGAGGTTTAGGAACGATTGGATGCGGAACGTTAACCCCGCAGGAAGTAGAATCAATTATTCTAGAAACAAAGAATCGGACGAATAAAAGATTTGCTGTTAATATCGCAATAGGTGTTTCACCTTATACAAGTGAACTCATCGATCTAGTTATCAAGCATCATGTACCAATCATTTCATTATCAGCTGGGAATCCAATACCCTATATTCCTCGCCTAAAAGAAAATGGAGTTACAATCATTGCGCTTGTTGCATCAGTGAAGCATGCACAAAAAGCAGAAGCTGCAGGAGTAGATATCCTCGTAGCAGAAGGCTTTGAAGCGGCAGGAATCAATTCGAACCTTGAATTGACGACTTTCACTCTTATTCCTCAAATAGTTAAAAACGTAAGTATTCCAGTAGTCGCAGCTGGTGGAATTGGTGATGGAAAAGGGTTAGCAGCAGCCTTAATGCTTGGAGCTAGCGGCGTACAATTAGGTACTCGGTTAATCGCTACACTTGAAGCACCATTCCATGATACATATAAGAATAATATTGTAGAAGCCGGCGATACTGAAACCATTATTATTGGACGAAGCATGGGACGTATAAGGAGAATTTTAAAATCACCTTATTCTAAAAGACTTGATGAAATGGAAAAGACGGGAATGACATTGGATCAATACAGTGACATGACTTCTGAAAAGTATCACGTAAAAGGTGCAATAGATGGTGATATGGAAAATGGGTTTATTAATAGTGGCCAAATTGCAGGACTGATTGCGGACATTCCAAATGTTCAAGTGTTACTCGATACAATGATGAATGAGGCAAAGAATCAAATAAAAAGTACAAGTGAAGAACTAGATTTCATTTTTAAAAGTTCAATTAAATAAGTCATATACTATTGGGTCTCCGTAAAGTTTATTAAACTTTTGGAGACCTTTTTAATTTTGAAAAGAGGGGGTTTAATAATTTCGTTTGATGCAAACATATAATATTTTAAATGCATCATAAACGCCTAGTTAAACCCCGATAAAATAAGCCACAAGAGTTAATTAAAATGGATTTCTTTTAATTCTAAAAATATAGAGTTTTCCAATTATTATGTTGACTCGAGTATTACGTTTTGTTAATATTACGTTGTAATATCGTTATACGATATGTGAATTTAAAGATAAAAATGTAAGGGCTTTCAATTTCGGAGTGACCAATTTTAATAATGAATATTTACTTCATTCTCGAACATAGAAGATATGAGTATGTTCATTTATTTTAAGAGATTAGTAGTCTTTATTCCGAATCAACTACATATGAAGTAGAGGTGAACCGATGAAGCCTGGGATGGAAATAGGTAGAGAAGAAACGATAGAAATTATCGTAACAGAGGATATGTTTGCAGCGTTTGAAGGTGAAATTGTACACCCTGTTTATTCTACAGTCGCGATGACGTATCACATGGAGTGGGTTTCGAGGAAAATCATTCTTCCATTTTTAGAGAGTCACGAAGAGGGAATGGGAGCCTCGGTACATCTGAAACATTTAGCCGCTTCTCCGCTAGGATCTATCGTCACACTTACCGCCACATTAGTTGACCTACGAGAAAATGTCGTCGTCACAAAAGTCACCGCAACAAATCATATGGGTATTATCGGGCAAGGGGAAGTAAAGCAAGTCATATTACCTAAAGTGAAAATTGAGGAAAAATTGAAAGAAGCTTCATATATTGTTCAAAAAAATCATAACTAGCCAAACGCTCAAGGGGGCCTTTCATATGGAAGTGGTGGAAAAAATGGTCATAAAAAAAGATTTTGAACTTTTCGATAAGATGAGTAAGCATGAGCAAGTTGTATTTTGTAATGATCCATCAACAGGTTTACGTGCAATTATAGCCATTCATGATACTACACTTGGACCAGCACTTGGGGGTACTCGCATGCAACCATACAATAGTATGGATGAGGCTTTGGAAGATGTTCTTCGTCTCTCAAAAGGAATGACTTATAAATGTGCAGCTGCTGATGTGGATTTTGGTGGTGGGAAAGCTGTTATTATAGGTGACCCTAAAAGCGATAAATCTCCTGAGTTATTTCGTGCTTTCGGACAATTTGTTAACTCGCTAGGTGGCCGCTTCTATACCGGAACTGATATGGGAACAACAATGGATGATTTCATTCATGCTATGAAAGAAACGAGTTTTGTTAACGGACTTCCAGTTGAGTATGGAGGCGGTGGAGATTCTTCGATTCCAACGACTGCAGGTGTATTGTACGGTATAAAAGCTACAAACCAAATACTGTATGGAAATGATGACTTGAGCGGGCTTGTCTATACTGTCCAAGGACTTGGTAAAGTAGGGTTTAAAGTTGCTAGTGCATTGCTGGAAGTTGGTGCTCACGTTATTGTAACGGACATTAATGAAGAGAGTTTGAATGCAATCCAAGCATATGCTACTAAAACACCAGGAACAGTAAAAATCGTAGGAAATGAAGAAATTTATTCTCAAAAAGCTGATATGTTCGTTCCTTGTGCATTTGGAGGAATTATAAACGATAACACAATTGCTCAATTTCAAGTAAAAGCAATTGTTGGTTCTGCAAACAATCAATTATTACACGAAAGCCATGGGAATCTGCTTCAAGAAAAAGGTATTCTCTACGCTCCAGATTATATTGTCAATTCAGGAGGCCTCATCCAAGTGGCAGATGAATTGTATGGAATAAACCATGATCGCGTCCTTGCAAAAACAAAACATATTTATGATGCTGTTTTGGAAGTATTTAAGCAAGCAGAACTAAGCGGTATCTCGACTACAGAATCAGCAAATAACATGTGTGAAAAAAGAATCGCTGATCGACGCAATCGAAATGGGTTTTATACATCCGCAATAAAACCAAAATGGGCAATCCGTAATTAATCATGATTGGAGGCAATTGCTATGGAACTTGACTATCCAATGAAACAAATTATAAATGATGAAGGATTTTTTGTTGATTCATCATATGAGAAACAAATTGATGAAGAATTGGTCAGAATGTTTTATTTCAACATGTTAAGAATTCGTACATTCGATAGAAAAGCAATTAATTTGCAGAGACAGGGGCGTTTAGGAACTTACGCCCCATTTGAGGGGCAAGAGGCATCTCAAGTGGGTAGTGCACTCGCACTTGGAGCAAATGACTGGGTATTTCCTACATACCGTGATCATGGAGCCACTTTAACATATGGTGCTGATATGGTTAGGGCCTTTTTGTATTGGAATGGACGTGTGGAAGGATGCGTACCACCAGAAGGGAAAAACATCTTTCCTCCAGCAGTTCCAATTGCAACTCAACTTCCGCATGCCGCTGGAGCAGCGTGGGCTGAAAAGAGAAAAGGAACAAAAAATGCTGCGATTGCTTACTTTGGTGACGGAGCCACTTCTGAAGGAGATTTCCATGAAGGGTTAAATTTTGCAAGTGTGTTTAAGGTCCCTGTAGTATTTTTTAACCAAAATAACGGCTATGCAATATCAGTTCCAATTGAAAAACAAATGAATTCTGCAACGATCGCACAAAAATCAGTAGCTTATGGAATACCCGGTGTACGAATTGATGGGAACGATTGTTTTGCAGTCTATTTTGAAACGAAAAAAGCTTTTGATTTTGCACGCAGTGGAAATGGACCAACATTGATAGAGGCCGTGACATGGCGTACAGGCGCTCATACAACAGCAGATAATCCTTCTAACTATCGCTCTGAAGAACAAGGGCGTGATATTGTCGACCCGCTTGATAGACTTGAAAAGTTCATGAAAAATTACGGCTATTGGAATGAAGAATGGATCACAGAAGCAAAAGAGAAAACCGCGAAAGAAATTGAAGCGGCTGTTGAAGAAATGGAACGCTTCCCTGCAGCGGATGTAAACGACTTGTTTGATAATGTCTATGCTGAGATGCCTACAGACCTCGCTGAACAAAAAGAATCCTATCTTGCACATTTGAGGGGGCAGTGAGATGACAATGCATGTGAAAGAATCTAATGCAAAGAATGAAACGACGAGCATGATGACAATGATTCAAGCAATCAATAATGGAATGCAGACAATGCTTGAACAGGACGAACGGACCATCATCCTGGGTGAAGATATAGGGAAAAATGGTGGCGTATTCCGAGCAACTGAAGGGCTTCAAGAAAAATTTGGGGCTGACCGTGTAATCGATACACCCCTTTCTGAAGCAGGTATTATTGGTACTTCGATTGGACTTGCTGTGAACGGCTTTAAACCCGTAGCTGAAATACAATTCCTTGGTTTCATTTATCCGGCGTACGAGCAGATTATGACGCATGCTTCTCGTATACGAACGCGAACAATGGGTCATTTTTCAGTCCCTATGGTTATACGGGCACCCTATGGAGCAGGTATTCGTGCGCCAGAGATACATTCAGATAGTACGGAAATTCTCTTTACCCATATGCCAGGCATAAAAGTTGTTTGTCCATCAGATCCCTATGATGCGAAGGGTTTACTAATTGCAGCCATGGAAGATCCAGATCCTGTACTTGTATTAGAACCGATGAGAAATTATCGTGCACAAAGGGAAGAAGTTCCTGATGGCAAATATACTGTAGAGATTGGTAAAGGGAAAATTGTCCGTGAAGGAAAAGATGTAACGATTATCGCATGGGGTGCCATGGTTGCAGTTGCAGAAAAAGCAGCTCTTCAAGCTGAAGCTAAAGGGATTGACTGTGAAATCATTGATTTGCGTACGTTATATCCAATCGACCGTGACATTATTTCTGAATCAGTAAAGAAAACGACGAGAGCGGTCATCGTTCATGAGGCTCATTCCTTTGGAGGACTTGGTAATGATATTATTTCAATTATCAACGACACTTCTTTCCTATATTTACGTGCCCCTATTGAACGAGTGACAGGTTTTGATGTACCCGTTCCTTTCTTCGCACTAGAAAACCATTATATTCCGACACCTGAGCGTGTGTTTGAAAAAATAGATAAAGTTATCCATTTTTAAAGGGGGGAACGAAGTGGTCGAAGTAAAATTGCATGATATCGGTGAAGGAATGACCGAAGGAGAAGTGCTCCATTATTTCGTTAAAGTTGGTGATCGAGTGGTTACTGATCAACCACTAGTTGAAGTACAAACGGATAAAATGGTCGCAGAACTTCCATCACCTTGTTCTGGAACAGTGAAAGAAATTTTGATTGAAACTGGCGAAACTGTTCATGTTGGAACAAGCCTGCTTTCTATTGAAGCAGACGGAGCAGTAAAGTCAAAGGAAGAAATCAATACCGAAGCTAAGATAGAAAAAAATCAAAAAGAAGCAACCGTAAATGTAAAAATGGAAAGCCCTGCATCAGGAACATTTAATCGAGTTCTTGCAGCTCCTTACACACGTAAAATCGCAAGAGAAAATAATATTAATATTGAAGATGTCCCTGCTACAGATCCTTCTGGAAGAGTATCAGAGGATGATGTATATCGGTTCATAAAAGGCGAACAACAATCAGCAGAACCGATTGTAGATATTCCTTCAGTGAAGATAAAAGAAATTAGTCCTGATGAAATTCCTTTTAGAGGAATTCGGAAACAAATTGCTAAAAAAATGACAAAATCTTTATTTACAATTCCACATGTTACTCATTTCGATGAAGTGAATATGACCAACCTACTTAAATTTCGCGAAGAACTTAAAAAATCTGGTGAATCTGTCAGTGTATCAGCATTTTTCATTAAAGCACTGGTCATTTCATTAAAAGAATTCCCTATTTTTAATGCGGAACTAGATGAAGAAAATGAACGTATCTTGCTTAAGAAAAATTATCATATTGGCATTGCTACCGATACGGAAAATGGTTTGCTTGTTCCTGTCGTACATGATGCGAATAAAAAATCAATCAAAGATATTCATAGTGAAGTTAAGAGATTGACAACCATCGCAACAACAGGAAAATTAAGTCCTGCTGACATGCAAAATAGCACATTTACTATGAGCAACGTAGGACCACTCGGTAGCACGGGTGCAACGCCGATTATCAATTATCCAGAAACAGCACTAATTGCATTCCATAAGACAAAAAAACAACCAATCGTGAATGAACATGATGAAATCGTTATTGGGCATGTAATGACTCTTTCAATGGCATTTGATCATCGAGTAGCTGACGGTGCTACAGCTGTTGCGTTTACAAATCGGTTTGCTAGCTTAATTGAACAACCGTATAAATTAATGATGGAGATGATTTAAATGGTTGTCGGAGAAATCAGTCAAGATCGAGAACTCGTCATTATCGGCGGTGGCCCAGGGGGCTATTCCGCCGCAATTCGTGGAGCTCAGCTTGGGCTCTCAGTCACATTAATTGAACAATCTAGCATGGGGGGTGTCTGTTTAAATAAAGGATGCATACCTTCTAAAGTTTTTACTCATGCAGCAGCCAAAAGGGAAGAAACTAAGCACCTACATGATTTGGGGATTGGAAGTGGCGATACCTCATTTAATCTAAAGAAGCTTCTCTCTTATAAAACAAAAGTGATTGACGGTCTTAGATTTGGTGTGGAAAGTCTATGTAAAGAGAACAAAATCGAAATAATCCGTGGTAAAGCAACTTTTATTGGAGCGGATCGTATTGGTGTAGAAAATGGACACCAATTTGATATTTACGTTTTTAAACAGGCAATCATTGCAACTGGAAGCATACCGTTAATGCCAGTTGGTATGCAAAAGGGGCCACGTACTTTATTGTCCCATGAAATTTTTGAACTTGAAGAAGTTCCAGAACATCTGATTGTTGTAGGACAAGATTACATTGCCCTTGAGGTAGCCTCAAGCTATGCTGCATTAGGAGCTAAAGTCAGTATTCTAATGGATGATGAAGCGGGATACCCATTTGATGAATCAATAAACAAGGAATTGAATCGTTTATTTAAAAAACGTAAAATTAATGTACTAAAAATTTCAGAAGTACTTTCAACAAATGAGTCAGATGATGGAATATCTATTGTTTTTCAGTCTAGTAAAGACATGGAAGAAACCTTACAAGGTTCACATTTGTTCTTATCAGGCGATAGGAAACCCAATGTGGAACCTCTCGGCATAAGTCGTTTCGGAATTAAACAGACAGCTGAAGGTTTTATTAAAGTTGACGAAACGATGCAATCATCCATTGCGTCCATTTATGCAATAGGGGATGTAACAGAAGGTCCACTTCTTGCCATGAAAGCAATCAAGCAAGGCAAAACAGCGGTTGAATCAATTGCCGGTGGAAAACAGGAAGTTGATTTTACTTTCTTCCCTGTTATTGCGCACACCATTCCTCCGATTGCTTCAGTTGGCCTAAATGAACAACAAGCACGTGATTTGGAAATGAAAGTACGCATTAGTCAATTTGCCCTTGCTGGAAACGGTTATGGCACCATTACAGGTAAAAAAGATGGGTTTATTAAGGTTCTTTCAGATTCTTCTACTGATTTGATTATGGGTATTCATATGATTGGGGAAGGCGCAATTGAAATGTCTGGTTCCTTTGTTCAATTGTTAGAAATGGCTGCCAAAGAAGAAGATATTAAATTTCCAACCTATGCGCATCCAGGCTTTAATGAAGGTCTTCTTGAAGCGGTGGAAGGGCTAATCGGACAGGCTATCCATGCTGCACCTTCAAAAAACAAAAAGAAAGACTTGTTAAGCATCTAAATAATAAAGTCACGGTCCATACACCCTAGTGTCTTCATAATTATCTAAATATTTAAACTTCAGTTGACTAGATTATTCAGTGCGTGTAACATTACGATAACTATTCATTGGGTACAAATATTGACAAAATAGAATGATATTTTACTAGGGGGAAATTGAATGAAGAATAGTTGGAAAAAAATCGCATTAGTTATTTCCAGTACTGCATTGATTCTTGGAGCTTGTGGTGATGGTGATGGTGATAACGCATCATCGAAGAAATATAAAATCGGTGTTACACAAATTGTAGAGCACCCGTCACTTGATGCGGCTTTTGATGGTTTTAAAAAAGCGTTAGAAGATGCAGGTATTGATGCAGAATATGATGTTCAAATCGCTCAAGGTGATCCTAGTGCAAGTACAACAATCGCAACAAATTTAGTGAACTCTGATGTCGATTTGATATTTGCAAATTCCACTCCAAGTGCACAAGCAGTTGCAAGTGCTACAAAGGATATTCCTATTATATTCACTTCAGTAACCGATGCAGTGGGAGCTGAACTGGTTAAATCAATGGAAAGTCCAGGTGGAAACGTAACGGGTACAATAGATAGTCATCCTGATGCAATCTCAAACACAATGAAATTTCTTAAAGAAGAATTAGGTGCCAAAAAAGTAGGTATGGTCTTCAACTCTGGTGAGCAAAATTCTCGTGCTCAAGTTGATGCTGTGAAAGTAATGTTGAAAGAGATGGATATGGAAGTTGTTGAAGCTTCTGTTGCAACATCTGCAGATGTGAAACAAGCAACAGAATCATTGATTGGAAAAGTAGACTCTCTTTATATCATCACTGACAATACTGTTGTTTCCGCTCTTGAATCCGTAGTTTCAGTTGCAAATGATAATAAGCTACCAATGATGGTTGGCGAATTTGACTCTGTAAAACGTGGGGGATTGGCTGCATATGGATTTGAATACTTTGATATTGGCTACGAAGCCGGTGAAATGGCTGTTAAAGTCTTAAAAGGTGAAAACAAACCTGGTGAATTACCCGTTCAAATTCCACAAAAATTAATGCTTGTCATGAACAAAGAGACAGCATCTACTATTGGAATTGATGTAAAAGATGAGTGGAAAGCTGAATTTAGTGAATAAATAAGAATAGGAATAGGAATAGGAGATGATTCTGTATGTTTTCAGCTATTTTTGGTTCTGTAGAGCAAGGAATCATCTATGCAATTCTAGCACTTGGAGTGTATCTTTCATTCCGTGTGCTAGATTTTCCGGATTTAACGGTTGACGGAAGTTTTGTATCCGGAGCCGCCGTTGCTGCCACTATGATAATCTTCGGATATCATCCGTTGATTGCTACAGCCGCTGCCATTATTATCGGATTTCTTGCTGGATGCCTAACCGGTCTCTTACATACAAAAGGAAAAGTTAATGCGTTACTCGCTGGGATTTTAATGATGATTGCTTTATATTCTGTTAATCTCCGTATAATGGGACTAACTTCGGAAAACTCCATTGGTCGACCTAATATCCCTTTATTAAATGCCGAAACATTGTTTACTAAATTTCATGCGTTTTGGGGTACTTTAGGTATTGACTCTACTATTAATAACTTCTTTAGTTTACTTAATGTTCAATATTTACCTTCTACGTGGGGAATATTGTTTATCATGGTAGTAATCTTATTACTAATAAAATTAATTGTAGATTGGTTCTTAAGAACTGAAATTGGTCTTGCAATCAGAGCGACAGGTAATAACAAAAAAATGATTCGAAGTTTTTCAGCAAATACCGATACTCTTGTTATTATCGGCCTTGGATTTTCAAATGCGCTTGTAGCTTTTTCTGGTGCCTTAATTGCTCAGTATTCGAAATTCTCTGATGTGGGAATGGGAATCGGTATGATTATCATTGGGTTGGCTTCTGTCATCATTGGGGAAGCAATCTTTGGTACAAAAACAATTATGCGTACTACAATGGCTGTTATTGCAGGGGCTATTATTTATAGAATTGTCCTCGCGCTTGCACTTAGAATTGAATTTCTCGACACAGGGGACATGAAATTAATTACCGCAGCGATCGTGATCTGTGCGTTAATTTTCCCACAGTACTTGGAAAAGAGAAGAGAGAAAAATCGAAAAGCGAAGCGTCAAGCTGAACGTTTAGCAGACCTTAATTATCCTCAGAAAAAGGAGGGGAATACCGTTGCTGGAGCTCAAACAGATTAATAAAGTTTTTAATGAAGCAACAGCTGATGAGAAGATTGCATTGGATCGCATTAATTTAAAGCTTAATGCTGGTGATTTTGTTACCGTCATTGGAAGTAACGGTGCCGGCAAATCAACGATGCTGAATATGATTTCCGGTTCCCTAACACCTGATTTTGGTGATATTGAAATCGAGGGTAAGAATGTAACAAAGTTACCGGAATACAAACGGGCGATGATGATTGGACGAGTTTTCCAAGATCCAATGTCAGGAACCGCACCATCGATGACAATTGAAGAAAACCTTGCAATGGCTTATTCTCGTGACAAGAAACGTGGATTCCGCAAAGGAGTCGATAAGCAAAGACGAGAAATATTCCGAACATCACTTGAAACACTTCATTTAAACCTTGAAGATCGACTTAATGCAAAAGTTGGCATGCTTTCAGGGGGAGAAAGACAAGCTCTATCTCTATTAATGGCAACATTTACACAGCCTTCTATTTTACTATTAGATGAACATACTGCTGCATTGGATCCATCTCGAGCGGAATTGGTAACAAGTATAACTAAGTTACTAGTTGAAAAGGATCAGTTGACAACACTAATGGTTACGCATAATATGCAACAGGCGCTCGACTTAGGAAACAGACTAATCATGATGGATAAAGGCCAGATTATACTAGAAGTAGCTGAAGAAGATAAAAAGAATTTAACGATTAGTAAGCTAATGGAGGAATTCCAGCGCATTCGTGGAGAGAAATTAACGAGTGACAAGGCTTTATTATCTGTATAATTCTCATATATAAAGTGTTAGCCATTCATGCATCTAGAAATTTAAACCTCACCGTTTAGATTTAAAGGATTGTATGGGTGTCTGGCACTTTTTACTTTGACTGTGTATTACCGAGTGGTAAGTTATGAAATATAGGAAAGAATATTGGAGATGAAGACATGATTTCACAGGCCATAATTATACAAGATGAACATGTATTAATGGTAAAACAATATGTTAAAAGAGGAGATATCGTTTGGAACTACCCAGGGGGAGGGATAGAAGAATACGAGACCCCTGAACAGGCTTGTATTAGAGAGGTTAAGGAAGAAACAGGATATGACGTGGCAATAAAGCATTTGCTAGTTCAAAATTCTAACAAGTTTACTTTCATAGCAGAAATTATAGGTGGGAAATTATATCTTGATTTAAAAAAAGACTTTAATTCCGATATCATTGATGTTTCATGGATATCTCTTCATGATAGAGATAAGTTTGATT
>Ga0209013_10001883_pt1 | contig 19298 bp, 19 predicted proteins | sample Cruoilmetagenom2_FD_187291 | JGI IMG/M metagenome (GOLD analysis project Ga0209013, IMG submission 187291) | Oil polluted marine microbial communities from Coal Oil Point, Santa Barbara, California, USA - Sample 2 (SPAdes) (version 2) | ecosystem: Environmental > Aquatic > Marine > Oil seeps ...
CCTGATTCCTCAATACGAAAGAATAGATGCCTTCCTATAACGGTCAATCGGTCGAAGATGAAATTTCGACCTCCCACCGCTTTCTTTATTAACATCAAACCTCAGTTAATATGTTATTTTAATAGTTTCATCTTCGGCCTACCTTAAAGAAACTTTCATGATTCACTTGCACTTATTGATGAAAACGTAACTTAGCACACACAAATAAGAAATTCTATACTGAATTAGATACACGCAATATGCCTAGCCAATACGAGCGTAGGCGCCTTTCTAGTGGTAGCCGGAGCGAGAAGACGGGCAGTGAACTTTCTGCCTGGCTTCTCGCGGGAGGCATCCACAAAGCGCCGAAGCATTATTCAAGGAATATTTTTAGTCAGTCTATCATGGCGGTCTTTTTGGGGATAGGAAGCGCTTTAAATATTTGGTTTTGGTAGACTCAAATTTTAACTTTCTACTATTTTAAAAAAGCCTAAAATCTAAAATAGATTTTAGGGCTTCAAGGATTATTTGAATGACATCAATTAAAACGCTGCAGTCCAACCCGCGTCTGCTGTAACGACTGTTCCGTTTATAAAGCTAGATTCATCAGAAGCCAGGAATAATGCAACCTGCGCAATTTCTTCCGCTGATCCCACTCTTGGTATCACTGCTTGTGCAAGTTGTGAACGACTTAAACCAAAAGCATTCACATTGTTCATAGAAGAACTAATGTTTGTTTCTACTGCACCTGGTGCAATTGCGTTACAACGAATGCCTTTATTGGCATACATGAAACCAGTATTTTTTGTCATACCAACAACTGCATGTTTTGATGCACCATATGCAGCTCCTGCATGAGCACCGTTTAAACCGCCAGTTGAAGCAGTGTTAACGATTACGCCTTTTCCTTTTTCCAAGAAAATCGGCAATGCTTTACGTGTAGCTCTCATAACACCTTTTGTATTCACGTCAAAAATCAAGTCCCATTTTTCATCCGTAATATCACCGACAGGCTCGAATCCATCCATTATCCCCGCATTATTAACTAGAATATCTAATGTTCCATATTCATTTACCGCAGAATCAATCATGTTTTCAATATCTTCTAGTTTTGCGACATTTACTTTAACTGCTTTGGCAACTCCACCATTACTTGTGATGCCTTCTACCACTTTTTCAGCACCTTCTAGGTTAAGGTCTGCAACAATTACTTTCGCACCTTCTTTAGCATACAACTCTGCAATGGCTTTCCCCATTCCAGATGCTGCCCCAGTTACAACTGCAACTTTTTCTTGAAGTCTCATATCAATCGCTCTCCTTTTATATTAATTCATCAGATAAGTAATCATTAGTAACGCTAACATTTGTACTACTTAAGTCTAGTCCTCTATAATTTGAGTATCAATATGCAATAGAAGATGGAAATGTTGATAAACATACAATCAAACAAGAATTTGTACATTGCATTGAAAATTATTAATCATATAGGCGGTGTTTTTTTTGAAAAATAATCGATCCATAAATAAGTCAAAAAAAGCACTAAAAGATGCGTTGATTATACTTATGAAAGAAAAAGATTTTAAAAAGATCTCGATAACCGATCTTGTCAATCTAGCTGATTTAAATCGAGGGACATTTTATAAACACTATCAATCTACAGAGGAACTTCTGAATGATTTGATCGATACTGTAATTAGCGATTTAGTAAAATCCTATAGAGAGCCATATCTACAGACTGAGAAGTTTATTATTGGGGAGCTTACAACTTCCAACATCAAGATTTTCGAACATGTGCGATCGTATTCCGATTTTTATACCAATATCGTAAATTCAAATGTATTACCTGGATTCCAAAATAGAATCTGCGATGTATTAAAACAACTAGCGCTACAGGATTTAGAAATAGTCGTGCTTAACAAGAATGAGCGAATCAATACTGATTTATTTTCTAGTTACAATGCATATGCAATTTTCGGTTTAATCGTTGAATGGATAAAGGGTGAGTTTAAATATTCTCCTACATATATGGCTGAACAATTGATTGAAATCCTCTCTTATAATTCGACCAAGGCAATTTTCAACACATCTAAAAAGACTGAAGATACATTCTAATCTCAAAAAAATAACCCTCCTTGAATACCAAAGAGGGTTTACGCTTTTAATAGTTTTTTATACATAAACAATCTCAAGATGTAGATTCTCTTCTAGAGACGTGGATTCATATTTCACTTGTAAATGTAGGTGATGTTATATCTTCGTTCTTGTTCCAGAGAATTTCCGGACCTTCTATTTGTTCGTAATTTGAAGAAGGCAACCATTCAGAATAAATTCGGCTCCATATGTCTTGCAATGTTTCTGGGAAAGGTCCAATAGATTTAAATACGGCCCATGATGAGGCTGGAACCTCCAGGGATGTGAGGTTATCAGGGCACACATTCGTTGTTGTCGCTCCAATATAGTGATCAAGCTCTCCTTTTTTATGACCTCCTTTATCCAAAGAATAACAGGGTTTGATTTGACGTATCCGACATTTCCTGCACGATTATGTAGATAATACTTGAAATAAGGCATTGTTAAAGAAAGTTGTTCATGTTTTTAAAAATTCTTAAATGCATTTGTGACGAACTTGCGCAGGAGCACTGCTTTTCTGCGACGAGCTTGCACAGGAGCATAACAGCAAGCTCATATCAAAGGATCCAGTATTTCCACTATCCGATCCGCTCTTACGCGATTGTGGCAGAGCTTAAAAATTTGATCTAAGAAGTTTTCAACTTCTGAATTTGCAGAAGGCAACGGAATATTCATTATTGTCGACCCATATGTTTGTTTGAAATACGATTTTCTAATGTCATTTTTACCGTCTCTTTTTAGAGGATTGTATTTCCATGAAAGCATTGTGGTGCCACCTACCTCTATTATGTGGTTTAGCTCTGCTATGGTAGTAGATTTATTGTGGGCATAGATGACTAGATAATAGTTGTCATTTTGATGCCAATCAATCAATAAGAAAAAATAACGATCCTGCCCAGGTTTCGTAACTTCAAAGGCGGATATGACTGGTTTTTTATTAGCCCATTGATGAAACTGATTCAAGGTGTTATTTGGTGTGTCTAATTTAGTCAATTCATAGGTTGTGGACGTGTATTCATTCCATCGTTTTAAATAATCACTTAAAATTACTGCATACTTTTTCTCCAAGATATCACCACTTTCTTCTCATCATACTAATCAAATTTTCTCTTAACTGTTCATCTGATTACATAGAATTTTATAACTTAATCATAAGTCCTACGGGTAATAGTGGAATAAAAAAGGGGTTTAGTCCAGAAAAACCGGGTAATGAATATGTAAACATTAATATAGGAGGTATAATCATGAAGAAAAAATATTTAACCCTACCATTAGCCGCTGTATTATTACTGGGTGCTTGTGGAGAAGATGACGCGGAGGATATGGATGATATCGAAGTGGAAGATCCATTATTGGAAGACGATGGTGAAAATGATGTAGGCGGTTGACTTAATAAAATGAAGTGAAAAAGGACATTCAGGAGATGAATGTCCTTTTTCACTTGGATTTGGATAATATTTTAAAAAGTGAATTTGCGCCTAGCAAAGCTTTTCTGCGACGATCTTGGGCAGGCGCAAGATGTAAGAGCAAAAGAATGAGTAAACCATTTATTTGTAAAGTTCCCAACCAATAATTAACCCCACAATCAGAATGGCCACAACACACGAAAGTATATAGCTTATTTTTTGTATTGTTGTGTAGGAAGCTTTTTTCCATCGTACAATCATCATCACTACACAAACTCCGACAAAAGCGATAAAAGCATAAAAAACCCAAAAGTGAATAGTAAGTGTCTCATATGATCCATAAGGATATGCCCGATAGGCCAGCAATGAAAAATTAACTAATGCCGCTAAACCAGCTAAGTTTAATAAAGCATTCCATTTTGCCACTGAAGAATTTATTCGTTTTCGAATCACTGCAATTATAGATAGTATATTGGCAACTAAAACATACAAAATAGAAAAAACAGAAGCAATTAAACTAACAATAATGAACGTTTTCATTTTCATGGATACCGGCAACAAATCAGTTGTCATCATGGAGACTTTTTTCACTTCACCATCATCCATACTGAAATGAAGAAATAGATTATATTCATTTGCCGATCGGTACAGATAAGGAGCAACCTGTTCAAAAGTCATGCCATACAATGAAAAAGAATGACTGTTCTCCACTTCAAGTTTTCCTGTCATGATGACACCCATTAGCTTGGTGAAACCTTTGTATGCTTGCCTGGCCTGTATATAGTTTCCTTTAAGTTCTTGGGAATCCTTTAGGTTTTCATTTCCTTTTGCTGCATCATATTCCCCATACACGACAACCGGCAAACCATAGCTAAGTCCCGATTCAGCTATTTGATTGGTTAGAACGATTACCCCAAGCTTTTCTTCTTGTGAAAAGGTAAAGTTACTTGAAAAACTATCCGTATTTCCGGCATGTTCCAGTACATTTACCGCATACATCCCATGCCAAAACCCATGAGCATTTCTTGGTAACCCATTGTCATAAAAATCACTAGTAGTGAGCATCTCATTTAATGTATGGTTGCTTTGAAACAGAGGGCTATCTACTCCATCAGCAGGCATCAACGCCATGATAAACTTCGCCGCGTCTTCTGCCGTACCGATTGCACTACCGGCTGGATATAACCCGATAAAGACTCTTTCATCTTTTGAACGACTAAATGCACCTTCACCTTTTACTAAATACCCATGAACAGATTCCCTTTTTTCCGCCACAGACTGATTATCTTTTTGTGAAGGATGGATTGCTGTATCCTTCATATCGAGTACCGCAAATATATGGTCATTCACATAGTCATAAAAAGGTTGACCAGTTATACTTTCCACAATATATCCTGCAAGTGCAACGCCATAGTTTGAGTAAGCAACAATCTCCCCTGGCTCGTTTACTTGGTATGGTTCTGTTATGTGTAACATTTCTTCCAATGTTTTGATGTCTTCTGCTGATTTATAGAATAAATCTGTGTACTTATCCTCCCAACCAGCGTCATGATGCATAAGGTTTAACATGGTAATCGGTTTATGAGATTGCAGCTTCTTGAAAAATTCACTAGGTAAATACGTTTTAATATCTTCATTTAAATCAAGTTTCCCTTGCTCGACAAGCTGCATGACACTAGTCCATACGAGAAGTTTAGTAGCAGAACCCCATTCAAACACTGTATCCGGTGTAACTTCTAGTTGTTTTTCAAAATTCGCATACCCATAAGACTTATTAACAACGAGTTCCCCGTCTTTCACAACGATGACCGATGCTCCCACCGTTGTCTTGCCAATAAATTCTGCTGCGTAGTCAGCTACTTCTTTCTCAAGTTCCAAATAAGTAATTCCTGACGGCGTGATTCCCTGATCATCAACTGCCAATGTCCTCATAGGGAACAGACAAAAAATCAATGTGAACACAATAAGCAATACAGTTTTTCTAAGCAACATTCTTCTCCTTATTATAAATATTCTCTTTGTATAACTTTTTTCTTTGATAGTATTATCACAAGCTTAAATGGCAAAATGGCTCGATTCTATACAGATTCCATCCTTTCAAGCCTGTCTTTAAACCACTTATTTAATGGTGGTATTTAAACACATTGTAAGGATTATATGATGTCTTTACTTCTCTTAGACACTTACATTTTCACCATAGAACTCCGTGGGTTGAATCACCCAGTAAGCATTGCCTTTTCCAGTAAATACACCCTTTCATAATATAGAGAAGATGTATTATCCTGTGACTTGACTATTGGAAAAAAACATGGATTTTTGTGTATGATAAGGCACTGGATGGTGTGAAATTGATGGAAAAGATTTAGCCTGATGTATTAGGGAGTATGAGTTCTTTCTCACATGTTTCATAAATATTAAAAATAGTACGGTTGTTTCGCGGATCAATTTGAACCAACGCTTCAGATAAGAGCTTAATATCATTGAGAATATACTCTTTAACTAACCAATTACTGCATTTGTAGTAATCTTCCACTAATCGATTAAGTTCAATATACATTAAATTGATCGCCAATTTCTCTCTCCTAACCTTATCCGTTTTATTGATTTAATTATGCAATATTTCGAATACTTTTAATAGGGATTCGACAATCTTTTTACAATTAGAGGCAAATGAACAGGAAAAAGCACCCATAAGTAAGCTAAAGATGGATAATGGTCCAAAGTGAAAAGCTATTAAGGCAATAAATTCAAATGAATTGACCCATTTATTTTGCACACAAAAAACACCGCATTTCGCGGTGTTTTACTTTTAGTCTTTGTGATAACTTTTCCCTATTTTAAAACTCGTTTTTCTTTTGCCTCTTTTAACCACATCGGAAACTCATCTAGCAACTGGTTATATAAGTCATCATCTGACAATTTATCGATTTCAAGGATGTGAAAGAAATTTGCATTATCGATAAAGCGTCCTTCCATTACATCTAGTTTTTTCAGTACATCAAAATTGGAATCTCCCACTCCAACGAATTGCCAAAATATTGGTTTGTCGGATGATTGCACTATCGGTTTCTTAATTCCCGGCTTACAACCACCATCATTTATGAATACAAGAAAGACCGGATCGTCACTTGATTCTTCTCGAATGTATTTTTGAATGACATCTTCCATGACTGTTGGTTCATCATTTCTACCGAATTTATGTACTTTTTCATTGCTCAATATATATTGATCAACATAACCCTCAAAATTCTTTTCTGTTGCAGCAGGAAGACGGGAAAACTCATTATCATATACCCAAACATCTAATGCACCATCATCATCAAATTGACTGGCTACAGCCAAAACGCGTTCTACAACTTTTTGGACCTCACCACTTTTATACAAATTGCGCATGGAACCCGAAATATCTAATACCAAGCCAACTCTTGCCTTCACGTTCGATAGCTTTTTCTTTTCAAGGACTATACTTACTTTCTCTTTTCTGAGCGATATGGACATAATTATTCCCCCTACTATTATAGATTTACCTTATGTTAATTGATACTTTACTTAATAATATAACTGAATATTACGTTTAGTTTTATATTAACATTATTTATGTATTTCTTTAAACAACAAGAGCCATCCATTTATAATGTGAAAGGTTCGTTATCAATACATTCGAGTGCTTTCCACATGTTCTGTATTGACTTATAATATAAAAATCCTGGAATCTATATTAAATTCCAGGAACTATTTTCACCTAAGATTCGATTTTAACTTGACTAGTTGGTTTTGCACTAAGTTGTGAATTGGGTCCAGCTTGTAGCATATAACTACTCGTCGTTGTTTTCCCTAATAACTGCATCACTTCTTTGGAAACGGCAATCATCCGGTCTAGATCAATGCCCGTGTCTATACCCATCTCTTTAAATCCATGAACTAAGTCTTCCGATGCAATGTTACCAGTAGCACCAGGTGCATACGGGCAACCACCAAGACCTGCAATTGAGCTATCAAAATTCACCACCCCTTGCTGTAAGGCTGCCACTGAATTTGCAAATGCCATGCCACGTGTATCATGCAAGTGCATGGAAAATGTCATATTTGGGAATTGTTCTTTGAGCACTGCTAGATAGTTATAAACTTGATTGGGATTTGCCATGCCAGTTGTATCGGCCAAAGATATTTCCTTGATTCCCATTCTTGTGTAGCGTTCCATGATTGGCAATAGTGTTTCGATTGAAACAATGCCCTCATATGGACAACCAAAAGCTACCGAAATGGATCCACCAACTGTGACATTGTTTTTTGTGGCTAAATCGATAATTGGTTCTAATGCGTTTTGTGCTTCTTCGACTTTTGCATTGGCATTGGATAAACTATGTGAATCCGTAGCCGATAGCATAAGTTTTAATTTCTTTATTCCAACATCGATTGCTCTTTGAGCACCTCTTACATTAGGTACGAGTGCTCGAAACTTAATATTGGTTAAGTCCTGTGTTTGGGAAACCACTTTTTCAGCATCCTTTAATTGTGGAATGGCATGTGGATGTACAAAAGATGTAATTTCCATTGATTGAATGCCTGTTGTTGCCAGTTTTCGAATAATGTCTACTTTGGTTTCAGTGGGAACCCAATCGTGTTCAGCTTGGAAACCATCACGTGGTGCGACTTCACAAATAATCACTTTTGAAGGTAAGGATAATTGGGACATCTTAGATAATTCCTTTCTGCTTCAGATCTGTCAGTTCAACTTCACTCAACCCTAAATTTCCTAATATTTCCAAATTATGTTCACCTAGTTCTGGTGCACGGTGACGGATGGATCCAGGAGTCTCAGAAAATTTAGGAACAACACCCGGAACCTTCATTTTACCTAGACGAGGATGTTCCACTTCTACAATGTTTTCGCGAGCTGCATATTGTGGATCATTGAAGATATCTTCAATGCTTAAAATAGGACTCATTGGAACCCCATGTGCGTCTAACTTAGCTTGTAAGTCCACTAAATCTAGTCGCTTAATAAAGTCACTCACTATTAATTGAACTTCCTGATCATTTTGCAATCGTACTGCATTTGTATGATAGCGTTCATCTTCTAACATATCTTCGCGATTCATGGCTTCTGCCAATCGTTTAAATGTAGGGTCTGAACTACACACAAGAACAATGTATTTATTATCTTTTGTCTCATAGGTACCTGCAGGACTAGAATGACCAGCAAGGCCAGGACTTCTTCCTCTAACAACGTTGTTTTGATCGAATTCGGCAACTAGGAAATCCATCATTCTGAAAATAGATTCATATAGTCCCATTTCTACCACTTGACCTTTAGCATCTTCATTTGTGTCACGATGATATAAGGCGCTGACAGACGCAAAAGCTGTATAAATTCCCGTAATATAATCTAACAGAGAATACGAGGGGGTCACAGGTGGACGATCGGGATACCCCTGAATATATGTGTGTCCACTGAAGGCCGTTCCAGGTGTACCAAAACCTGCTTTCTCTCGATATGGACCGGTTTGCCCATAACCTGAAATACGAACCATGATTAACTTGCTATTAACCTCTTTTAATATTTCGTAGCCAAGTCCCCATTTTTCCAATGTTCCCGGACGAAAGTTTTCTATGAGAATATCAACATCTTTTATTAACTTCAGAAAAATTTCTTTTCCCATTTCAGAGTTAATATTCAATGTAACTGATTTTTTATTACGTGAGATTCCAGGCCATCTGAGCGATTCTTCACCCTTCCATGGTCCTACTGATCTCAAGCTGTCACCTTTTGGATGTTCAATCTTTGTCACGTCTGCACCTAAGTCAGCTAACAAAGTCGCGCCAAACGGAGCTGCAATCATCGTGGAAATATCAAGTATTTTGACTCCTGTTAATGGACCAAAGTTCGTTTTTTTCATTGACTGAATACCCTCCAATAAACTCTTTCTTAGATGTTTTTCATTACATTATGTTTCGAGCGCATTTCGCCTTTACTATTGAATAGTAAGAAAACACTCACAAATTCCTGTAGGATGTTAGCATCGACTAAACATAGCAGGAGGTTCTGTAAGTGTTTTACTCTAGGTTCACACTATGTCGATTTAAATCTATAGTGTATAGCTTTTATTTTCTTTTAAATAGGCTGCTAATCCACCACTATTTAGAATTTGAATCATCACTTCTGGCATTTTTGCTCCGAAGTACTCATTGTTTGCTGTCAGGTTATTTACTCTACCTGTTTCTAACTCTACTGAAATTTCTTCTTGGTTTTGAATTTTATGATTTGGAATTTCAATTAGCGGTAAGCCAATATTTATTGCATTCCGATAAAAAATTCGAGCAAATGATTTTGCAATGACCACTGATACGCCAGCAGCTTTTAAGGCTAACGGTGCTTGTTCACGAGAGGAACCACAACCGAAATTATTTCCGCCAACCAGAATATCTCCTACTTTTACTCGAGACCTAAACTCAGGATCTAAGTCTTCTAAAACATGAGCAGCCATATCTTGAACATTTAATGTTTTCGTATATTTACCTGGAATGATTCGATCTGTATCAATGTCATCGCCGTAAACATGCGCAATTCCTTTTACCTGCATACAACTTCCTCCTCAAGAACAAATCGTGGATCAGCTATTTTACCAAGCAACGCACTGTATGCTACGACGGCAGGTGATGCTAAGTAAACATTTGAGTTGCGGTTACCCATTCGTCCTCTGAAGTTACGATTACTGGAGGAGATTACTGTCTCATTATTTCCTGGAACACCCAGATGAGTACCCACGCATGGTCCACACCCGGACGTAAGGAAAGTGGCACCTGCTTCTGTTAAGTCTTCGACTGTACCGTCTTTTAATGCTTGTAAGAACACATCTTTGGAAGCTGGGGCGATTAGCATTCTAACTTCCGAATGAATCTTTTTCCCTTTAAGAATAGCTGCTGCTTCATGTAAATCGACTAAGCGGCCATTTGTACAACTACCAAGAAAAGCCTGTTGAATGGGAACCCCAATGACCTCCGAAATATTTCTTACCTCATCCGGAGAATGCGGAATTGAAATTTGAGGTTCGAGTTTTGATACATCAAACTGGTAGACTAGATCGTAAACAGCATCTAAATCTGGTTCTATGGTTTCGAATGGATAATCAAGCGACAAGCCAATCGTACTGACCAGTCCCGCCTTTGCCCCCATTTCAATTGCCATGTTGGCAATTGTCATGCGGCTATCCAGTGTTAATTGCTCAATTGCTTCACCCGTAAATTCGATTGATTTGTAATTAGCCCCATCAATTCCTAATTGCCCTACTAAATATAAGATTAAATCTTTTGCTGAAATTCCTTCTGACAATGTGCCACTCAATTCAATTTTTATTGATTCTGGCACCTTTAACCATGTTTTCCCAGTTAATAATACACCTGCTAAATCAGTAGAACCTACGCCTGTTGAAAAAGCGCCTAACGCCCCATACGTACAAGTATGAGAATCTGCTCCTAAAATTAACTCCCCTGGTTTAACATGTTTCTTTTCTATCATTAGTTGATGGCAAATTCCTTCACCTACATCATATAGTTTGATATTTTGTTCATTAGCAAACTCCCTCATCAATGCATGAAGATTTGCGATTAATTCATTTGGCGGTGGCGATGCATGATCAATTACAAATGTAACTTTGGAAGAATCCCAAACTTTTTCGCCACCCATGTCTTGAAATGCTCTTATTGTTAATGGAGCAGTGGTGTCAGAAGCCATAACCCCATCGACATCTACAATCGTCAAATCTCCAGCAAAAACATCTCTTCCTGAATGTCTCGATAATATCTTCTCAGCTACCGTTTGTCCCATATTCATAATCCCCTTTAGTAAATCATCAAACAATCAATTTCATCTATTGAACTTTTTCTGCAAATTCGTTATTTACGACGTCATCAAATGGAATTTCGACTCCTTCAAACTTTTCATTCATTTCATAACCATCTTTGGTTATGAGTGGACTCGAGGCGAATGCTGGGTAGTTATTGTCAAATGCGATATCAAAAATTTCCGGATCGATTTCGCTAAAGGACTTTTTAAGAATTTCTCTTGCGCCTTCTTTATCGTTTTTCATAAATTCCTCTGCTTTTGCAACTGCACGTGTCATTTTTTCAATTAGTTCAGGATCAGACTCCATAAGTTCCTTTTTGGCTACTAAGCCTGTATATAGGAAGCCATCTAAATCTGAAACTTCTCCTTGCGATAAGTTTAAGAGCATCAAGCCATTTTCATTTAATGCAATTTCAGATGTTGGTGAGGAAAAGGCAAATGCATCAATTTGTTTATTTTTAAATGCTGGTACAACCGCATCACTTTTTCCAAGTGGGACTAACTCCACATCTTTATCAGGTTCAATTCCTTCCATTTCAAGAAGATGTCGAACTAACTTATCACTTGAACTACCTGGAGAAGTAATTGCAATCTTAAGTCCTTTTAATGCTTGTATTTTTTCGGAAAGTGTTGAATTTGCATCTACACCTTTTTCTTTTGCAATATCTTTATTGATGACTACATTCGATGCATACTGATTCATTAAAGATGCAAATATTTGAATGTCTTGCCCCTTTTCAGAAGCTTGCATTACGTTACCTAAAGTGGTCCCACCAAATTCCACACTTCCACCGATAACGGCAGCCATGACCTTAGACCCTCCACCAGAAATAATAACTTCAACATCCAGTCCTTCGTCTGCAAAAAATCCTTTTTCTTCAGCTACATATAATGGAGCAAATAAAAAACCGTGAGTCGTTTGGGCAATCGTTACTTTTTGGTTTCCATTCGCACTCTTCGTACTGCCATCTGCATTACTACAAGCCGTAATAAAAATTAGAATCAAACCAATTAATATATTCAAATAAATTTTGCTCTTCCGCATGAATGAAACCTCCGCTTTCTATTAAGAGAATTAGATCAATTCGTATTTGTCAGTTTCCAACGAAGGAAACGTTTTTCAAGTGCACCTAGTACGAAGTTTAGTGTCACGGACATAAACATCAATATCAAAATAGCGGCAAATGTTCCGGCCGTATCAAATTGTCCAGCAGAGTAGCTGATTAAAAATCCTACTCCCCTATTGGACGCAGTAATTTCACCGATAACCGCCCCAATTAAAGCGTATGGTACCGACATTTTCAATCCTACAAATACCCAGTTAAGAGCCGATGGAATAGTTACTTTAGCTAATACCTGCCACTTCGTAGCACCCATTAAACGGATGTTATCCAGCAAATCATTGTCTACATTTTTTACACCTGCATAAGTATTAAAAAACACAAGATAAAAAACGATTACAGCAGCAAATACAATTTTCATTTCAATGCCAATACCAAACCAAAGAATGAACAGAGGTGCTAGTGCAACCTTTGGCAAACTATACAGTGCCATAATGAATGGATCTAAAATTTTCGCACCGAAGTCCCACTGTCCTAAAATAAAGCCAACAATCGCTCCGGCCGATGCACCAATAAAAAATCCAATAAACATTTCTTGAGCTGTGATGCCAAGGTGGAAAAATAGTTCCCCAGAAATTAACCAGGAATAGAGTGTTTGGAAAATCGCACTTGGTTCACTCATCCAAAACGGATCGATTAAAGTTCCTGAGGCAATCTCCCAAGTAAGTAATACCGTGATTAGCAGCGAGAAACGAATCAAATGGATTTTTATGTTTTCCTTGAACGGACTACTTTTCTTTTCATTTTCCAGTTCAATATGCTCGTTCTGCACCTCTGACTCCTTAGAGTTTGCAACAATTACGCTCATCCTACATTCCCCTCCTCTTTAATTTCCACTTTTAATGCATCCCAAAGTTGTGAATGTAATTTACTGAATTCTTCCGTAAAACGGATATTAAACGTATCGCGTGGACGTGGAAGATTGACATCCTCAATTAACTTGATCGTTCCTGGTCTTCCACTAAATACGGCTACTCGATCACCTAGCGTGATTGCTTCTTCTAGATCATGTGTGACGAAAATGATTGTCTTCTTTGTCTCTTTCCAAATTTCCAACAATTTATCTTGCATCACTAGTCGCAACTGTGCATCAAGGGCACCAAATGGCTCATCCATTAATAGTGTCTCTGGGTTATAGGCAAGTACTTTGGCAAGGCCTACCCGCTTTCGCATACCACCAGAGAGTTCTTGGGGGAAATGGTTCTCAAATCCTTTTAAACCAACCATTTCAATGTATTTCGCACCTTCTATTTCGCGTGCTTTGGCACTCAGTCCCTTAATCTCTAATCCAATTTCTACGTTTCCTTTAACTGTTCTCCAAGGTAATAAATTATCTTTTTGTGTGATATAGCCGACTTGTGTATTGATTTTATCTACCCGTTGATCGCGGTAAAAAATTTCCCCTCCGTTTGGCTTCATTAACCCTGCACACATATTTAAAACGGTTGATTTCCCACATCCACTTGGTCCGATCACCGTAACAAATTCTCCTTCTTTCACATCCAAATTGATGTTTTGTGCTGCCCAAAATGACTTTCCATCTCTTTCAAATCTTTTAGATACATTCTTAAACTGAATCAAGCCCATTCCTCCTCTTATTTGCCAATATCCTCTAAATAATTTTCTGAATAACCTAATGACCTAGAAATTTGTCTTGCGGCCATTTTTACATTTTTAATTAACATCGGAATACGCTCATCTGATAAGCGTTGAATCGGTCCAGCAACTGAAATCCCTCCTATTAATTGACCAGTATAGTCAAATACCGGAGCAGCAACCGAGAAGGATCCTTTAACCCTTTCCTCTCTCGATATGGCGTACCCATTTGCTTGAATTTCTTTTAGTTCTTTAAGTAAAAGAAATTCATCCTTGTTGAGACCATCCTCCTTGACAGCGCTTTCAATTATGTTTTGAGCTTCAGATTCGGGAATATTTGCTAACAGCACTCTGCCTGATGCACCTAACCACAAACAATTTCTTTGACCAACTCTGACAAAGTTGCGGACAATTTCATGACTTTCTACCTTTTCAATACAAACACGCTCGCCTTGATCTACAACATTCAAATCGACAGTCTCAGATGTTTCTTCTGAGAGTTTACGCATAAATGGTAGAGCTACTTCTCTTAAGTCCATATTTCCTAGCACCACCGCTCCAAGATGAAAAAGTTTAAAACCTAGAGAGTATTTTTGAGTAACTGCATTTTGTTGAATATAGCCATTTTGTGAAAGCGTTGCCAAAATGCGAAATACTGTGCTCTTAGATAATGAAGTTAACTTAGTAAGTTCTGAAATAGATTGTTGAGGATTTTCAAGTGTAAAGCATTCTAAAAGCCGTAAAGCACGATCAATTGATTGTACTGTGTTTGAACGTGGTTCCATAAAATCACCTCAATAATATCCATTTAATCCACGATGCGGAACGCGTTCCGAATAATGGTTTATTGTTTTATATAATATCATAATTTTCAATGTATTCAATATTTTTTTACAATAATAAAAAAATGAAATAAACGATAAAAAAAAAGAGACACTTTTCTAAAAAAGAAAAGGTCCATATCATGTTATTTTATATTCGTCCTAAAGATTATACTTTGAATAGGGTTAATCAATCTCGAGTCTGTTAGAATGCTAGAAGAGTTACTCTTTTCGCTACTTTTGGGTAAGCTATATGGTTGTTTAATTTTTTTGAACGGTGGCATACTAAGAAATGCGAAAGAAATTTAGTAACCTTACTAAATAATAGGGTATACAAAAACTAGAAATGATTGAATAAGTAATTATTTGGAGGGATTTTTCCGTGAAACTATTTCAGGTAAGAAAAGGCCAATTTGTCTATTATAAAAATGAATTGCACAGGGTTTATTCGGTAAAGCCTATGGTTAAACAATCTGTTCATCTGATGAAACTAAGGGATTTGTCGCAGCATTTAAGTAGTGCGGCAGAAGTAGATAGATACCAACCAAAAGAACTTGATAGCTTTATTTTCAATAAAAATATTTATACCCTTAGCAAGAATAGAAAAGCTGAAGAGGGAGATTTCATTTTAATTACCAATCCAAATCCCGATTACTTGGATCATTATTCATTAAATGAAATCGAAGTAGTCGCAACAGTTGAAAATAAAGGGGTTATTACAAATAAGTCTAACGGAATTAGACATAATGAATATTTATTAATGGTTCCGGGTCGTGATGAGAACAGCAACCCCATTGAATTTCGAGATATTGAAAATATTGATGAGAGCAACCTAAATGATCAATCAGATGTTAATAACGATTTGTTGCCAGTAATAGGTGACGTGTATAGAAAAAATGACAATAATGAAGTAATCGAAGCGATGGTCATCGCCATACAAGGGAACACGATATTTCTTGGAGGCGGGTTGGAGTTGTCAAATGATGAGTTGATGGACCATGAGAAATGGGAATTTCTATATAATATTCTAGATAGTTAATATCATCAAATATGAAAAGCTCCAGTGATTTGTCCACTGGAGCTTTTCCTTTTGTATCGGATACCTGTTTACTGCGTAGCTTCCCACTTAGATATCTCTTCACGAACTATAGGTGCCACTTCTTTTCCTAACAGTTCAATCGCTCTCATCACATCCGCATGCGGCATGGTGCCAACTGGTACATGTAGCATAAATCGTGTGATCCCCACGTTTTTTCTGAGGTCAATGATTTTTTGTGCAACCGTTTCCGGGTCCCCTACATACAGTGCGCCTTTAGGGCTTCGAGCAGCATCGAAAGCTTGGCGGTCATAATGGCCCCAGCCCCGCTCCCGACCAAGCACATTCATGACTTGCTGCGTAGGTGGGAAAAACTGATCAGCTGCTATATCACTAGTCTCTGCAATGAATCCATGTGAATGGGAAGCAATTGGTAATTTGGTTATGTCATGTCCAGCCTGTGTCGCCGCTTGTTTATAAAGTTGGACCAGTGGGGCGAACTGTAATGGTCGTCCCCCAATAATTGCTAGTACCAAAGGCAGTCCCAACAGACCTGCTCGAATCACCGATTCACTATTGCCTCCACTCCCAATCCATATGGGTAATGGATCTTGTACTGGACGCGGGTATACTCCGAGGTTGTCAATGGCAGGTCGATGCTTTCCAGACCATGATACAACTTCGGACTTCTGTAATGTTAACAACAAATCCAGTTTTTCTTCAAATAGCTCGTTATAGTCTTGTAAATCATACCCAAATAACGGGAAGGATTCGATGAAAGAACCCCGGCCAGCCATGATCTCTGCACGCCCATTCGAAATACCGTCCAGCGTCGCAAAATCCTGGAATACTCGCACAGGATCTGCAGAGGAAAGCACAGTGACCGCACTCGTCAACCGGATCCGCTTTGTCTGTGATGCTGCAGCAGCCAACACGATTGCTGGTGAAGACGCAGCAAAATCATGACGATGATGCTCCCCTACCCCAAATACATCTAACCCCACGTGATCTGCGAGAACAATTTCCTCAACAACTTCACGTATCCGTTGTGCATGGCTGATTACTTCTCCTGTTTTTACATCCGGAGTTGTTTCTACAAATGTACTAATACCTATCTCCATTACATTACCTCCAAATATTCCTTCTTTTACTAACACTTATGACCATTTTCTTAATATACTTCATTTTCGAGATTTTTTCATTTCGAAGGATTTGTTAGTCCATTAACACTTACTTAATTTACAAAAGCCCCGGAATCCAAGTGGGATTCCAGGGCTCGATTAACAATTAGAAGCAAGAGAACTGTCCCTCTGCTTCCTTATGCTACTTTTTTAAAATCTACTACTTTCGTGATGTCTACTTTTTTTCCTTCTTTTAGACGCTTCTTAAATTCAGCTGTTGCAGTGAAAAGTGCATCTGTTGATGAGTTAAGTGCAGTTTCGAATGAGTCTTGTAAAACACCAATGATAAAGCCTACTCCCACTACTTGCATCGCAACATCAGCAGGGATTCCAAATAAGCTACATGCTAGAGGAATCAATAATAGTGAACCACCAGCAACCCCTGAAGCACCACAAGCACATACTGCTGACAATACGCTGAGGATTATGGCTGTTGGGATATCCACTTGAATGCCTAGTGTATGAACTGCGGCTAGAGTCAAAACAGAAATAGTAACGGCAGCACCAGCCATATTGACGGTTGCACCTAATGGAATAGATACAGAATAAGTATCTTTATCTAAACCTAGTTTTTCGCATAAATTCATATTTACTGGAATGTTTGCAGCGGAGCTACGTGTGAAGAATGCTGTAATACCGCTTTCCTTTATACATTTAAATACAAGTGGATACGGGTTTTGACGTAAGTTTACGAACACAATGATTGGGTTGACAACAAGAGCCACAAATAACATACAGCCAATCAAAACGGCAAGTAATTTTCCATAGCTTAGTAATGACGCAATTCCATTTGTAGTAATAGACTCGATTACTAGACCCATAATACCGAATGGGGCAAACTTAATAACCCATTTAACTACTTGGGATACTGCATCTGAAAAATTAGTAATTAATGTTTTTGTTGTAGCAGAGGCATTTCTTAAAGCTAGTCCAAGGATAATCGCCCAAGCTAAAATACCAATATAGTTAGCATTATAAATGGCACTTACAGGGTTGTCGACAACGTTCAATACTAAGGTTTTAAGGACCTCAACAACACCACCAGGAGCCGCCAAATCCGTAGGACCCGTTGTAAGGGTTATATTTACTGGGAAAATAAAACTTACAATAACTGCGACTAATCCAGCTAAAAACGTTCCTAAAAGATATAGAAAGACAATCGATTTCATATTTGTTTGCTGACCACTCTTATGTTGAGAGATGGCCGACATTACCAAGAACAGTACCAAAACAGGCGCAATTGCTTTTAAAGCACCTACAAATAAAGAACCAAAAATGGTAACAGATTTGGCTTGCTCTGGAATTAATACAGCCAACAAAATACCAACAATCAAACCAATCGATATTTGTTTTACCAAACTTATTTTATTCCACTTTTTCATTAAGTTTTTCAAAGATATTCCCCCCATTAATTTCGGATAAAATTGCAACTCAGACTTTTCATAGCCCTGCAATATAAATAAGTCTATAGATATAATCGAAGGAGAAATTGAAAACGAACTCCAAGAATGTCGTTGGGTAACAAAAAACCACATTCACAAAACTGACACAACTATCTTCCGATTAACAGTATTATAATGAATATTTTGATATTTTACAATACTATTATTTCTATTCCATTAATTGCATTTAAATGAATATTCTATTCATTTTCATTGTAATCACACTGTGTATCAATGATTCCATCATAAGCTAATACTCTTTCAACTATATTTTTTACTCTCCTGAATATAGGAATTGTTGAATTTATGTACATCTCCATGAATCATCTTCATTATAAAAGCCCTAGAATCTAAGTAGAATCCGGGGCTAGTTAACTTTTTGTATTTATTTCATTCGATGATAGATTCTCGTACCGGTTATAACGAAACTATTGATGAAAACGATTAGTAGAAAGATTGCCGCAGCTGGATATAAACCAAATGCATCTTTAATGGTAGAGCTGTTATCTTGCAGATTGGGAACAATAAAGAATAACCAACCTACAAACAATACTCCAACTAAATGAGGAGTTAACCGAAGGATAAATCTCCAAGTAGTATGTCGTTTTCGTTTGTCTGACCATTTCTTACTACGTACAATGCCACTAATACCTAAAACCAAGTAAATTAATGTGATGAAACCAAGAGATAGATCCATTATTTTAGGAATAGGAGCTTTCATTTCAGGTTCGTTTCCTTCA
>Ga0209013_10001884_pt1 | contig 19293 bp, 21 predicted proteins | sample Cruoilmetagenom2_FD_187291 | JGI IMG/M metagenome (GOLD analysis project Ga0209013, IMG submission 187291) | Oil polluted marine microbial communities from Coal Oil Point, Santa Barbara, California, USA - Sample 2 (SPAdes) (version 2) | ecosystem: Environmental > Aquatic > Marine > Oil seeps ...
CAGGCCCTGCGGATCGGGGGCGGACATATGGTGCGCGTCGGCCGATTCGCCCCAGCCGGCCAGGCATACCGGGCCGGGTTCGCGGGTGAGCAGGAACAGCGCGGCACCCTCGCCGATGTTGATGCCGGCACGGTGCTGCGAGAATGGATTGCAGCGCAGGGCCGACACCGATTCCAGCGCGCTGAAGCCGGCCACGGTGAAGCGGCACAGCGAGTCCGCGCCACCTGCGATCACGGCGTCGACGATACCGGCCCGCAGCATGCGTGCCGCCGACATCAGTGCCTTGGCACTGGACGAGCAGGCGGTGGACAGGGTCCACGCCGGCCCCTGAGCGCCGCTGCGCTGGCGCACGAACTGCGCGGCAGTACCCATTTCCTGCTGGGCGTAATCGAACCCGGGCGGCCATTGGTCCTGTTCGGCATGGGTGCGCAGGGCCTGCTCGGATTCACCGATGCCCGAGGTACTGGTGCCCAGCACGACCGCCACGCGTTCGGCGCCGTGGCGGGCGATCGCGGCGGCCACCGCCGGTGCGATCTGCGCCAGTGCCACGTCCAGCAGGGCGTTGTTGCGCCCGCGCAGGGCGGCCGGCAGTTCTTCCAGCGTCGGCAGCGGTGTACGCACCTGCCCCAGCGCCAGGGTGTGCCCCGGCAGCAGGGTATCGTTGTCGCTGAGCCCGCCCGGCACGCCGGCGAACATCGCCGAAGCCACCGCGTCGCGGCCATCGCCGAGCGCGCAGACCACGCCCAGATCGTTCAGGTCCGTTCGAACTTTCGCGCGGCGATGCCGCGGTGAAGATAGTCCTTCGGACCTTCCTCGCGCTTGGCGCCGCGAATTGCAAGCTCTCCGTTCTCGATGCTGACTTCCAATTCGTCGCGGCCGAAGCCTGCGACCGCCAGCGTGATGCGCAAGGCCTCCTGGCCACAATCGCTATCGTGGAGAAGCTCCACGTTGTAGGGCGGATAGCCGTCTTCCGAAGTTTTCGCCCGCGCGTCCAACCGGCCTGTCGATAGGCCTAACCAAAGATTGCCGTCGAGAAGTGCCATGCGCAGGGTGTCCGGGCGGAAAGCCCCAAAATTCGGTCAGCGCCGCGCATGGACGGCAAAATGCGCTGGAGGAGGCCCCGGTCGGCGCCTCGTACGATCTTTTGCCCTGCGTTGGCCCTGAGCCTTAATTAACCTGCTGGCATATGGGAAATTCCACTCCATATTCAAGCTGGACGCATGATGCCCCAACAGCCGAATTGGAGGCTTTCCGCCATGACATTCTTCGTGAACCCCAACACTGGCAACCACAGCAATGATGGCCGTAGCGAGAAGACGGCTTTCAGGAACCTGTCCCACGCTCTCGATGCCGCCGCCGCAGGTGACAAGATCCTGGTGACGCCTGCGACCTATGACGAGGATCTGCCCAAGCTCATTGCGCGTGCAAAGGCAGCTGGCATCACGGTCGCAGTGCTGGGCGGGCACTAGCTCCGGCGCCTTGACAGGCAAACCTACTAGTAGGTAGGGTCAACGTCATAATGCCAAAGACTGAAGAAACAAAGCAGGCCGCTTGCGAATGCGGGGCGTATCCCTTGTCCCGCCGCAACCTCTTTGGCGCGGCGTTGGCGCTCGCGGCCGCCCCGCTTCTGCGCTACGACCCTGCGCAGGCTGCCTCTGTCGATCCAAGCGAAGTGGCGCCGGGCATCTTCGTCCACCAGGGCCGCTACGAGGTGCAGTCGCCGGACAATCGGGGCGACATTGCCAATGCCAGTTTTGTTGTCGGCAGCGACGGCGTCGCCGTGATCGATACGTCCGGCAGCGCCAAGATGGGCGCGGAGCTGCGCGAGGCCATCCGCGCCGTCACCGACAAGCCGATCAAATACGTGATCAACACGCATATGCATCCCGACCATGTGTTGGGCAACGCCGCCTTCAGCCAAGACGAGCCTGAGTTCGTCGGTCACTACAAGCTCGCGCGTGCGCTCGGCACCCGCAAAGAGAGCTACCTGGCAGCGAACGAACAGATGCTTGGGCCGGAGGCCTTCGAAGGCAGCGAGATCATCCTGCCGACACGTCTCATCAAGGAGCCGACCACGCTCGATCTCGGCGACCGGGAACTGCTGCTCGAGCCGCAAGCCACGGCGCACACCGACAACGACTTGATTGTCACCGACACCAAGACCGATACGCTGTTTCTCGGCGATCTGCTGTTCTCCGTGCACGTGCCGACGATTGACGGCTCCATCAAGGGCTGGCTGGCCTTGCTCGACGAGATCGGCAAGCGCAACGCCGCACGCGTCGTGCCGGGCCACGGCCCCAAGACCATGGAGCTGCCGCAAGCGCTCGTACCCGAGCAGCGCTACCTCACGGCGATCGCAGACGACGTGCGCCGTCAGATTGCGGAAGGGAAGACCCTATCGGAGGCCACCAAGACCGCCGGGTTCTCCGAGAAGGACGCCTGGAAGCTGTTCGGGCAATACCATGTGCGCAACGTCACTGCGGCGTTCGCAGAACTTGAATGGGACTAGCGACAACGTCCCGCCCCATCGAAGGAGCACGAGACTCATGTGCAATGGACTGAAAGGTCTGACCCGAAGTTTCGCCGTCGTGGTGCTGGCTGCCGGCGTGGCAATCGCGTCGACGCCGCCGCTGCAGGCCGAAGAGAACATGTGGCCGACGCTCAAGACCGAAGCCTTCGGCGACCGTCCCATCCAAGAAGAGGACGGCATGGTCGTTCTCGAAACGCCGCAGAAGGTCGAGGACGCCGCCCTCGTGCCGTTGACGGTTCGCGTGCCGCCACACGTGAAGGGCAAGCTTAAATCGCTGTCGCTGTTCATCGACAACAACCCGGACCCGAAAGTGGCGACGCTCACCTACGGCCCTGCAGCCGGCACGGGCGGCGAGCGCAGCTTCTCCACGCGCGTGCGGGTCGACAATTTCTCGCACGCCCGGGCTGTCCTGGAGCTCGAGGACGGCAGTCTGCACATGGCGACGAAATTCCTGGCTGCCGCCGGCGGTTGCGCCGCCATGCAGGCGAAAGACCCCGAAGCGGACGTAGCGGGCATGGGCAAGACCATCGTGCGCACCTTCACGCCCGCGCTGAAGTCGAGCCCGATCTGGTCCGGCCAGGTGATGGTCAAGCATCCCAACCACAACGGCATGCAGCTCGACATCAACACCGCCAAGTTCATCCCCGCGCTTTACGTGAAGGAGATGACGGTGACGCGCGACGGCGAGCTCGTGTTCAAGCTGGACGGCACGTTCTCAATCTCGACGAACCCGAACTTCCGCTTCACCTTCGGCAAGGGTGAGAAGAACGATCTCGACGTCGTCATCGTCGACACGGACGGAACTGAATTCACCGGGCAGACGCAGGCAAGTGGATCTTAAACCCGCCACCGAGAGCAGCGGCGCGGCAAGACCGGAGACGCCGCTGGTCAGCACGCGGGGCCTGCTGCTGAAGGAAGCCGAAGTCTTGTTGAGGACACGAGGCTACGCCGCATTCAGCTATGCGGACCTTTCGGCGCGTGTCGGCATTCGCAAGGCAAGCATCCACCACCACTTTCGCACGAAGGAAGAGTTGGGCGTTGCCCTGATCGACGCCTACCTGGTCGAGTTCGAGGTCGCGCTCGCCGAGATCCTCAAGGACGAGCCGCAAGCGCTTCCGCGTCTTCGCCGTTACGCCGCCTTCTTCACCGGTAGCCTGCGGGACGGCATGATGCCGCTTTGCGGGGCGTTGTCGGCGGAGGCCTTCGCGCTTCCGGCCTCCATGCAGCAGCGTGTCCGGCACTTCTTCGAGCTGCATCTCGATTGGCTTGAGGGCGTGTTGCGCGATGGTGTTACCGAACGCGCTCTTCGTGCCGACCTCGATGTCAGGCGCGCCGCTGCCATGGTGCTCAGCGTGCTGGAAGGGGCGAGCCTTGTCGCCTGGGCTCTAAAGGACGATGCGGCCATGGAGCCGGCATTCGAGCAGGCGGTCTCAAGCCTCAAGGCGTGAGTGACCATTTGGGGCGATTGCGTAGGCGCGGACGCCTACACTCCTCCGTATTGGTCCTTTCTCGGAATCGGAGACAATGATGGTCGTCCTCAGATTTTTGCCGGCTCTGACTTTGATCGCTGCCGCGCAGGCGGTTGCGTATGACGGGTTCGAAGCGGACTTCGCGGCGTGTACCCAAGGGAGCAACAAAGCCGAAGTCGTGGCGGCCTGCACACGGCTGATCGACAATGCGAAGGCCGAGAACGCGGTCACCGGGATGTTCTACGGCTTAAGAGCGGCAAACAACGGCGACCCCGCGCAGAACTGTTCCGATGCCCAAAAGTCCCTGTCGCTCGCCGACGATGATGCGATCAAGGGGCTGTCTCAGCAGCTCATCGATGCAAATTGTTGACGCCGATCTTCGGACAAGTCGTTGGTAGCGGATGATCCTGATCGGGGGTCAGGTCCACAGACCTCTGGGCGGGACACACGAGCCCCTCTCAACGTCCTCGTGCTTGGCGCCACTGGTCTCATTGGCGCCGCCGTCTCGGCGCGCCTGCAGGCCGAGGGTCACCACGTCGTAAGACTTGCGCGCTCCGTGCGTGGCAATGGCATCGTCGCCGATCTCGCCATGCTGACACACGAAGAAGATTGGCGCCGATCACGGGAGCCCTGCTGGTCTGGTGGGTCGGTTACTCCCTTTGGGCAGGGTGGATACTTCTCTCGCTCGCGCTCTACGTGGTGATCGGCTTGTGCTGGCTACCGGTCGTGTGGCTGCAAATGCGCATGCGCGATCTGGCCACCGATGCCGCGCAAGCCGGTACGCCGCTTCCGGCCGCGTACCGCGCGCTGTTCCGCAGATGGGTCATGCTCGGCATTCCCGCCTTCGCCGCTGTGCTCGGCATTCTTTGGCTGATGATCGCTCGTCCCAAACTCGGCTTCTGATGAGCCGCCGATCTCGGACAGGACGCGTCTTTGCGGGAAGTCTGGTGGAGCCAGGCGGGATCGAACCGCCGACCTCGTGAATGCCATTCACGCGCTCTCCCAACTGAGCTATGGCCCCTTCAGAAGGCTGGAGTTTGGGCTTTGGGTCGCCCAAGTCCCGGAAGCGGGGAAATTCAGATCGCATCACTTAGGCCGGGTGCAAGCCCGGTTCAAGAGAAATACGAAGGACGGGAGCGCCCTCAAGGCGCTTCGGCTAACTTTCTTGCTTCGGTCCGTCGGGGACAATGTCGGACACGTCGTCGTTCCCGTCCTCATCCTGCTCGAGGAAGGTGTCCTGATCGTCGTCACTGGCGGGGTTGTCCTCGTCATCGTCGATATCGACGATCTCCTCGTCCTTGACTGCGGCCTCCTCTGCCTCCCCGGCCTCTTCGAGACTGATCACCTCTGCGCCGCCCATCACCGGAGGATCGGGCTCCTCCACCACCTTTGGCTTTGGCGGTTCTGGCTCCGGCTGCGCGCGCTCCGCCCGCCGCGGCGGCGGTGTGACTTGGTAAGCGGCTTGGCAGGCGGGGCAGGCGACTGGTGTGCGACCCAAGTCGTAGAACCGCGCACCACAGCCCGGACAAAGGCGCTTGGTTCCCCGTGCGGGTTTCGACATGATTTTCCTCGAAGCTATCCCTTGTTCGACTCCCCATTGCCACGCCTCATGCGGAGTGTCAAAAGCTATCGAACGCCCCAAAACCTGTATCGGGAATCCATGTCGCAGCCTCTGACCGCCAGCCGATCCGCGCACATTTCCGGTCGCGTGAAGGTCCCTGGCGACAAGTCGATCTCCCACCGTGCGCTGATCCTGGGCGCGCTCGCGACGGGCCGCACCCGCATCGACGGATTGCTTGAGTCTGAGGACGTACTGGCGACGGCGCGGGTCGTTGCGGCGCTCGGCGCGATCGTGTCCCAGAAGGATGGAGTCGTCGAAGTGCTCGGCCAGGGCGTGGGCGGGTTGCGGGCGCCGGAAGGCCCGCTCGACTTCGGCAATTCGGGGACGTCGGCCCGGCTCATGCTAGGCGTTGTCGCCGGGCACGACATGTGCGCCTCGTTCACCGGCGATGCCTCGTTAAGCCGCCGCCCCATGGGCCGCGTGCTCGAGCCGCTTACCGCGATGGGACTTAGCGTGGAGGGAGAAGGCGACACCCTGCCGCTCACCGTGCGCGGCACGGCGGACCTCATTCCCATTGAGTATGTGTTGCCCGTGCCGTCGGCGCAGGTGAAGTCGTCGGTTCTTCTGGCGGGGCTCCATGCGCCGGGACGAACGACGGTGATCGAACCGCTTTCCACGCGCGATCACACCGAGCGCATGCTTGCCTATTTCGGCGCCGAGCTCGACATCGAGGAGCTGGACGACGGCGCACGCGCCATCACCCTCTGCGGCGATGCCGAACTTCGCGGTGCGGCGCTAATCGTGCCCGGTGACCCGAGCTCCGCTGCTTTTCTCGTCGCCGCCGCACTCATTTGTCCGGACTCCGAGATCGTGGTCGAGAATGTTCTGCTGAACCCGACGCGCACCGGCTTCTTCGAGACCTTGCAAGAGATGGGCGCGGAGATTGAGGTGTTGGACCCGCGCCAAGAAGGCGGCGAGCCGGTCGGGGATCTGCGGGTGAAGACGAGCGCCTTGAAGGGCGTCCGGGTGCCGCCTGAGCGCGCGCCGTCCATGATCGACGAATATCCCGTCCTGGCGGCGGTCGCCGCGTTCTCCGATGGTGAGACCCGCATGGAAGGGCTGGCTGAACTCAAGGTGAAGGAAAGCGATCGCCTTGCGGCGACAGCCGAAGGGCTCGCCGCGTGCGGCGTGGACGTGGAGGTCGATGACGATGTGCTGATCGTCCGGGGCGCGCGCACCGTGAAGGGCGGCGCTGAGGTCGCCACCCACTTGGATCATCGCATCGCCATGGCCTTCCTCACGCTCGGGCTCGGGGCGGAGGAGCCGGTCACGGCCGACGACGGGAGCATGATCGCCACGAGCTTCCCGGGCTTTGCGGCCCTGATGAGCGGGCTTGGAGCGCGGATCGCATGATCATCGCCATCGACGGACCTGCGGCCTCAGGCAAGGGAACGGTCGCCAAGCGCATCGCGGCGCATTATGGCCTGCCGCATCTCGATACGGGTGCTCTGTACCGCGCGGTGGCGCGCGATACCGTGGCGCGAGGCGACGATTTGACCGATCCGGCGGTCGCTGCCGCTGCCGCGGGGCATCTCGACGTGGACACTCTTGACGACCCGGCCTTGCGGACGGCGGGCGTCGGAGAGGCGGCTTCCATCGTTGCGCGGCACGGCGAAGTCCGCGCCGTGCTCCTTGAATATCAGCGGAGATTCGCCAAAAACCCGGCTGGAGCGGTGATCGACGGCCGGGACATCGGCACCGTGATCTGCCCGGATGCGGACGTAAAGCTGTTCGTGACGGCCAGCTCCGAGGAGCGGGCACACCGCCGATATTTGGAGCTCCGGGAGAGCGGGATCCGGATCTCGGAGGACGAGGTTCTCGCCGATATTCGCAATCGCGATGCGCGGGACCGGACCCGAGAGGCCTCCCCCTTACGGCAGGCCGAAGACGCAGCCTTGCTCGACACCACAAATTTGGATATAGACGCCGCGTTCAGGGCAGCTATCGATCTGATCGAGGCTGCGATGGGCCAGGCAGGGCAAGCCGGTTGAGGCTGTGCCCATTTCGTGCTGGACCATCACATTTGAACAGCATTACCGCGGTGAAATCGAGCGGACTGGCGGGCGGCCAGGATGGGCCTGCCGCACCTGTTTCCGCAAGGACTTCGCCGCATGGATCAACCCCAAGCCTCGGGTTCAAGCCGCCGAGAGCGTATTTGAACTTGGACGCCGAGTAGGAGCCTAGATGACCGAGCCGCAGACGATTAGCCAACCCAGCCACGACGAGTTCGCAGCCCTCCTTGAGGAATCTCTGTCTGGCACCGCGCTTCAGGAAGGCAGTGTTGTCAAAGGCACAGTCGTCAGCATTGAGAAGGACGTTGCCGTCATCGATGTCGGTCTGAAGACCGAGGGCCGCGTTCCCCTGAAAGAATTTGGTGTCCCTGGGCTCGCCACCGATCTGGGCGTGGGCGACGAGGTCGATGTCTATCTCGAGCGTGTGGAAAATGCCGCCGGCGAGGCCGTGCTGTCGCGCGAAAAAGCCCGCCGCGAGGAAAGCTGGACCCGGCTCGAAGAGAAGCATAAGGCCAACGAGAAGGTCGAAGGCGTGATCTTCAACCGCGTGAAGGGTGGCTTCACCGTCGATCTCGACGGCGCAGTGGCCTTCCTACCAGGCAGTCAGGTCGACATTCGACCGATCCGCGACGTCACGCCGCTCATGAACACACCGCAGCCCTTCCAGATCCTGAAGATGGATCGCCGGCGCGGCAACATCGTCGTCTCCCGCCGCTCGGTCCTGGAAGAGAGCCGCGCCGAGAAGCGCAGCGAGATCGTCGCGCGCCTCGAAGAGGGCCAAGTCATCGAAGGCGTGGTCAAGAACATCACCGATTACGGCGCCTTTATCGATCTGGGCGGCATCGACGGTCTGCTGCATGTCACCGACATGGCGTGGCGGCGCGTGAACCATCCGAGCGAAATCGTGAATGTCGGCGATTCCGTGAAGGTGCAGATCATCCGCATCAATACGGAGACCCAGCGCATCAGCCTCGGCATCAAGCAGCTTGAGTCCGATCCGTGGGAAGGCATCGCTGCCAAGTACCCGGTCGACTCGCGCTTCAAGGGCACCGTCACCAACATCACCGACTACGGCGCCTTCGTGGAGCTGGAGCCCGGCGTTGAGGGTCTGATCCACGTTTCGGAGATGAGCTGGACGAAGAAGAATATTCACCCCGGCAAGATCATTTCCACGAGCCAAGAGGTCGAGGTGCAAGTGCTTGAGGTCGATCCCGACAAGCGGCGCATTTCCTTGGGCCTGAAGCAGACCCAGGAAAATCCGTGGATCGCCTTTGCCGGCGGCCACAAAGCCGGAGCTGAGATCGAAGGTCAGGTTCGCAACATCACCGAGTTCGGCCTGTTCGTCGGCCTAGAGGGCGGCATCGACGGCATGGTGCACCTGTCGGATCTCGATTGGTCCAAGTCTGGGGAGGAAGCCCTCAAAGATTACAAGAAGGGCGACACGGTGAAGGCCGTGGTGCTGGAGGCAGACGCCGAAAAGGAGCGCATCAGCCTTGGCATCAAGCAGCTCACGCCCGATCCGTTCGAGGGCGAAGCGGCCTCCGGTAAGCTCAAGAAAGGCGTGCGCGTCACTTGCGAGGTCACCGCCGTCAAGGACAACGGCATCGAGGCCAAGCTCATCGACCAGGACCTCACCACCTTCATTCGCCGTTCCGATTTGTCGCGGGACCGGTCCGAGCAGCGCCCCGACCGTTTCGGCGTCGGCGAGAAGTTCGACGCTGTGGTCACGCAAGTCGATCCCAAGACACGCAAGCTCACTGCGTCCATCAAGGCGCTCGAGATCGCCGAAGAGAAGGAGGCCGTCGCCCAGTACGGCTCGACGGATTCCGGTGCGTCTCTCGGCGACATTCTCGGCGCGGCCCTGAACCAGGCAAGCGGCGACGTCGAAGAGGAGCCTGCCGAAAAGCCCAAGCCCAAGCGCAAGACCGCGGCCAAGGCCAAGGCAGACGACGAAGCGGCGGAGGCCGAGGCGTCGTCCGAAGAGGAGCCTGCCGAAAAGCCGAAGCGCAAGCGTGCCGCCAAGGCCAAGACAGACGACGAAGCAGCGGATGCCAAGGCATCGTCCGAAGAGTAGGCGAGGTCGTGACCCGGAGGGTCTGAGCAAGCCATGGTTCTCGACGCCGAAAGAGTGATCGAGCACCGCCGCCTCAAGCGGCGGGTCACCGCCTGGCGCGTTGCCGCGGTGGTGCTGGGCCTATTGGCCTTGGGCGTGATCATATTTTCCGACAAGCAGATGGCGGGGTCCGCCGGCATTCTTCCCCACATCGCGCGCATCAACGTGAGCGGCGTCATCACCGACGACCGCAAGATGCTCCAGCTGATCGATCGGGTGGCGAAGGCCAACCAGGTCCGCGCGGTGATCCTCGACATCAACAGCCCCGGCGGCACCACCACGGGCGGGGAGGCGATGTACGATGCCATTCGCCGCCTTACCGAGAAGAAGCCCGTCGTTGCGACGTGCGGGACGCTCGCCACATCCGCCGCCTATATCGTGGCGCTCGCCACGGATCGCATCTTTGTCTACGGGAACACCATCACCGGGTCCGTCGGCGTCATCTTCCAGTGGGCTAACGTCACCGAGCTGCTCAAGACGGTCGGTATCGAGGTCGAGGAGGTCAAGAGTGGTCCCTTGAAGGCGGTGCCGAGCCCGTTCGAGCCCACGGATGAACGCGCTCGCGAGATGACGGCCGAGATGGTCGAGGACGCCAAAGTGTGGTTCGTCGATCTGGTGAAGGAGCGCCGCAAGATCTCGCCGGGATCGGTTCCGGGTCTCACCGAGGGGCGCATCTATTCCGGCCGCCAGGCTGTGAATTTGAAGCTTGTCGACCAGATCGGCGGGGAGCGCGCGGCCCTCGCCTGGTTGAACAAGGAGCACGGAATCCCGACCCGGCTAAAGGTCGTGCAATGGCAGCCAAAAGACGAGTCGGCGGGCTTTTTCGGCCTGCTGTTCGACTCCGCCAGCGCGATTCTGGGCGTGTCCGGCGGCAAGCTAGCCTTAATTCTCGACCGGGCATCCGCCAGCCTGAACCTTGACGGTCTTGTCTCCGTTTGGCACCCTGCATCCAACTAGTGGGGGCGTAGGGCTAGCGGCAACCAATGGCTGCAGCCCCGTGGGGCGTGAATGATCAAATCCGAGCTGATTCAGCGGGTGGCAGCCGCCAATCCGCATCTATTTCATCGTGATGTTGAGCGTATCATCAACATTGTGCTCGATGAGATCACGGGCGCGCTGGCGCGCGGCGATCGCGTGGAGTTGCGTGGTTTCGGCGCATTTACGGTGAAGCACCGTGCCGCCCGTCAGGGCCGTAACCCGCGCACGGGCGATACGGTCTTCGTCGAGGACAAGTACGTACCCTTCTTCAAGACCGGCAAAGAACTACGTGAGCGCCTGAACCCGAACAGCGGTGACAGCCAGTCGTAGGCTCGCCGGCCGCTTATGGAGCCGCTCGTGTGGCGTAAGCTCATCCTCGCACTCATCGTCGTGCCGTTGGGCGTGGTGCTCATCGCGTTGGCCGTGGTCAATCGCGATCCGGCGGTCCTGATCCTCAACCCCTTTGGTGGCGCAGAGCCTGGTCTCTCGCTTCAGGCGCCGTTCTTCTTGTTTCTGCTCTGTGCGTTCGCGATCGGCCTCGTGGTGGGCGGCATCGCCTCCTGGCTCAACCAGGGCAAGTGGCGCCGCACCGCGCGCGAGGAGGCCCGGGAGGCCCGCGACTGGCGGCGTCAGGCGGACCGCCTGGAGAAGGAGCTGGAAGACCTCCATCCGGCAGGGCAGCGGCCGCAACTGCCGGCCGAGTAGCGGGCTGCGGATGGACCCGCTCACGGTTTTCGGTCTCCTCGCGGTCACCGCGATGCTGGTCACCTACGCCCTGGAGGAGAGGAGCCATTGGTACATCCTGGCCTTCGCCGGCGCTTGCCTGCTGGGCTCGGCCTACGGCTTCCTGCAAGGGGCCTGGCCCTTCGGCGTCCTGGAGGCCGTCTGGGCGGGCGTCGCGGCTTGGCGCTGGCGCGAGAGGGCGTCTGCGGCCTCAGGGTCGCATTGAGCCTCCGGTAACGCCGATGTTGCAGTGCGATGGACTTGAAGCCCCGGATTTCATAGGGTGAGCCCGCGATAAGGCCCGAAAAGGCCCGCGAAACCCTCACCCGAGAGCCGATAGAGCCCCGTGACGGTCAAGGTCAAAATTTGTGGCGTGCGAACGCCTGCCATTCTCGACGCCGCCGCCGGCGCCGGCGCGGACTATGTCGGGCTCATGTTCTTCCCCAAGAGCCCGCGCAATGTCGGCCTGGACGAGGCCGCGGCGCTTGCCGCGGCTGCCCGGGGCCGTGTGCGCACGGTCGCCGTCATGGTCGATCCGGACGACGCTCTGGTCGATGCCGTGGTGGAGCAAGTGCGCCCCGATGCGCTACAATTCCATGGCTCCGAGACCCCTGAACGCGTGGCTGCCATCAAGGCGCGCACGGGGCTGGCGGTGATCAAGGCAATCCACGTCGGTGAGGCGGCGGATGTCGCCCGCGCCGACGCCTACGAGGCCGTCGACCACATTCTTTACGACGCCAAGGCCAAGCCAGGCGCGCCGCTGCCGGGCGGCAACGGGGTCGCTTTCGACTGGAGTGTGCTTGCGGGCGCCCGCGCGCCGTTCGCCCTGTCGGGAGGGCTCGCCCCAGACAATGTCGCTGAAGCCGTCCGTCAGACGGGCGCCGCGATGGTCGATGTCTCTTCTGGGGTCGAGACAGCCCCCGGCGTGAAGGACGCTGACCTCGTTACCCAGTTCATCGCGGCGGCGCGTGGCGCCGCCCCTATTAAAGCCAAGGCATCATGACGACGATTACCGACGCACTGAATACCTATCGCGAGGGTCCCGACGAGCGCGGCCATTTCGGCCTGTTCGGCGGCCGGTTCGTTGCCGAGACTCTGATGCCGCTGATCCTCGATCTGGAGCAGGCCTACGAGGATGCCAAGGCCGACCCGTCCTTTCGGGCCGAGCTCGATGCGCTCAACGCCCACTATGCGGGGCGCCCGAGCCCGCTCTACTTCGCCGAGCGGCTGACGGAGCATCTCGGCGGCGCCAAGATTTACTTTAAGCGCGATGAGCTGAACCACACGGGCTCTCACAAGATCAACAACTGCCTCGGGCAGATCCAGCTCGCCAAGCGCATGGGCAAGACGCGCATCATCGCCGAAACCGGCGCCGGCCAGCATGGCGTTGCGGTGGCGACCGTCGCCGCGCGCTTCGGGCTTCCTTGCGTGATCTACATGGGCGCCACCGACATCGAACGGCAGAAGCCCAATGTTTTCCGCATGAAGCTGTTAGGTGCAGAGGTCAACCCGGTAACGTCCGGCTCCGGCACCTTGAAGGACGCTATGAACGATGCGTTGCGCGACTGGGTCGCCAACGTGCACGACACCTTCTACATCATCGGCACGGTGGCGGGGCCGCATCCTTATCCGGCCATGGTGCGTGACTTCCAGTCGGTCATCGGCAAGGAAGCACGCGAGCAGATGATGGAGCGAGAAGGGCGTCTGCCCGACACGCTAGTGGCCTGTATCGGCGGCGGCTCCAACGCCATGGGGCTCTTCCATCCCTTCCTCGACGATCCGTCCGTGGCGATCTACGGCGTGGAAGCCGGCGGCCACGGTCTCGATACGCCGAACGGCCATGCGGCATCGATGACCGGCGGCAAGCCCGGTGTCCTGCACGGTAACCGCACCTATCTCCTTCAAGACGGCGACGGTCAGATCATCGACGGTCACTCTATCTCCGCCGGTCTCGACTATCCGGGCGTCGGCCCCGAGCACGCCTGGCTGAAGGATTCCGGCCGAGTCGCTTACGTAGCGGTGACGGACAAGGAGGCGCTCGATGCCTTCCAACTCTGCACCAAGCTCGAAGGCATCATTCCGGCGCTTGAGCCGTCCCACGCCCTGGCCTATGTGCGGAAGCTTGCGCCGACGCTGCCAGCGGACAATCTCCTGGTCATGAACATGTGCGGCCGCGGTGACAAGGACATCTTTGCCGTCGCCGAGCACCTCTCGATGGAAATGTGAGCATGACGAGGATCGACCAGAAATTCGCCGCGCTGAAGCGCGAGGGCCGCGCTGGGCTCGTAACCTTCATCACTGCCGGCGACCCGGACTACGAGACCTCGCTCGCCATGCTCAAGGGGTTGCCGGGCGCGGGCGCCGATATCATCGAGATTGGCATGCCCTTCTCCGACCCCATGGCTGATGGGCCGGCGATCCAGGCGTCCTCCGTGCGGGCGCTCCAGGGCGGCCAGACCATGAAAAAGACGCTCTCCATGGTTAGAGAGTTCCGCAAAGGAAATGACACAACACCGGTAGTGCTTATGGGCTACTACAATCCCATATACGTGTATCCGGTTGACCGCTTCATCACCGATGCGGTGGACGCCGGTGCCGATGGTTTGATCGTGGTGGATATGCCGCCTGAGGAAGACGAGGAGCTTCGCCCGGCCGCGGCCCGGAGTGGGCTGAACTTCGTTCGGCTTGCCACGCCGACTACCGATGCCAAGCGCCTGCCGGCCGTGCTCACGAATACCTCGGGTTTCGTCTACTATGTGTCCATCGCGGGCATCACCGGCACGGCGGCGCCGGACATCGCGGCCGTCGGCGAGCATGTGGCGCGGCTCAAAGCGCATACGGAGCTGCCGATTGCCGTCGGCTTCGGCGTGAAGAGCCAAGAGCAGGTGCGTGCGCTGGCGGGCGTGGCTGAAGGCGTGGTCGTTGGATCCGCGCTGGTCGCCGCGATCGCCGAGAGCCTCGATGACAGTGGCAAGGCGACGAAGGAAACCGAGCCGTGCCTGCTTGAGCTTGTGGAGCATTTGTCGTCCGCCCTGCGGCCCGAGGTCGAGGCGGCTGCCGTCTGAAACGGCATAGTGAGAGAGTTAGACCCGTGAACTGGATCAACAGCGTCGTAAGACCCAGAATCCGGAACATCCTTCGGAAGAAGGACATGCCGGACAATCTCTGGGTGAAGTGCCCCGAGACCGGGCAGATGATCTACTACAAGGACCTGGAGGCGAACCAGTTCGTCGTTCCGGGGTCCAACTATCATATGCGCATGTCGGGCCCGGCCCGGCTGAAGTCCGTCTTCGACAACGGAAAGTTCGCCGCGATCCATCTTCCGGAAGTGCCGACGGACCCGCTCAAGTTCCGTGACGAGCGCCGCTACACCGATCGCCTGAAGGATGCGCGCGGCAAGACGGGGCTCAACGATGCGGTGCTCGCCGGTATCGGCAAGCTTAACGGCGACACCGTCGTGGCCGCCGTGCAGGACTTCGATTTCATGGGGGGCTCGCTCGGCACTGCCGCAGGCGAGGCGGTGATCGCGGCCATGCGCGCCGCGCTCGTGCGCAAAGCGCCCTTCATTCTGTTTGCGGCCTCGGGCGGGGCACGCATGCAGGAAGGCATTCTCTCGCTGATGCAGATGCCGCGCACGACGGTCGCCGTCGAGGAACTGCGCGAGGCGAAGCTTCCTTACGTCGTGGTGCTCACCCATCCGACCACGGGCGGCGTGACCGCCTCTTACGCCATGCTTGGCGACATCCATATCGCCGAGCCGGGCGCGTTGATTGGCTTTGCGGGCCCACGCGTCATCGAGCAGACCATCCGCGAGCAGCTACCAAACGGCTTCCAGCGCTCCGAGTATCTCCATGCCCACGGCATGGTCGATATGGTCGTGCACCGGCACGAACTGCGCGGCACGCTGGCGCGTATCTGCAGTCTCTTGACGCATCGCCGCCTCGGCCACGACATCGAGATTGCGCCGGTGGCGGAGGTGGCGGCAGACGGCGCACAACCGGCCCTGCCGGCGCCGGAGGACAAGCCGCGGCCTGGAAACGGTCTGGCCGCCGACCACGAGGGCGAAGGCGAGGGCGAACAGAATGACGACGAGGCCTTGACGAAGGCCCCCGGCAATGGCGCTAATCAACTTCCGCCGCAGAACGCCTAAGGTCCTTTGAGGGTTGACCACATTACCTTATAGCGGCGGGCGCCCTGCGCCCCGCCCCCGCTCGGCAACGAGTGACACGCTGCTGGAGCGTCTCAAGAAGCTTCACCCGCAGTCCATCGATCTTTCGCTGGGGCGGATCGAGCGCGTGCTCGACGCGCTGGGCAATCCACAAGAGAAGCTGCCGCCCGTCGTGCATGTGGCAGGCACCAACGGCAAGGGCTCGACGCTGGCGTTCTTGCGCGCGATCGCCGAATCGATGGGAAAGGGCGTTCATCTCTACACCTCGCCGCATCTCGTCGACTTTCACGAACGCATCGTTCTTGCCGGTCCCCACGGCGCCGCACCCATCGCCGAGGATGTCCTCGTCGACTGCCTCGCCCGCGCCGAGGCGGCGAATGGCGGCGAGCTGATCACGCTGTTCGAGGTCACCACGGCCGCGGCCTTTCTCGCCTTCGCGGAGGCGCCGGCCGATCTGCTCCTCCTGGAGACGGGTCTCGGCGGCCGGCTTGACGCCACCAACATGGTCAAGAAACCGCTGCTCACCATCATCACGCCGATCTCCATTGATCACGTCTCATTCCTCGGCGAGACGCTGACGGAGATTGCCGGGGAGAAGGCCGGCATCCTGAAAGCTGGCGTGCCTTGCGTCGTCGGCCGTCAGGACCAAGAGGCCCTCGACGTCATCGAGGCCCGCGCCCAAGAGCTCGGCGCGCCGCTCCACGTGGCTGGGGGCGACTTCGACATGTACGAGCAGCAAGGCCGCTTGGTCTTTCAGACGGCGTCGCGCCTTGTCGACTTGCCGCTCCCGCGGCTGGCGGGGCATCACCAGATTGATAATGCCGGCACCGCGATCGCCGCCGCGAGCATTGCTTTCGGCGATGCGCTGGGGCCCCGCGCCCTCGAAGACGGCGTGAGCGAGGCGCATTGGCCCGCGCGGCTCGAACGGCTTCCCGTGGGGGGCTTGCATGCCTACACCGAAGACGGCACCGAGATTTGGCTTGATGGCGGACACAACGCGGCTGGCGGGCAGGCCGTAGCCCATACGCTGGCCGAACTCGACGAGCGTGTTCCGCGCCCCGTGCATGTGATCTGGGGCATGATGGAGACCAAAGACGCCCGGCGCTTCATTGCGCCGTTCAAAGGATTGGTGGAACGCGTCTACACCGTTCCGATCCCGGGCGAGCCGAACGCCTTCGACGCCGAAAGTTTGGCGGAGCTGTCGCGCGCCGAAGGCTTCGATACGGTTGCAGTCAACAGTGTGCCGGAAGCGCTGCTGCGGTCCGCGTCACGCGGGCAGAAGGCGCGCGTGCTGATCTGCGGCTCGCTCTACCTCGCGGGCCACGTCCTCAAGCTGCATGCATAAATGCGTTACGCGCTAACGGGGCCGTCGACGGCGCCCCCGATCCACGCCGCGAGATGGTTCTTGGGGTAAGCGCCGCGGAGCGTGTCCACCACCTCACCGTCCTTGAACAGAATCAGCGTCGGGATTGCCCGGACATTGTAAGTGCCTGGCGTAGCGGGGTTCTCGTCGATATTCAGCTTGGCGATCTTCACTTTGCCGCCGAGTTCGGAGGCGATTTCTTCCAGCGCGGGCGCGATCTGGCGGCAGGGGCCGCACCACTCGGCCCAAAAGTCGACGACAACAGGTGTCGAGGACTTGAGCACCTCGGCGTCGAATGTATCGTCGGAAACCGTATCAATCGCCATTCGCTTTTCTCCTAACCGCCGGCTGGGCCAGTTTTGCGCCCGATCTAGCCACCGGAACCTAGGTGCGCCCCCTCAACGCGTCAAGGCTGGCCCGCGGCTCAACATGTCGTGCTCGGCGGCCTCAAGCAAAGTTGATGGGATCTCCATGAGCCGCGGCCCGTCGGTCCACAGCAAGGCCACGCGTGCCGGCTTTCCCGGAAACATCTTGCCGAGCGCCAGCCGGTAGGCGGCGAGCTGGTTGATATAGCTTTGCGCCACCTCACCGGGCGTTGTGGGCGGCGGACGGTTCGTCTTGTAGTCGAGGATCAGGAGGTCGCCGTCCAAAATGGCGAGCCGGTCGATCTGGCCTTCGAGATCGAAACCATCTTCGCCGTCGCCGAATCGCGCCACTACGGGGACTTCGGCAAGGCTTCCGGGCGCGAACAGAGGCGCGAACGTCGCATCTCTCACAATGGCGAGCGTCTCGCCGACGATCTCCTCCCTTAGCGTATCGGGCAGGCTTACGCCGCGGGCCGCCACGAAGCTACGCGCCGCACGCTCCTGCTCTGCCGCAGGTACCTCGGGCAGGTGCTGAAGCAGCGCATGCACGAGGCCTCCGCGCACGAAACGCAGATCGCCGGCCAGCGCGCTTGGCCCAAGCGGCGGCTGCTCCGGACCGAACGCGCCATCACTACCGCCATTGCCATCGCCTTCACTTGCGGCATTGAGCGCAAGATGCGACGGCGCGAGCCGTGTGCGCACGCGTTCCGGCATCGCGGGCGTCAGGGCGAAGTCCGGCAGCGGTGGCGTCTCCAGCACGGTGGCCGGCGTGGCTGCGTCCTTGGCGGGTTTTTTCTGCGATGAGGTCATGCGGGAAACGGTGAGGCCGTCGTCACCATCGGTTTGGCTGAGGTGAGGCTCAAGGCCCTCAGCGACGAGATCGTACCAACAGTTCTTGTCGCGGCGCTGTACGCCCTGCCAGCCGCAGATATAGAGCCGGTCGCAGGCACGCGTCATGGCGACGTAGAGCAGCCGGTGATATTCGTCGCGTTCGGCTCTCTCCGTGGCGCTTTTGGCCGTCGCCAGCCCAGGCACGTTGGAATGCCCCGCCGGCGGCCACAAAAGGTGGTCCACCTCACCGGGCGGCTGTCCGGGGCGCGGCGCTTCATAGATGCGCGGGCCTTGACCGCGCGGGTTCGTGCACGTGTCCGGCAAGATGACGATCGGCGCTTGCAAGCCTTTGGCGCCATGCACGGTCATGATGCGCACCTCGTCGCGGTCTTGATCCATGTCTCGCTTGATGTCGATCTCGCCATGGCGCAGTTCGTGAACGAAGCCTTGCAGCGACGGCGTGGAGTCCCGGTCGTAGGCGAGGGCGGCGTCGAGAAACTCATCGATCGCTTCGGCCGCCTCCGGCCCCAACCGCGTCAGCATGCGCTTGCGCATCAACTGGCCGTCGGCCCCGAGCAGCTCGGCGAAGAATTCGTAAGGTGGCAGGGTGTCCGCGTGACCGAGCCAGGCGGCAAGCCGCGTTGCAGCTTCGGTGAATTTCTCCTCGTCCCGCCGCGCCACGAGCTCCGCCCACAGCGATCCTTTGCGATCGTGCGCCAGCGCGAACAGATCGTCTTCGCTGAGGCCGAATAGCGGGCTCTTCAGCACCACTGCGAGCGCCAAGTCGTCCTCCGGCATAAGCAGCACGTCGGCAAGCGCCACGAGATCCTGCACGGCTAGCTGATCCATCAGCCGCATGCGGTCGGCGCCGGCGATGGGAATCTTTGCCCGCTTGAGCTCGCGGATCATTGGCGCGGTGAAGGGATCGCGCCGCCGCACCAAGATCAGAATGTCGCCGGGCTGAATGGGGCGTCCTTGCGAGGGCAGGGGCTCAGCACTATCCAGCCAGCGGCGAATCTGAGTTGCGATGCGTTTGCACAGCGTATCGACCGCATCCGCGCCACTGACGTCCTCGGTCCAGGGCTCGAACGGCTCGGCGGGCTCCGGCTTGTCCGTCATT
>Ga0209013_10001885_pt1 | contig 19290 bp, 14 predicted proteins | sample Cruoilmetagenom2_FD_187291 | JGI IMG/M metagenome (GOLD analysis project Ga0209013, IMG submission 187291) | Oil polluted marine microbial communities from Coal Oil Point, Santa Barbara, California, USA - Sample 2 (SPAdes) (version 2) | ecosystem: Environmental > Aquatic > Marine > Oil seeps ...
CGGGGTTTATTCCGGGAGCTGACGGTAAAAGAAAACCTGGAACTGGGCTGCTGGGGCCGGAAGGACTCTGGGCTGGCCGATGACTTCGATTTTATCTACGGGCTCTTCCCGATTCTTAAAGAACGGGCCGGCCAGGAGTCGGAAACCCTTTCCGGCGGTGAGCAGCAGATGCTGGCCATGGCCCGGGCCATGCTGCGCCGGCCCAAGCTGCTTATGCTCGATGAGCCCTCCCTCGGTTTGGCCCCTCAAATTGCGCGCCAGGTCTATGACGCCCTGTTGAAAATCAGCCAGGCCGGGACAACGATTCTGCTGGTGGAGCAAAATGCCAAACTGGCGCTAAGCATTGCCACCTTCGGCTATATCATGGAATCCGGCCGCATCGTACTCGAAGGAACGCCTCAGGAACTTCAAGAAAACGAGGATGTGCAGGAGCTTTACCTCGGTGTTGGCAAGGAGACCACCTCCCCCAAAGGCTGGCGGCTCTATAAAAAAAGGAGGACCTGGTAATGGGGATCAATGCGGCCACCTTCCCCCACCTGTTTTTTCAACAGGTCAACACCCAACGCGATCGAATTGCCCTTCGGCGCAAAGAATTCGGTATCTGGAACCGAATCACCTGGGATGAATATGGAAAAATGGTGAAGAAAGCCTCGGCCGGGTTGATTCGTGCCGGACTGCAAGCCGGCGATCGGGTGGCGATTCTGGGAGATAATCGACCCGAATGGCTTGTGTGTCATCTGGCGACCATGGCTATTGGTTGTGTGACCTGCGGCGTGTACTCCACGAATGCGCCGGAACAGGTTGCCTATGTGGTGGGCCACTCGGAATCCAAACTCCTTTTTGTCGAAAATGAAGAGCAGGTAGATAAAGTTCTACAGATTTATAAAGATCTAGAGCAGCTAAAAAAAGTGGTCGTCTGGGATCCCAAAGGTCTCTGGGGCTTTACCCATGAGGGTATCATGTTTTACGACGAGTTTCTCGAACAGGGCGACGCCCACCTAAAGGATTCCCCCACCTGTGTCACCGAGCGCCTGGATGCCATAGATCCCCGGGACACCGCCATGATGATCTACACCTCGGGAACCACCGGCCGGCCCAAAGGGGCGATGATCAGCCACAGCAATATCATGGGGCTTACGGACTCCTTTACCCAGGCGGTTGCCTTCCAGGCCAATGATGAATTGTTGTCTTATCTGCCGCTGGCCCACATTTATGAAAATCTCCTGTCTGTATTCCAGGCAATTCAGAGCGGCGGAACCGTTAATTTTGTTGAAAGCATGGACACGTTGCCCCTGAATCTGCGGGAAGTGTCGCCCACCATTTTTGCCAGTGTCCCCCGGATCTGGGAAAAATTCATGTCCATGATCGAAATTAAGATGTCGGATTCAACCATTGTCAAACGGGCTTTTTATCGCCTGGCGGTGCGGGCCGGTCTGCGATACGTGCGCGCGCAAAAAAATTCCAGCCAGCGGATCTTCTGGGGCCTGGCCTACTGGCCGCTTTACTTTCTGGTGCTCTACCATCTCAAACGGCAACTGGGACTTGAACGAGTGCGCTATGGTGTTTGCGGCGCGGCCCCGGCATCTTCAGAGCTTTTTGAATTCTACCATGCCCTGGGGGTCCCCTTACGGGAAGGATACGGCCAAACGGAATCCACCGGAGTCATCGCGATTCAAAGAATTGACAACCCGCGGTTGGGATACGTCGGAGAGCCCCTTCCGGGGGTAGAGGTCAAAATTGCCGAGGATGGTGAAATTCTGGCCAAAGGACCGAATGTGTTTCAAGGATATTATAAAAATCCTGAGCTCACCGGCGAAACCATCAAAGACGGCTGGCTGTACACCGGAGATGTCGGAAAGCTGGAGGGAGGGCATCTCAAAATCCTGGACCGTAAAAAAGATATCATCATCACGGCTGGGGGCAAAAACATTACCCCGGCGTTTATCGAAAACAAACTCAAGTTCAGTTCCTATATTCAGGATGCGGTCGTAATCGGGGATCGTCGCAAATTTCTGACCGCACTAATATTGATCGACGAAGACAATGTCACCAAATATGCCCAGGACAACCGGATTCCGTTTACCACCTTTGCCGACCTGACCCAAAATGACGAGATCCAGAAGCTGATTAATCAAGAAGTAATTAAAATGAATAAAAGCCTTTCCAAAGTCGAAACCATCAAAAAAGTCGCCTTGCTGCCCAGGCGATTTTATGAGGAAGACGGCGATGTGACGCCCACCAAAAAGGTAAAACGGGCATTTCTGGAAAAACGATATGCAGATATGATCGATAATCTCTATAAGGGATAGTCGTGCTGATATTTGCTACTGCTGATATAGGCAAAGTTGTAAGCGTATGATGCTTTAAAAAGGTTCTAGGTTCAGGGTTCAGAGGTTCAAAGGTTTCGGACAATGCGGAAATTTCAGAATAACCCTGAACCCTAAACCTTGAACCCTGAACCTTTGAATAGAGTAAACAAGAACCGTTTCACGATAAAATGATATAGACCAACACGGTTGACATCTTTCGAAGGTAGAGTATATGGATCTGATTGTAAGTTACAAGGAAGAACTCCAGCTCATCCGCAAACCATGGACCCGGGTCTGGGTGGGTGCCTTTGTGCTTTGCCTGCTCCTGCTGCCGTGGTTTGCTCCGGAACACATTACCTATATTGTCACCATTATATTTATTTACAGCATCGGCATTCAGGGTCAGAACCTTCTGATAGGGTATACAGGTCAGATATCCTTTGGCCAGGCCGGCTTTCTGGCCATCGGGGCCTTTACTTTCGGTCATCTGAATCAATGGGGCGTTCCATGGCCCCTGGGTGTTTTTGCGGCAGGAGTAATGGCGGGAATTTTCGGCATTCTGGTCGGATTTCCTTCCCTGCGCCTCAAGGGACCTTATCTGGCCATCGTTACCATGGGATTCGGAATCGCTGTCTATCAGATTTTCGTCAATTCCGAGGTACTTTCCGGCGGCCGCATGGGGCTGATGATCAACAAATTAACGCCCCTCTTTGATATGTCGGCCGTCACGTTTAATTATTATTTCAACTTTTTAATCGCATTGGTGTTTACCCTGCTGTCCTATAATATTATCTCGTCCTATATGGGACGCGCTTTCATCGCCATTCGTGACAATGACATTGCGGCGGAAGTCATCGGCGTCAATTTAACCCGCTATAAACTGCTCTCTTTTGCCATCAGCTCGTTTTATACCGGCATTCAGGGAGCGCTTTACGGTCTTTTTCTGGGATATCTCGAGCCCAATATGTTTACCTTCATGGAATCGATCACCCTGTTTATTGCGGTCATCATCGGCGGTTTGGCGTCGATCGAGGGATCGATTATGGGGGCGGCCTTTGTGATCCTGGTGCCTCAGGTATTTAGCGATCTCAGAGAGATGGTACCGGTTGTCTTCGGCGTTACGATTCTTGTGGTGTTGATTTTCGAACCGCTGGGGTTAAACGGCCGCTGGCTGAAAATGAGGTTGTATTTTCGCAACTGGCCGTTCAGGTAGTAGTTACTTGCATAATTAATTTCTGATAAATACGATCATTGCTTATAAGTCTGTAATTGGCTTTTAGTAAGTGATACTCGATAAAAAACTGGAATATCTGACATGCATTTTTCGAGTATTGAATATCCAGGATCTTATATCGTACATTTGGATCGGTTTTTCAGCTTAAGTATTCAACTTTCGGGATTCGAACGAAATAACCCTGAAAAATAGATGTAGGAGCGGCATCTTGCCGCGATATAGCATCATCAAGAGCACATTTATCGCGGCTGGAAGCCGCTCCCACATGAATCCCGCAAGTTGAGTTAAGAATCGATTAAACATTGAGGCTTAGAAGGGGCTCCAACCATGTCAAATTTTATGCAATATCTGGTTTCCGGACTTTCCACCGGCAGCATATATGCTCTGGTAGCCCTGGGCCTTGCGCTGATATATCGTTCGACCCGAATATTGAACTTTGCCCACGGTGATATCGCCACCGCCGGCACCTTCTTTGCGTTCATGTTGATCGGGTGGGAGCTTCCCTTCGCCGTCACCTTTGTGCTGGCCCTTCTTTTCGGTGCCGGTCTGGCAATGGCGTTTTATTTCTGTGTCCTGATCCCGGCCCAGCGTCGCGAAGCCAACCAGCTGAGCCAGATCATTCTGACCCTGGGACTCGGCTTGATCCTGCAGGGGTTGGTCGCCTATTTCGGTGGTACCCAACCCCAGTCTTTCCCGTTTCCGTTGTCGGATATAACAACCTACACCTTTGGTACGGTGATCATCAGCCAGTTAAGTCTTGGCACCATCGGCGTTGGTCTGCTGACCTGTGTGCTGCTGTATCTGCTGGTGCAAAAAACACGCATCGGTTTGGCCATGCGGGGAACTTCTGAAAACCTACAGGCCGCCCAGACCCTGGGGATTCCCACCCGCCAGATTCTGGCCCTGAGCTGGGGGTTGGCCGCCCTGCTGGGCGTTTTAGCCGGTATATTTCTGGCACCATCATTTTTGCTGGACCCTTTCTTTATGCTGGAACCTTTCCTCAAAGGTTTTGCAGCGGCAATTCTTGGGGGGCTCAACAGCCTGCCCGGTGCCATCGTCGGCGGTATTATTATCGGTGTATCCGAGAGCCTGGCGGGCGGATATATTTCCGTGGCCTTTAAAAACACCCTGGCATTTCTGATTATCATCCTGGTGTTGCTGGTTCGCCCGGAGGGGTTGTTAGGCAAAGAATTCAAGGAACGAGTCTAAAAGCTGTCTTAAAAATGCATCTTACGCTCAATGGCTGCGTTGTCACGCGAATTGAAATGCTCACGTACTAACGTGTACGCTCCGCTTTCAATTCGCGTGACGCCTTGCCCTTAAACGTAACCTACACTTTTGAGACAGCTTTTGGCTTTCGTTTCCTTTGAATATAAAAGAACAGAAACAGAGAGCATCTATTTTCTGTTTAACAGTATCCATCTTTTCAGATGGTCTTTCTCCTTGATAAAATACCTTGATTAGTTTACGAATCCTTCCTCCTAGTTTTTGACAATTGGAATTCCATGATATATACATTATTCAATACAATATGGTCACTCGCACTTTTAAAAAGGAGAATCATACAATGCAAAAACATTGGAAAATCCTAACCCTGGCCCTTTTGGCGCTGGTAATCTTTTCATTCTCGGCATGTACCAAGTCAAAGATAAGTTCACAACCCTCCACAACGACAAGCGCTGAAGAGGAGGCGCGCAAAAGGGCTGAGGAAGAGGCCCGGCAAAAAGCCTTGAGGGAAGAAAACCTTAGAGAGGAAAGCCTGAGCGAACAGCAGGCCGGGGAGCGGATGGAAACTGAGAGATCCATGTTCGAAAACGAAGATATTTCCTTTGAATTTGATAGTATTCGCTTAGCCCCGGAGGCACAGGAAATATTAACCCAAAAAGCAGCCTGGCTGAGGAAAAATCCCAGAGCAACGGTGACCATAGAAGGCCATTGTGACGACCGGGGAACCAACGAATACAACCTTGCGTTGGGAGAAGGACGTGCTCAGAGTGCCCGTGCCTTCCTGTTGGATCTGGGAATCAAAGAATCAAGACTAACCACTATCAGCTATGGCGAGGAACGCCCGGCTGACAGAGGTCAGAATGAAGAAGCCTGGGCCAGAAACAGACGGGCGCATTTTGTCATTGAAGAATAATTATGTTAACCGTTCAGGGTTCAGAGGTTCTTGATTTTGTAGCACAGGGCGTGTGCATGCGATCTAATCTGATTCCTTTCGTACTCGTCCTCGTGCTCGTCCTCGTGAATCGGTATTGTGTCGAGGACGAGGGACGAGGACGAAAGAGGACCCTCTGACTTCTGTGCTCTGTCGTCTGTCCTCTGTTATCTGTCATCTGTCTTCTGTACTCTGAACCTCTGAACCCTGAACCTCTGAACCTATATTGCTACATGCCCCTAAAATCCATTGCCTATTTTATTTCATCCCATGGGTTTGGTCACGCCGCCCGGGCAGCGGCCGTGATGCAGGCCATCTCGGAAATTGACACTTCCGTTCAATTTGAAATTTTCACCACGGTACCTTCCTGGTTCTTTCGGGATTCATTGTCCGCCTCGTTCAATTGTCATCGTCTGTTAACCGATTTCGGTCTTGCACAAAAGACACCATTTCAATCCGACTTTGAAGATACACTGAGCAGATTAAACGAGTTTTACCCGGTTCCCCCATCGCGCCTTGCTGAATTATCGCAAACGGTCAGACGGCTTAAATGCAGAATAATCATCTGCGATATTGCTCCGCTGGGCATTTTGGTCGCCAAAGAAGCCGGAATTCCCTCCGTCCTGGTCGAAAACTTTACCTGGGATTGGATCTATCGGCAATATGCAGCTGTCGATAATGGTATCAATCGACACATTAATTATTTGAAAGCCATTTTTGAATCTGCTGATTATCATATTCAAACCGAACCGGTCTGCAGCCGTAGTTCGTCTGACCTGGTAACCGTGCCGGTAAGCAGAAAGCCGAGACTGACCAGAGATCAAATCCGCCGACGATTGGGCTTGCTCCCAGCCGGAAATGTGGTACTGATTACCACGGGCGGTATTCCGCAAAGTTATGATTTCCTTGAAACGCTTAGAAAACTACGAAAGATCAAGTTTGTGATGCCGGGGGCCGGCCCGGAAATAAAAATCTACGATAATTTGGTCATTTTGCCGCACCAGAGTGAATTTTACCATCCGGACCTGGTCAAGGCCTGCGATGCAATCATCGGCAAAGTCGGATACAGCACCCTGGCTGAAGTTTACCATGCCGGAATTCCATTCGGATACGTTGCCCGATCAAATTACAATGAATCCGGTCCGATGGTAAACTTTATCGAACAGCACATGCCGGGGTTGGCGGTTCCAGAAGCGGAATTTGGTGATGGCAGCTGGACTTCTAAAATAGAGGATCTGTTGAGACTTCCTCGTGCACACCGCAACAGAGCTAATGGCGCTGAGCAAGCCGGCAGATTTATTCTGTCATTGAAAATTTAGTTATGGTTAAACAAATTATTTCAGGTGGACAAACGGGTGTTGATCGTGCCGCCCTTGATGTGGCCATTAAATTGGCACTCCCCCATGGAGGCTGGATCCCGAAAGGCAGGATCACCGAAAGCGGGCCGCTACCGGATAAATACAATTTGAAGGAGACCGAAAGCTCCAGCTATGCCGAGCGCACCGAAAAAAATGTGATGGATGCAGACGGGACGCTGATCATATCTCGCGGTCCATTGACCGGAGGTTCCGAATACACCAGCGAAATGGCCCTCAAGCATGATCGCCCGTGGCTTCACATCGATCTAAGCCAGACGGCCGCTTTCCAGGCAGCTACCACCATCAATCAATGGATTATGCAAAAAAAAATTGACGTTTTAAATGTTGCCGGGCCACGGGCCAGTAAAAACCCTTCCATATATAGAGATGCATCAAATATATTAGAAAGTGCCTATTATCTCGGCCTGGCCGAGAGCAGTATGGCCGGAGCAGGAAATTTAAAGGACCTGCAGCAGGCCCAAACAGAGCCTCCGCTTTCCGCGCCTCGAACCGTGAACGAGGCAGTTGATCGATTAATATCAAATATGCCGTTAAAGGATAAAACCACGGTTGCCAATATGTCGCAGATCGAACTGCCAAATCTTCATTTGACCCTGGGCCGTTATATTATGAATAATTTTGGCCTGCTGTCGGGAAATCGGGAATTGCTGAAATCCTGCCAATCGGCGGCCAAAGATGTGTTGCAACACGAAGAAGATGCCGTGGGTATTATTATAGACACTCTCTGGGAAAAGCTGCAGCAGACGCATAAGTTGCGGATTATCAAATAGCAAACAAATCTCAAATCCCAATATTCAATGACCAAAACAAGGGGATGCCGGAATGATTATGCGCGGTCATTGAAAGGTTTGGAATTTGGAATTTTGGTCATTGTAATTTGTTTGATATTTGGGATTGCGGATTTCGGATTGATCTGAAGTTCACCCCGCAACGCGCAACCCGAAACCTCTGAACCTTTTTGAACCCTGAACGGTAATCATTTGAACCTTGCAAAAGGTGAACGCATGCAACCAGAAACCATCATCCCCCTGTTCCCGCTGGGTTTGGTTTTGCTTCCGCAAATGCCTCTGCCGCTGCATATCTTTGAAGAACGCTATAAGCTGATGATTGGTGAGTGCCTGGATAACCAGAAGGCCTTCGGGGTTGTTTATTTTAACGGCAGCGATATTCAGACTATCGGCTGCACCGCCCGTATCCTGAAGATCATCAAACGCTATTACGACGGCCGATTAGATATTTTAACCCATGGGGAAGATCGATTTATAATCAAAGAGATGTACGACCGCAAACCGTATCTGGAAAGCCGGATAACTTTTTTCGATGATGAGCCGGAAGAGAACACGGATGCCTGCCAAAAATTGGCCCGCAGTGGGATGGCACTTTTGAAGCAATTTGCCGCGATCGCAAAAATGCAGGACGGATACGGCCTTACTGAAACGCTGGATTCCAAGTCTATATCGTTTGTGATCGCAGGATGTGAAGGATTCAGCAAAGAAGAAAAACAACGGTTCCTGGAAATGACCTCTACCTATAAACGCCTGAAAAAAACCGTTGCCTCCCTTGAGAAAATAATCGAACGAACAAAAATCACCTCGGAAATCCGAAAAATTATCGGCGGCAACGGGGATATGGCCAAATTTTCTTCGAAATTAATTAAAACCCACTAGTTCCGAGGGTAGAACACCGCTCCAGGCCGAAGCACTGAATCCAGGCTGCAGATTAAATCAACTGTCTGAATATTTTTCTTTAAACACCTGGCGACGTTCGAGCTTTTTCCTGACCTTTTGATTTTGCAAATGCCTGCGATCGTTGTCGCTGCGACGATGTCGCAGGTTTCTTCTCTCAGGGAAATGGTCTGACGAGGAAAATTGGCGACGGTCTGCCAGACGGCGCCGGCCGCCCCTGTCCAATGAGTTATCGGAATCCTCAGAGTCGGTTCTTGGATCAGTCTGGTTCTTTTGATCAGGCATACATCCCACAAGCTAAAACGGTTAAAACAAAAAATTAAAGCATTTCGGGTATTTTAGCGAATATTTAAAGATTTTGTCAAGGCAGAACATTTCTGATGAATTTCTACTCATGGTCAGCCTTCTAAAAATAGATGGATAATTTCCTTAGATCTGGGGCGGCTCATAGGGAGCCGCCCGCAACCCATCGGGTTTCAGCACCATTAAACCAATTTTTTTACAGCGCCCAGGACATCTTCATAATTCGGTTCTTCCGAGACTTCTTTAACCAGTTGAATATATTGAACGGTACCATCCTTATCGACCACAAAAACTGACCGTGCCAATAAACGCAATTCTTTAATCAAAACTCCATAAGCCTCGCCAAAGGCAGCATCCCGGTGATCGGAGAAGGTGACAACCTTATCCACTCCGGCGGCACCGCACCAACGGGCCTGGGCAAAAGGCAGGTCCATGCTGATCGTAAGGATGGCTACATTTTCACCCAGATTGCCGGCCGCTTCATTGAATTTGCGGGTTTGCATATCGCAAACCGGGGTATCAAGGGACGGCACCACCGATATGACACAAACCGTCCCTTTATAAGAAGAAAGTTTTACAGGGCTCAAATCATTGCCCAACACTTCTACATCCGGGGCAGAATCTCCGACTTTAACCTCAGTTCCGGCCAGAGTCAGAGGATTCCCCTGAAAGGTAATAACTCCGCTGCGTTCTTGCATTTTCAAATCTCCTTTCGATTTATATTATTTTATCAAAATAAGAACTCTGATATCGCAAGTCAACGGCCAACCCGTTCTTCACACAAGAGAAATTTGGTGCTGAAAAAAACCCCAACCCTATTGCCAAGCCTGAAGAAATGGCTAAATTGTTCATGTAAGTTTTTTTAACACCAGACGACAGAGATTAACAAATACGGATCTATTACCGACAAGAAGGCTAATCCACCGGGTGGTTTTCATTTTCAATTAATTTCGGAGAGTTGGAGTATTGGAGTATTGGAGTACTGGAAAATCTGAGATCGGATAATATGTTGCAAAAATCCAGATTCAAACCTGCAACACTCCATCACTCCAATACTCCTTTGCGCTTTACTGCGGTGTTCCTCTGCAGGTGATACTGCAAATAATATGATAGCGCAGGTTATGGAAATACAAGGAGGTCCACATGGCAAACTATGATTACGATATCGGCGTCATCGGAGGTGGTGCCGGCGGTCTGACGGTCACATCCGGAGCCGCCCAGCTGGGCGCAAAAACATTGCTGGTTGAAAAAGAAAAGGAGTTGGGGGGTGATTGTCTGCACTTCGGCTGCGTGCCCAGTAAAACCCTGATTAAAACGGCGCATGTCTACCATTGGATGAAAAACTCCGAAAAATTCGGTTTGCCCGCCGTAGATGTACCGCCGGTGGATTTCCGGGAAATATCAAAAAGAATTAGGTCCGTAATCGCCACCATTCAGCACCACGACTCCAAAGAAAGATTTTGCAAACTGGGTGCCCGGGTGGAGTTCGGCCGGCCTGCCTTTACAGACGAGCACAGCATTCGAGTAAACGGGGATACCTATTCGGCCAAAAACTGGGTGATAGCCACCGGATCTTCTCCTATGGCCCCGCCGATCAAGGGCCTTGATAAAATTCACTATATTACCAACAAAGAAATTTTTTACCTGGACCACCTGCCGAAATCCATGATCGTGCTCGGGGGCGGTCCCATCGGCACCGAAATGTCCCAGGCTTTCTGCCGGCTGGGCACCAAAGTTTCCGTGGTGGATATGGCACCTCAAATCCTGGCAAAAGAAGATGCTGATATGGCGGGTGCGGTCAAAGAGGTCCTCAGCGCAGAAGGCGTAAATTTTTATCTCAATTCCTCAATCGAAGAAGTCAACGATCTGGGCCGTGAAAAAGAAGTCAAGATTAAAACCAGGGAAGGCAGCACCATCAGCCTGAAAGCCGAAACCGTTCTGGTGGCTCTGGGAAGAGGCGCCAACATCAATGATCTCGGGCTTGAAAAAATCGGGGTAGAATACACGCCCCGGGGCATAAAGGTTGATAATCGTCTGAGAACCAACCTCAACCACATTTATGCCGCCGGGGATACCAACGGCGGCTTTCAGTTTACCCATGCCGCCGGATATGAAGGCGGTATTGTCATAAGCAATGCCATATTCCGGCTGCCGCGTAAGGTCGACTATACATTTCTACCCTGGTGCACCTATACCGATCCGCCTCTTGGCAGCATCGGCATGAATGAAAAAAGTGCTGAGACAGCCGGAATCAAATATAGTGTCTGGACGGAAGAATTTAAAGACAATGATCGAAGTCTGGCCGAAGGAGAGACCACCGGGAAAATTAAAATGCTCCTGGATGAGAAAGAAAAGCCGATCGGTGTCCAGATATTGGGGCCCCATGCCGGTGATTTGCTCGGGGAATGGGTGGCCGTACTAAACGGAAAAGTAAAACTCTCCACCCTGGCGGCGGCCATGCATCCCTACCCGACCATCGGGGAAATCAATAAAAAAGTAGCCGGCACCTATTTCTCACCGAAAATTTTTTCGGAAAAGGTGCAAAAGGGGTTGAAGTTTTTCTTTCATCTGAAGGGAAGAGCGTGCGCGGAAGACACGTGCAGTGAATAAAATCTGGGGATATGGCCTCTGGTATTTTCAATAAGCATGTTGGAAAATCCATGACTAAATACCAATACTCAAGCACCACCTGATCTTAAAATTGGGCCAAACAAATAACAAATTCAAGATTCCAATGACCGAAACCAGACCAAAAGTAGATTCAGACGTACGTCCTTGTTTTGAATTTGTATTTTTGGTCATTGGTTATTATTTGAGATTTGTGATTTGTGATTTTTTGTTTAAACGGATGAGATTTACCAATGGAAACCAAAGACTCCAACCAGAATACAGAACTCAAGGCTCTCGCATCGGTCACCACACCGGATCTGGGAATCGCGCCGGACGAATGTGTGGCCACCGAGCCCATTGATCCATGCACCATCGTTATTGTCGGTGCAACCGGAGATTTAACCGCCCGCAAATTGATACCGGCTCTGTTCAATCTTTATCTCAGCCAGGGCCTGCCGGAACCGTTTCAGATTGTTGGTTGCGGACGCACAGATCTCGACAGTTCCGATTTTCGCGAAAAGATGAAAGCGGCCCTGCAGTCAGCCGGCATTTTTAAACCGGACGGATGGCCTTCCTTTGCAGCGGCCCTGCATTATCGAACTATCGATTACAAAGACCCTGAATCCTACGGCCGACTGGCCGAATCTTTGAGAAAAATCGACCGTCAAAATCACATCCGGGGAAACCGAATTTTCTATATTGCCCTACCGCCTGTTCTATACATGACGGTGGCTGAAATGATCGGTCGGGCCGGCTTGAGCGCAGGCCAGGTAGACGGTAACGGCTGGTCTCGAATCGTGGTGGAAAAGCCATTCGGCACCAATTTACAGACGGCTGTGGAACTCGATCAAAGTCTGCATAAATATTTTCAAGAGCACCAGATATTCAGAATCGATCACTACCTGGCAAAAGAAACGGTCCAGAATGTATTGATGTTTCGCTTTGCCAATTCGCTTTTCGAGCCCATCTGGAATCGAAGATACGTTGATCATGTGAGTATCACGGCAACCGAAACCCTTGGCGTGGAGCATCGGGCCGGTTACTATGAGCAATCCGGAGTTTTGAGGGATATGTTTCAAAACCACATGATGCAATTGCTGGCCCTCACAGCCATGGAACCCCCTTCCCGTTTCGAGGCCGACCTGGTAAGGGATGAAAAAGGAAAAGTTTTTCGGGCGCTCAGGCCGTTTCCAATAGACGAATTGCAAAACCACCTCGTTCTCGGGCAATATACGACCGGTATGATCAATGAACGGTCGGTTTCCGGCTATCGCCAAGAGCCCGGTGTGAACCCCAACTCACTCACACCGACATACGCCAGGATGAAAGTTTTTCTGGACAATTGGCGCTGGCAGGGTGTTCCTTTTTATATGTCTTCCGGCAAACGACTGGCACAAAAAATTACTGAAATCACCATTCAGTTTAAAACCGTCCCTCATTCCATGTTTCGCCATATCCTGGGTAAAACCATTGTGGCCAATCGATTAACCCTGGGGGTGTATCCGGAAGAAAAAATCACCTTGACCTTTCAAACCAAAAATCCCGGCGCCCGGGTTTGCCTGCGCACAGTCACCATGGATTTTCAGTATCATCAAAGCTACTCCGGACCCATCCTGGATGCCTACGAAAAAGTCCTTATCGACTGCATGTTAGGCGATCAAACGCTCTTTTGGCGGCAGGACGGCGTTGAAAAATGCTGGTCGTTTTTAACCCCTATCCTAAACGAGTGTGAAAGCTGCAATGATCGCGGAGAAATGCTTAATTTTTACCCGTCGGGCAGTGAAGAGCCGTTTGCGGCTCAATCGTTAATTGAAGGTTGAAGGCGCAGAGTGTATACATGCGATCTAATAACTAATAACAATTCACAAGTAACGCCTAATTGAGTGTTTATTACTCAATTAGGCCAGGAGCACACCGTAATGGAAACCAGCGGAACGGGATCATCAAGAAATCGCCGCCAAGCAGTCATTAAGGCACTCATATTATTAGTCTTTATTGTGGTGGCGATCATTGTCGTCCGTTTCACACCTGTTAGAAATTATCTTACAGCAGATGCCCTGGGAAACTTTCTTGATGCTGTCGGTTTCTGGGCCCCGCTGGTATTCATAATGATTTACGCGGCCGGGGTATGTATGTTTCTGCCGGGAACTCTTTTGACCGGCCTGGGGGCCGCCATTTTCGGCGCCTACTGGGGCTTTGTGTATGTATGGTTCGGTGCCATGGCCGGTGCAAGTGCGGCTTTTTGGATCGGTCGAACCCTTGGCAGAGAATTCTCCGCCTCATTGATCGGTGACAGGTTGAAAAAATATGACGATGCCATTGAGCGCAACGGTTTTGCCACCGTATTGTATCTGCGCCTGGTATATTTCCCTTTCACGCCCATGAACTTCGGCATGGGATTGACCAAAGTTCACTTCCGGGATTATTTTTTCGGAACCGGACTGGGTATCATGGTGGGGACATTTATATTCACTTTTTTTATCGGAACACTCAAAGAGGTCTGGGTATCCGGCAACTGGGCCGAGCTGGTGTCCTTTAAAGTTTTTTTCTCGATAGCCCTTTTTGTATTCTCCTTTTTTATCCCCAAAATCATAAAAAAAGTAAAAGGGGATCATAGAAATAGCAGTGGACGATTTTAAACGATGGTGCTATAGCAAACAAAATTCTAGCGGAGGGAAAAGAGCATAGAGTACTAAAAGGAGCTATCCTGATTTTTCACGCTGATTTCTTGGCGTTCTGCCAGGCGCGCTATGCTCTATGCGCTTTGCCCCATGCGCACATCGCTATGCTCTATGCCCTCTGCGCTATGCATCCCCGTATTCCATCAACTTATTAAATCAAGCAGCAAGGAGGAAATAATTGAGCCTGCAAAACGAATTAAAACAGAGGGCGGCCATCCAGGCGGTGGATTTGATCGAATCCGGCATGGTGCTCGGACTTGGCACAGGCAGCACGACCAAATTCGCTGTTGAGCGGATTGCTGAGAGAATACAAGCCGGAGACCTGCAAAACATTATAGGGATTCCCAGCTCTGATCGAACAGAAAAATTGGCTCACCGGCTGAATATACCCCTGACCGATTTGGAAACACACCCTGAAATCGACCTAACCATTGACGGTGCCGACGAAGTCGACCCCGACTTGAATTTAATTAAGGGCGGCGGCGGTGCCCTTCTGCGCGAAAAAATTATCGCCCAGGCCAGTCGGATAAATATCATCATCATCGACGAAAGCAAACTCTCTCCTCAATTGGGCACCAAGTGGGCCTTGCCCATCGAGGTGGTTCCATTCGCCCGCAAGACAGAACAGATTTTTCTTGGATCCATCGGCGGATCGGTTACTCTGCGGGTTGATGAAAATAATGCTCCCTTCCTCACAAATCAGCAAAATTTTATATTAGACACTCATTTTGGCCAAATCTCCGATCCCGACGGGCTGGTGTCCCGTTTAAACGATCGGGCGGGAATTGTTGAACACGGCCTCTTTTTAGGACTGGCAACCGACGTTATCGTTGCCGGCAGAGAAGACATCCGCCATTTAAAACGTACCAAATAGGAGTATGTAAACATTAGAATTTCGGAGGTCAGGTCCCTGATGAACCCGCGCAGGTCTTTTTTCAATATCATTTTTCGCCTGACAGCCGGCATGATATTTTTCTGGAACCCGGTTGTTTCTCTTATCCGCAAGGCATACGCCCAATCAAAGCGAATCATCCTTCCCAAAGGTACCAGAATGACCAGTCTGGTCGATAAAAACCCAGCTGATCTGGATACACGCAATCTGGAAGTAATTCCTCTGAAGCAGTTTGAGACCATGGGCCTGACGGATCACAAGACGGATCCTGATACCTGGCGGCTGACGGTAACCGGTGAGGTCAAAAAACCGTTGAAGTTAACTTACGACCAGGTCCTTGAACTACCGTCCATTGAAAGGAATGTTCTCTTGATTTGTCCGGGCTTTTTTACTAATCACGGAAGATGGAAAGGCATTTCCGTAACCGAGTTGTTCAAGCTGGCAGAGGCCGAATCCGGGATTACCCATGTCACCTTTCGCGGGCCCCCGGGACGCTATGAAAAGACGGAACGATTCCCGATGGCAGAAGTTGCCGCCAACAAAATATTTTTGGCCTATGAGGTGAACGGGCAGGTTCTGCCGCGCAAACACGGATTCCCATGCCGTGTAGTGGCTGAAGATCACTACGGTGCGGAATGGGTTAAGTACGTCCATGAAGTTGAAGCATTCAAAGTAGAAAATTGAAGGCAAAGTCCGCGATAATTTAATTTGTAATAATTGAGGCGTGACTTTTGGTTGCGGTTGTCTCATCTTATGGGGGTTTGGAGTGTTGGAGTAATGGAGTGATGGAAAAAAGTAAAAATCATCATCCAGATTAATTCCAATAATCCAATACTCCAGTACTCCATAACTCCCCGAGCATCCAAACGCGACAAGCACCAGTTTATCGGCGGTGCCTTACAAATTAGCGAAGCTTTAGAAAAAGGAAGCACTCATGCAAAGAACAGACTACAGGAAAAAGACTACGGTTGGTGGTCAAGACTATCATTTCTATGACATTAACGGTCTTGAAGAAAAGGGGATCGCAACCATTTCGAAACTGCCGTATACAATTAAAATCCTGGTTGAAAACCTTTTACGCAATTTGGATGGTCATGCTGTCAGAGAAGAGGATCTGCTCAATATCGCAAAATGGAAGAAACGCTATACGGCACCCCAGGAAATCCCCTACCATCCCGCCCGAGTCTTAATGCAGGATTTTACAGGGGTCCCGGCGGTGGTTGATCTGGCGGCCATGCGAGATGCGGTCAAAGATCTCGGCGGAGACCCCACTAAAATCAATCCCCTGGTACCGGTCGATTTAATCGTCGATCATTCCGTACAGGTAGATTATTTCGGTTCACCGGATGCTCTATCCAAAAACGTGGCCAGGGAATATGAACGCAACTCCGAACGCTACGAACTGCTCAAATGGGCCCAGAAAAGCTTTAATAACTTCAGGGTGGTGCCGCCCAATTCCGGAATTTGCCATCAGGTTAACCTCGAGTACCTGGGGCGGGTCGTCATCACTGAAAAAGATAGTGACCGCCTGGTTGCGTATCCGGATACGCTGGTCGGCACCGATTCCCACAGCACCATGATCAACGGTATCGGTGTCATGGGCTGGGGTGTCGGCGGCATCGAAGCCGAAGCGGTCATGCTCGGACAACCCTATTACATGTCGATTCCCGAGGTCATCGGCGTGAAAATAGTCGGTAAGTTACAGGAAGGTGTAACGGCTACCGACCTGGTGCTGGCCGTTACTGAAATGCTCAGAAACCATGGGGTGGTTGAAAAATTTGTCGAATACTTCGGGCCCGGTCTGAAAAACCTGACCCTTCCCGACCGGGCCACAATCTCCAACATGACGCCCGAATACGGCGCCACCCTGGGATTTTTCCCGGTCGATGAAAAAACCATCGATTATCTGGTGATGACCAACCGGGAACAGCAGGCTGAAATTGTCGAAAGCTGCACCAAAGCCATGGGACTCTTTTATTCCGGCAGCGAAGATCCCGAATATACCGAAGTGCTTGAAATGGATCTGGCCCAGGTGGTCCCGGCAGTGGCCGGACCGGCCAGACCCCAGGACAGAATCACCCTCACCGATTTAAAAAGCAGCTTTGCCACTATCCTCGGATGCGAATATGAAAGAGATACCGATGTAACCCATATTTCCAAATATCACGACGAATCCGGAACCCGCACCACGAGACAGGAAGACTGTTCCCCCAAAAAGAAGGTGTGTGAACTGGTCTACAATGGAGAACCAATTAAACTATGCGACGGTAACATCGTGATCGCCGCCATCACTTCCTGCACCAATACGTCGAATCCGTTTGTCCTGCTGGGGGCTGCGCTGGTCGCTAAAAAAGCGGTTGAAAAAGGCCTCAAGGTGCCGGCCTTTGTAAAGACGTCCCTGGCCCCCGGTTCCAAAGTGGTCATCGATTACCTTAAAGATGCCGAACTTTTGCCCTACCTCGAAAGATTGGGCTTTCATCTGGTTGCTTTTGGATGCACCACCTGTATCGGCAACAGCGGTCCGCTGCCTCCGGAAATTGACGATGCTGTCACCAAAAATAACCTGACCGTAGCGGCCGTACTTTCGGGAAATCGCAATTTCGAGGCCCGTATCCATCAACGGGTGAAGGCCAATTTTCTGGCCTCCCCCATGCTGGTGGTCGCCTTCGCCCTGGCCGGCAGAATTGATATTGATCTGACAAGCGAGCCCGTTGCCATGGGTCCCAACGACGAACCGGTGTATCTTAAAGATATCTGGCCGGGTAGTAAAGAAATCGAAGACCTCGTCCGGCAGCATGTGAAGCCGCAATTTTATAAATCAGAGTATGAACAAATATTTGACGGTGACGAATTATGGCAACAACTTAACGTTTCGGAAAGCACCACTTTTGATTGGGATAAAACATCCACTTATATAAAAAAACCGCCCTATTTTGACGGATTTTCCCTCCAGGCAACCCGACCGCAAAATGTCAACGATGCGAAAGTACTGATGCTTCTGGGTGATTCGGTCACCACCGACCATATATCACCCGCCGGCGCCATCCCGGAGACCTATCCGGCGGGAAAATATCTGATCGCTAAACAGGTGGCCCCGCAGGATTTCAACTCCTATGGCTCCCGCAGAGGCAACCACGATGTTATGATACGCGGGACCTTCGGAAACATCAGGATAAAAAACAGGATGGTGGGACAAAAGGAAGGCAGCTATACCATCAAATATCCGGAAGGCAGTGAAATGTACGTCTATGATGCCGCCATCGAATACCAGGCCCAAAACATGCCGCTGGTTGTCCTGGGCGGCAAGGAATACGGCACCGGGTCCTCCAGAGATTGGGCCGCCAAAGGAACCAGCCTGCTTGGCATCAAGGCCGTCATCACCCAATCCTACGAACGGATTCACCGCAGCAACCTGGTGGGAATGGGTGCTCTGCCGCTGGTGTTTAAAGAGGGCCAAAGCTGGGAAAGTCTTGGCCTGGATGGCTCCGAAACATTTTTTATCAGCGGTGTAGAAGATATGACGCCGCGCAAGGTTCTGCAGGTTAAGGCCGTCAAAGAGGACGGCCGGGAGATAAACTTTGAGACCATCGCCCGCCTGGACACCGAAGTCGACGTCGCCTATTTCGAAAACGGCGGGATATTGCCGTATGTATTGCGGAAAATGTTAAAGGAATAGACTCGATACTGGTTGCTGGTTGCTGGTTACTGGTTACTGGTCGCTGGTTGCTGGTTGCTGGTCGCTGGTCGCTGGTCGCTGGTCGCTGGTTGCTGGCCGCTGGTTACTGGTTGCTGGTTACTGGCCGCTGGTCACTGGTCACTGGTTACTGGTTGCTGAGGTGCTCGCGGCCCAACCGTAGGGCTCCACCGTGCCGGCCGCAAATGGCAGCCACGGTGGGCTGCCCTACTCCTTATACCTGCTGCGACTGGCGATTTAGTGTATTTAGAAAGGTGGGAGCGGCTTCCAGCCACGAAATGAATGTCGTATTGGTTCGACGATTGTTAAGATTAGGGACGATCATAGGAAGAATATCATGGGAAG
>Ga0209013_10001886_pt1 | contig 19288 bp, 13 predicted proteins | sample Cruoilmetagenom2_FD_187291 | JGI IMG/M metagenome (GOLD analysis project Ga0209013, IMG submission 187291) | Oil polluted marine microbial communities from Coal Oil Point, Santa Barbara, California, USA - Sample 2 (SPAdes) (version 2) | ecosystem: Environmental > Aquatic > Marine > Oil seeps ...
TGCGGCCGCCCTCCTCCGAAAACGCGAGGCCCATCATGAGGCCTCGCTGGCGGAGGGTGAAGGGGAGACCGGCCAGGCCATCCGCAAAGCGGGTCGAGAGCTCTCGGACCCGCGCCAGAAAGCCCGGCGCCTCGACGATGTCGAGCACCTTCAGCGCCACCACGCAACCGAGCTCGCTGCCGCCAAAGGTCGAGATGTGAGTGTGCGGGTGGGTGTCGAAGAAGGAGTGCAAGTCGCGGGTCATCAGGGTGGCGGTGATGGGGTAGAGACCGCCGCTGAGGCCCTTGCCGGTGACCACGATATCTGGTTCGAGGCCGTGGTGCTGGTAGCCCCAGATCCGTCCCGTTCGCCCGAGCCCGGTCTGCACCTCGTCGACGATCAGCGTCGCCCCGCGATCGCGGCACAGCGCCTGCACGCCCTCGAAGTATCCCGCGCCGGCGATCGGCATGCCGAGGGTGGCGGGCACCGGTTCGAGGAGAACTCCCGCGCAGGAATCGTCGACCGCGGAGTTGAGGGCAGCGAACTTATTGTCACCCGGCGGGATGATCGTCCCGAAGTACTCCTGGACGATCTCGGGATACTCTCGAACGGCGGTGTCCATGTCGGTGAACAGCACCCCGAGTTCCTCGAGATCCTCCCGGTTCCGGTGATACACGACCTCGCTTTCGTACTGCGCGGTGACACCGGCAAGGTACTTTCGTTCAGCTTCCGGGATGCCGAGTTTCTCGTAGGTCTCTTTGATCGACTCCGGGACCATGTCCCAGTCCTTGGCCTGGCCCTCGGTCGGCTTGATGTAGTAGTAGATATCGTCGAAATCGATCTCGTTGAGAGCCCCGTCACCGACCCACTGCGGCATCGGCTTGCTGAGGAACCGCTTGTACGCCTTGAGCCGGAACTCGAGCATCCACTCGGGCTCCTTCTTCATACGCGACATGTCACGAATGAGTTGCTCGCTCAAACCCTTTTCGGGCTTGTAGACGTAGTCCTCTTCATCTGCCCAACCGAGTTGGTAAGAACCGAGATCGAGATCAACGGTGGTCATAATGCTGTACTCCCCGGATTTCCACTATCGAGATAGTGTCATTGTACTGTGCGCGCCGGACGAGTTGGGCGAAGATCTCGAGCGGCCGGTTACGCCGGGGTAGGAACGAGTAGGAGTGGGGAAGACCGAACCACCCCGGCGCACCGTCGCTCACCGGTACAACGCCTTCCCGCATCATTTCGTTCCCAGTGACGACCCGCGTCAGAACACTTCCTCGCACCACGGAGCGACATCGCCACGGAACATCCGGTCGAGCAGCGTGATCGCATCGGCGTCACCCCGGATCCGACCGGCCTGAGACATCGCAAGGGCATTGCCTCCACCGAGGTACAGGCTCGAGAGCTCCTCGATGCCGAGTGCAAGATCATCGCCCGCTGCTTCAACCGGGCGACACGAGCCGGTGCCGTCCGACACGCCGAGCTCGAATGAACCCCCGAGATCGGGCATGAACGCATCGTCAACGCTGAATCGGAGCGTCCCATCTGCAGCGTAGGTACGGGCCTCGAGAGCTTGGACGACATCGAGGATGCGAAGGTACAACGCGTCCCACCTCTTGCGATTGATGCGGCGATGATCGGGGACCTTCCACCGCAGCGGATCGTCGACGGGGAGGTTCCAGAAGACGACCTGAGGGAACAAGTCGATGCTCGTGACGAATCGCCAGATCCCCGTGTGAGCCGCCGACGAGTTGGCGATGATCTCGCGAACGCGAACCTTCCCGTTCGGGAAACCGGTCTCCCAGTCGGCCTTCTGACGGAAGATCGCATAACCGTCGGATTGACCATCGGTTTCATGGATCAGATATCGCTGGGCCGAGAAGCCGCGACGACGAACGCTCGGGTCGAAGAAGAGACTCTGATCCCACCACTGGGCTGTTCGGCTCAGCATCCCGGGCCGCCGGGCACGTTCCACGTCGTAGAGTCGGGGCAGGATCTCGATCGCTTCTTCCACCGTCGCCATGCGCACCGAGCCAGTGTCTCCATCCACGGACACGCGCCTCTGGTCCAACTCGATCTCTTCGTTCTCCGTGGCAACGCCGAAACCGTACCGGCCGTAGATCAGGCTCTCCGAGGCCCAGAGCCCGATCAGCGGCTCACCGCGGGATCTTTCATCCTCCAGATGGTCTCGCATCATGGCGGTCAGCACCCCCAGGCGGCGGTGTGTGGCGGCGACCGTCACGATCGTCGTCCCCGCCATGGCAATCTGATTTCCGCCCGGCACCGTGACATCGAAGGGGAACCCTGCCAGCGTCCCAACGATCATGTCGCCGTCGAATGCTGCAACCGTCCGATCCAACGGGATGAGTTCGAACCACTCAGGGGGGAACTCCTCATCGTTCAGGTCCTCGCCGAAGCCGAGCATGATGGCCTCGCGAAACGAAACCGTCTCGTCTCCGGTGATCGGGCGTGTCGTGATCTCCATGACCGCGAGATTACCGACCCTCGTGCAAGGAACACGACGAAGACATGCGGCGCACCGAACGCCTCCCCCATCTGCGCCCGAGCGGTAACACTCAGAGCAGACCTCCTGCCCAAAGAGGCGTCGATATGGGTAGGTGGGATGGGCCTTTGTCCTCTCCCGTAGTTTTGCCAGGGGTGAAACGATTCCCAGTGGCAATCGCCACTGGCCAGGAAACCCAGGAGGAGACGTAGCAATGGGTGAAGCACCGTCTGAGACCGTCGGGATGAGCGACCACGAGGAGACAGCCGTCGTCGCTGTCGCCTCATCGAATCCGTTCGTCTTCACCCACGACACGGAGGAAAGCGAACCTCCTACGCTCGATGCTGCGGTTCGGTCGAGTCGGCGTGTGGCAGGTCTCATTCGCCTGAAAGGCAAGGACAAGAATGGCAAACCAACGCAGCAACTGATCGGCACTCCCCTCCCATGGGACGGCTTCTCCGAAGAACGGGCGTACTACCTCACCGTCGAACCCGGCAAGCCCGTCGGCGAGTACGAACTCACCATCGCGGATGTTCCGGACGGTGCGTGCTGGTCGATCACTGCCTACGCCAAGAATGGGTCCGCAGACCAGAACGAGTCGGATATGTACAACCTCAACAGCCACACGGCATCATCGAACGGCGACGGCTCGATCACCGTCCACTTCGGTGGCAACGCCAAGGAACTGCAGAACTGTCTCCCAATCACCGACGGATGGAACTACATCGTTCGCCTCTACAAGACCCACACTGAGGCCCACTCGAAGCCATGAGTTCCTAGCCACCGACCCCAATTCGGTAGCCAATACATGGCCGGATTGAGCTCATCACTTTCCTCCATACGAGACACAGCAACTCTCATCCAAAGTGATGCAACGATCACCTGAACTCGCAGGCAATCTGTATGGTTGTGCAGTCACCACTCGACTCGTCACTCTCGCCCGAGGAGGTACCGCAATGGGACCGGTTCGAATCGCCGTCCAGATCCATCCGCAGCACACTGACTACGCGGGCATCCGCACTGCCGTCATGCAAGCCGAAGACATGGGCGTCGACATCGTCTACAACTGGGATCACTTCTACCCACTCTATGGCGGTGACCCGGATCCCAACGTGGGGCTGCACTTCGAGTGCTGGACGATGCTCGCGGCCTGGGCTGAGCAGACGGAGCGAATCCAGTTCGGCGCACTCGTCACATGCAACTCGTATCGAAATCCCGAACTCCTCGCAGACATGGCCAGAACCGTTGACCACATCTCCAACGGGCGACTGATCCTCGGGATCGGATCTGGCTGGTTCGAGAAGGACTACGACGAGTACGGCTACGACTTCGGAACCGCCCCAAGCCGTCTGCGCGATCTCGATGCTGCCATGCCTCGAATCGTGCGTCGACTCGAAGAGCTCGATCCTCCGCCGACCCGCCACATCCCGATCCTGATCGGTGGCGGTGGTGAGAAGGTGACGCTGCGCATCGTTGCGGAGCACGCCGACGTTTGGCACACGTTCGGGGACCAGGAGAAGATCGCCCACAAGTCGAAGGTTCTCGACGACTGGGGAACCAAGGTTGGTCGCGACACGTCTGGCATCGACCGATCCATCGGCGTGAAACCCGAGCAACTCGCTGAGGCCGACGACTTCCGTGCCCTCGGAGTGACGGAGTTCACGATCGGCGTAACGGGGCCGGATCTGGATCTCGAGCCGGTTGCCGGATGGCTGCGTTGGCGCGACTCGGTCAATGGGGTTCGGTAGCTGAGTAGCTGAGTAGCTGAGTCAAGCCATGAGCCATGAGCAGGGCTCGTAGCGACTACCGAATTCCGACTTCCGACAACACACCATGAATCATCCGCTTCTTGCCAAGATCTATGACACGGTGCTCGCACCAACCGAACGCATGGGGGTGCGTGAACAGCGTCGGCGGCTCATGGATGGGCTTACCGGGCGAGTCATCGAGATCGGAGCGGGTACGGGTCTCAACGTTCCGCTCTACCCCACGACGGCGGATGAGGTTCATGCCCTCGAGCCTGATCAGCACATGGTTGAACGGCTCGTGGAGAAGGCGACCGACGCTCCCGTTCCGCTGTTCCTGTACCGGGGAGATGCCCACAACCTCCCGTTCTCCGATGGTGTCTTCGACGCAGCGATCATCACATTCGCTCTCTGCACGATCCGCGAGCCGGTTCGTGCACTCGACGAGGCTCACCGTGTTGTCCGATCCGGCGGGACGCTCCGTTTCCTCGAACACGTTCGCTCACCGAGCGCCCGGACCGCCAGGTGGCAGGATCGCATCAATCCGATATGGGGGAACGTGTCGGGAGGGTGCAGACTCAACCAGCCGACCGTCGAGATTCTCGAGGCTACGCACTGGGAGGTCGACGACGTCTGGCGATCCGGCGGCGGCTTCGTGGCCGCCGGTCAGGCCTTGCGCACCTGATCCCTCAATGCCACGCCGAACGCCTCGATCACATGCACCGGTGTCGTTGCGTGCGGTGAGACACGGATCCATCCGTTCCTCTCCGACACCACGAACCCCGCTGAGGCCAGAGACTCGACCACTTCGGCTGACGGGAGACCCGGGAGTCGGAACGTGACGATTCCAGCCCGTTCGCGGTCCGATCGCCACGGAGCGATCACCTCTGCATCGAGCGACCGAACCAGGTCGAGGACCGCTCCCGAGCGTTCGAGCACCGTGGCTTCGATTTCCTTGATGCCGCCCATTTCGACGACGTCCAAGGCGGCCGCAGCGGCGACCGCCCCGAGCAGATTCGGCGATCCCTCCAGGAACCGATCAGCAGTTCCCAACGCCGGATGAGGCGGAGGGACCTCGAACGCGTAGCCGTCTTCGACGCTCCACCACCCCGTCAGCGTCGGCTCGAGTCGATCGAAGACTCGGGGGGATACCGCCATGACGCCGGCCGAGAACCCTGCCCGCAGCCACTTCTGTCCGCCTGCGACGAAGACATCTGCGCTGCCGAGGCCGGTCTCGACCGCACCGAGGCCCTGGATCCCGTCGACGAGCACGAGCGCGTCACCTGCCGCTTCGGCGATAGCGTCAACATCGACCTTGAACCCAGTCATGTAGTCGACGAGGCTCACCGCAATGCAGCGGGTTTCGCCATCGATCGCGTCGTCAAGAGCATCTGGGTCGACACGGCCGTCGGCGATACCGACCGCTCTCACTTCCGGTCCACCGACCGCCTCCGCCCGGAGCCACGGGTACCGGTTCGCCGGGAACTCGGTAGCGGGAACGACGACGTTCCCGCCGGTTCCAATGAGGCCGAAGGCAATCTGCATGATCCCTGCGCTCGTTGACGGCACCGACGTGGCCATTCCGTCTTCGACGCCGAGGGCATCGGCGATCTGCCGGCGCGCACTCTGATAAGCCGGGCCGATGATCTGGGTCGCCACCCGATCTCCCACGGCCACCTCATCAAGGAGGTCACCAGCGACACCTCTCGCCGCTCGGGATGGAGGGCCCACCGACGCGAAGTTCAGATATCCGTCCTGCTCACCGAATTCCGATAGATAGTCCTGGTTCATGTGATTCCTCTCTCCCACACTTCGACGAGACGGCCGAACTCCGGGCTCGAACCAACAAGATCCTTGTGATGACCATCCGCGATGATCTGACCGTCGTCAATCATGATCACACGGTCGGCCCGCTCAGCCGAACGAAGACGGTGGGCGATCACGATGGCCGTCCTTCCGGCGAGAAGCACCCGGAGCGCTCCCTCGATTTCGAGTTCGGTCTCGGGGTCGAGATTCGATGTCGCTTCATCCAGAACGATGACCGCCGGATCGTCAAGGAACGCACGGCCGAGCGCAACCAGCTGCCTCTCGCCCGCAGAGAAACGGCTCCCTCGCTCTCGAACCTCTGTGTCCAGACCCTCAGGAAGCCCCTGAATCCAGCCGTCGATCCCCATCGCTCTCAGCACATTCCACACGTCTTCGTCCGTAGCGTCCGGTTCCCCGTACGTCAGGTTGTCCCTCAGCGTCCCATTGAAGAGGAACCCGTCCTGAGGGATCAGAGCGATGGCATCCGTTCGTGACTCCATGGTCAGGTCGCGCAGATTCGACCCATCGATCTCGACCTCTCCCTGTTGAGGATCGTAGAAACGGAGGACGAGTTTTGCGATCGTCGACTTCCCCGCACCAGTCTCCCCCACGACAGCGAGGCGCTGCCCGGCGGGGATATCGAGGTCGATGCGCCGAAGCACCTCGGCCCCATCCTCATACCCGAAGGTGACGTCTCGCAGGGTGACGGCACCGGCAATCGGAGCCTCGAGATCGTAGGCACCGGGACGCTCGATGACGTCGGCCTTCACGTCGAGAAGATCGAACAGCTTCGCGAGTGCAGCGACCGCCGCCTGGAGGAGGTTGTAGACGTTCGCCAGATTCACGATCGGTTGGAAGAACCAGTCGAGATAGAGCAGGAAGACGACGAGTGTCCCGAACGTCATCGATCCATTGATGGCCCTCGTGCCTCCGATGACCAGAACCGCTCCGAGGGCCACCACACGGAGGAACCCGACAGTCGGGAAGTACCACGAGATCGCCGTCGCCGCTTTCATGTTGGCCCGGTAGTGGTCCTCGTTGACCCTGCCGAACGTCGTCGCCTGAACCTGTTCCTGGGTGAACGCCTGAACGACGCGGACCCCTGCGATGCCTTCCTGCAACCCGGCGAGAACCCTGCCGATACGCTCACGCACTTGTCCATATGCCTTCGAAGCCTGCCGTTGGAACACGACCGACACGCCGATCAGCACACCAATGACGACGAACGTGGCGACCGCCATCTGCCAGTCGACCAGCACCATGGCTACGGCGACACCGACAACCGTCAAGGCATTCGTCAAGGCCATCACCGCACCATCACCGGCGAACTCCTGCAACGACTCAATGTCTGACGTCATGCGGCTGACCAGCACGCCGCTCTTCGAACGGGAGAAGAAGGCTGTATCGGACCGGATCAGATGCCCGAAAACGACACCTCTCAGCTTCACGAGATATTGCTCCCCGACCCAGGCGATGCCGTACCGCGAGATCATCACGAAGATGTACTGCACGACGAGAAGGACGAGGAACACGATGGCAGCGCGTGAAACTGCGATCTTGTCGCCCTCTGCGATACCCCGGTCGATACCCGCACGAACAGTCAGCGGACCGGCGAGTCTGGCCGCCGTGCCGAACACCGCCGCGATCAGGGCACCTGCAGCCGGGAGCCACAGGTTGCGGCCGAGTCTCGCCGCCCGCATGAGCAGTCCGCGCCGGTCGTCGATCTCGTAGTCAGCGGCGTGGGACATGTATCTCATCGCCCGCCCCGGGCTACTCGTTCGTCATCGTGTGCGAGGACTTCCCCGTATCTTGGGATCGTCTCGAGGAGTTCATCATGGGTGCCGACGCCAACGATCGTTCCGTTTTCCAGGAACACCACGAGATCAGCCAGTGCCAGGGTGGAAGTCCGGTGAGCAATGATCAGCGTGGTTCGTCCAGCCATGACGCGACGGAGGGCGCCCTGGATCTCCGCCTCCACGATGGCATCAACCGATGACGTGGCATCGTCGAGAATAAGGATGCGCGGGTCACGGAGGACGCTTCGGGCGAGGGCGATCCGCTGGCGCTGTCCACCCGACAGCGTGTGACCACGTTCGCCGATCACCGTGTCGTAGCCATCCGACATCAAGCAGACGAAGTCGTGGGCCTGGGCGAGTCGAGCAGCCGATCGCACGGTCCGGTCGTCGGCACCGGGATCGCCGACCCTGATGTTCTCGGCGATCGACGCCGAGAAGAGGAACGTCTCCTGAAACACGACGGCAACTTCGGATCGCAGATCGCCCAACGCGACGTCGCGAACGTCGATCCCGTCGATCGTGACGGATCCATCGTCAACGTCGTAGAATCGGGGCACGAGATTGGCGACCGTCGTCTTGCCAGAGCCGGTCGTTCCAACGAGTGCGACTGCGGTGCCCCCCGGAATAACGAGCTCCATCCCGTCGAGCACGAGAGCGCCTCCCGGATATGCGAACCGAACGCCGGAGAAGCGGATCTCCCCCGGCCCGTCCGGCATGTCGACCGGGCTCGACGGATCCTCAATGAGCGGATCGGTTTCCAGGAGGTCCTCGATCCGTGACGCAGAAGCAGCAGCTCTTGGCAGGTTCGCAAAGAACCAACCCGTGATCATCAACGGCAGGACGAGAACCGCGAGATACTGCGTGAAGGCGACGAACTCTCCCGGCGACAGAGCGCCATCGATGACCCGGAACCCGCCGACCCACAGCACTGCGACGGTTCCGAATGAAGGGATCAGTTCGAAGAGCGGGCCGAAACGTGACCGGTACCGAGCGATCTGGATCGTGTCTTCATAGATCGCCATCGCTGCCCGCATGAGGCGCTGTTCCTCCCGACGCTCCTGGCCGTACGCCTTGACGACCTCGATGCCGGCCACCGTCTCCTCGACGACTTCCGCCAGATCGGCGAGTTTCTGTTGAACGCTGAACGAGAGACCAATGATGCGATTCGCCAGCCGGTTGGCGGTGAGAACGAGGGCCGGAACGGTCAGCGACGCAACAAGACCGAGCACCGGATCGATCACGACGAGCATGACGATCACAACGGCGAACATCGCGATGTTGGCGATCACGATCGGGAGCATCATGAGGATGAGACGGATCTGGGAGAGATCCGATGATGCTCTCGACATCAATTGCCCGGTCGGCGTCACGTCATGGAACGAGAACGCGAGGCGCTGGATGTGGGCGAACATCCTGCCCCTCAGATCCGCCTCGGCGCGATAGGAGAGTCGGAATCCGAAGTATCGCCGTAGTCCCATCCCGATCGCCTGGATCAGACCGATGGCCGCCAACATGGCGACGAACGGCAACAAGAGATCCCGATTCCGTTCGAGAATCGCGTCGTCGATGATCAACTTGACGACGTACGGGATGGCAACGACCGCCGCCATCCACACGAGCGCACCGAGCATCGCGATCGCCCCGTCGCGCGGATACGACCGTGCCGTCTTCGCAAGCAGACCGATGCCCGCCCTGATGTCGACGCTCGATCGGTTCGCAGTCACTCCGTTGTGCCCCGAACGACGTCCTCGATGGAGGGAACGGTTGCAGGCACCACGATCACGACGAGACCGATAACGTACGACCAGATCAGGACGACGCCGACCGATCCGAGCGCAGCAACCGTGCCGCCACTGAGGTCGGGAAGAATCACAGCGGCTCCCAAGGTGACAATGGTCAGAATCCCCGTCGCCACGACCGCCGAAACGAACGGCCGTCGAATCTGACTCGGCGTACCCCACTCGTAGATGGCATACAGCACGATCACGACCCAGGCGAACAGGACCGCCCCGGTGATCCCCGTGACTGATCCAATGTTGATGCCGAAGTGCTCGACTACCTGGAGGAGCCAGTCACCGAAGATCACGACGACGTACCCGAGAATCAGAGCGATGCCGGCGCCAAATGTGAAGACGATGCCCAATCCTCTCGTCTTCCAATAGGGACGGTGCTCCTCGGTGCCTTCGATGAGTCGGAGCGACTTCTGTACTGCGTAGATCGCGCGGGACCCCGACCACAGGGCGATCAGCAGAGAGATCACCAGCACGACAGTTCCGAGATTGCCGACAGCTTCCTGGGTGTCTGTGAAGATGTCGATGACGAAGGCTCCCACCTGATCGGGAAGCCCTTCGGCCACCATTTCCTGGACCCGGGCGATGGAAGCATCATCCGTGCCCACTACCGAAAGGCCTGCGACTGCGGCAAAGGCCAGAGGGACCAGGGCGAAGAACGCGTTGTACGCGATCGCCGCTGACATCAAGAACGGGTCGGCGTTCATGATCCGGCGATACGTCGCACGGAGAGGATCGAGGCGGGGAGGCAACGCACGCATCAGCAGAGGATACGGCCTCCAGGGTGGCGAGCAGAAAACATCCCCGTTCCTACACTCCTCGCCGATGCACCGCACGATCATTTTCGTTGTCGCCCTCAGCCTCGGCGCCGCTGCGTGCGTGGCCGGCGCCGATGTGACCCCGGTCGACCCGAACGGATCAGCGACGACCTTCGCCCCGGTCACGACCCTTCCCGGATCCGAGACCACACAACCGGGAGATCCTGCGACCACGACAGCACCCACGTCGACGACTACGGCGATCCCTGTGCGACCGCCCGGCGTCGTGCCGGCCGAGAGCGTCGGTGAACCGTGGGGGGAAGTCGTCGGATTGACGATGTTCCGTGGCAACCCGACGCGGACGTTCTTCGGTTCGGGCCCCGTGTCGGATACGCCACCGAGCGCTTCCTGGCGCTTCCCCGCCGACCAGGACCCCATGTGCGGCCAGTCTCCCGTCGGCAAGGAGCCCAAGGTCTGGTGCGGGAGCGGATGGACAGGACAGCCCGTCGTATGGGAACGCGCCGATGGAATCACCGAAGTGATCTTCGGCGCCTACGACAAGCAGATCCATTTCCTCAACGCCGACACGGGAGAGCGCACTCGACCCGACTTCGACATGGGTGACATCATCAAAGGATCCGTGACCCTCGACCCAGACGGGTTTCCCCTCCTCTATACGGGTTCACGAGATCCAAGGTTCCGCATCATCGCTCTCGACGGTGACGAGCCACGCGAGGTTTGGTCGCTCCACGCTAAGTCCGTCGAGGGGATCTGGAATGACGACTGGGATTCGAACCCGGTCATCGTCGACGACATGATGTACCAGGGCGGTGAGAACTCGTGGTGGTTCGCCGTGAAACTCAACCGCGGATACGACATCGACGGAAAGGTGACCGTCGACCCTCAGGTCGTGTATCAGATCCCTGCGTGGACCGATGAACTGACGGAGATATTCGGACGCCAGCATTCGGTCGAGAACTCCACGGCTGTTTTCGAGCAGCGGGCCTACTTCTCGACGTCCGCCGGACGGGTCGTCGGCGTTGATCTCTCAGACATCGAATCAGGGAACGGCGAGATCTTCTTCGACTTCTGGAATGGCGATGACACCGACGCCACGATCAGCATCGATGAGGAAGGTTTCCTCTACGTGGTCTCCCATGCCGACACGGCGAAGAAGAACAACACTGCCGCACGCCGCGTGCGCGAGGTCGGCGATCTCGCCAAACTCGATCCGAACAACCCGGACGACCCAGTGGTCTGGTCTGTTCACCTCTCGGCGGCCCGCGGTCAGGACGCAGGGGCATGGGCGACGCCGGCACTCCATGTGGACGCCGGACTCCTCTTCGTGGCAACCGACGCGGGTGATCTCGTCGCGGTGGACACCGCCACGGGTGAGACCGTCTGGCAGGACTTCATCGGCGGCAACGCATGGTCATCGCCGGTCATCGCCGACGACACGCTTGTCGTCGGCGCCGACTGCCTCACCGATCACTCCGGTTTCCGGGCCTACGACCTCACAGACCCACGATCCCCGGAGCATCTGTGGGACGTGACCGTCGGCACCGGCGCTTGCATCGAATCGACGCCTGCGGTGTGGGGTGGTCGCATCTATGTGGGATCTCGTGATGGATTCTTCTACGCTCTTGGGAACTGATGGCTGCAAATAGCTCGATCGAGACCGGAACCGGACGCAAACTCTTCTCCGCGCTCGTCTTTCTCTTCGGCACGGCAGCCACACTCGGCACCGTTCTCGGGTTCTTCGGAGCGACCTGGTGGGGATTCGACCGGCTCGCCGATCTGAGACTCCCGTTCCTCGTGGTCCTGGTGGGCACCGCCGTGATCTACGGCTTCGTCTTCCGCCGTGCTCTCTCTGCCCTCTTCCTCCTCGCGGCCGTGGCAAACGCTGTTCTCCTCGCACCCCTCTGGTTGTCCACCCAGGATGAGGTCGCTTCGAACGACAGTATTCGGGTCGTGAGCCTCGACACGGGACAGTCGTCTGAGAATCGCCGAGCGGTCATCGACTGGATCAATCAAGAAGAGGCCGATGTTGCGCTGCTCCACCGGGCGCGTGGCGATTGGGCAACAACCCTTAATGACAGCGATGCCCCGTATCGGATCGCCACAACACCGGTCGCCCCGGGAGCGACCGGGCAACCAATCATCCTTGTCCGGCACAATGCAACGGTTGCACCGCTCCAACCCGCGCCCGGTTCGGATTTCACCGTACGCGTCGTGAACGAGACCAGCACGGTGACGCTCATCGGCCTGTCCGTTCGGGCCCCTACGTCCACCTCCACCGGAGATGATCGGATCGAGCGTTTCACCGCTGTGAACGAAGCCGCTCTCACGATGGAGGGTCCGATCGTCGTGGTTGGGAATCTCGAGGCCACGCGATGGTCCCACGCCTTCACGTTGCTCGCCGAGGGGATGACCAACTCCGAGGACGGGTTCGGATACGCCGCAACGTGGCCGCCGTTCGACTGGCCGATCATCGGCAACTACACGGGACTGCCGATCGACCACGCCGTCTACGTTGGAGCGATCACCGTGCCGCACCGTCGGATCGGTCCCTCGCTCGGACCATCCCACCGACCCTTGCTCCTCGACATCTCACCGTCGCAGTAGCCGGCACCGCGGGACCAACGACGCGGCTCCGGTACGCTTCCGGGCATGCTCTACGACTACACCACCGTCACTGCCGACTCCGTCACTGAAGTCACCGAAGCTGCGATCGCTGAGGCCGATGCAGCGGTCGATGCCGTCGTCGGAGTCGACGGGCCGCGAACCTACGCCAACACCCTGGCCCCTCTTGATCAAGCCGGCGTGGCGATCTCCGACGCTGCAGGTCGCGGATCGTTCATGGCGAGGGTTCACACCGATGCTGATGTGCGTGCCACCGCCGTCGCCGCCGGAGAGCGAACTGCGAAGTGGGGTTCCGACCTCATCATGCGCTCCGACCTGGCAGATGCGATCCGCTCGTACGCGGAGACCGATGACGCGCGGAGCCTTGAAGGTCTCGAAGCGAGAAGCCTCGATTTCTGGCTCCGCGACCTGCGACGGGCGGGACACGATCTCGACGCAGCCGATCGGGAGAAGCTTCGTGACTTGCAGCAGCGGCTCATCGAACTGCAGGTTGCGTTCAGCAGCAATCTGGATGAGTGGGATGACGGCATCGAGATGACTCGGGAGGATCTAGCCGGGCTGCCGGATGCCTATATCGACCGTCTCGAACCCGGCGATTCGGAGGGCACGTTCCGAGTATCGATGAACTACCCGGACTACATCCCGTTCGTCGAAGAGGCCGAGAATCGTGACCTCCGCCGTCAGATGCAGTACAAGTTCTGGAATCGAGCTGGCGAGGAGAACACTCCCCTCCTCGGAGAAGCCGTCTCCCTCCGTGAGGAGATCGCCGGACTTCTCGGCTATGACACGTGGGCCCGGTATGCCATGGAAGTCAAGATGGCCGACCCGGAGGCTGTCGACGAGCTGTATGCCTCGATCATCCCCGGTCTCACCAGCCGCGGTGTCGACGAACTCGCGGCGCTTCAGGAACTTGCATCACACGACCTCGGCAACGAGATCATCCAGTCGTGGGATTGGATGTTCTACCACACGAAGCAGCGCAGGCAGGATTACGGCATCGATCAGAGCGAAGTAGCCGAGTACTTCCCCCTCGAGACCGTTGTCCAAGGGATGTTCGACATCACGGGCGACGTTTTCGGGCTCGACTACCGAGAGGTCGAAGAGATCGGTGCCTGGCACGATGACACCAAGTTGTACGAGATCAGGAATCGCGGTTCAGAGGAGCCGATCGCGTTCTTCTACGCCGATCTCTTCCCTCGCGAGGGCAAGTTCGGCCACGCCGCTTGTTTCTCGATAGCGGGAGGTATGAGAGAGGGCGATGGCCACTATCGCGAACCCGTCGCAGCGATTGTCGCCAACTTCACGAAACCCGGTCCTGATACACCCTCGCTCCTCAAGCACGATGAGGTCGTCACGCTTTTCCACGAGTTCGGCCACGTCTTGCACTTCTGCCTCACCGAGGTCGATCATCCACGTTTCGCCGGGTACGACACCGAGTGGGACTTCGTTGAGGCTCCGTCGCAGATCATGGAGCACTGGACGTGGGAACCGGAGGTTCTCCAACGATTCGCACGCCACTATGAAACCGGAGAGGAGATCCCGTTCGATCTCGTCGAACGGCTCGTGGCTGCCCGCGATCAGAACACCGCGCTCACGACCCTGAGGCAGGCGTTCCTCGGCAAGTTCGACCTTGCAATCCATACGGGCAACGGCGACGTGGACATCGAGCAGACCACCAAGGATGCGTTCGCTCTGACCCTGATCCCCTATCACGACGACACGCACTTCGCAGCGTCGTTCGGGCATCTCATGGGCGGATACGACGCTGGCTACTACGGCTACCAGTGGGCCAAGGTCTATGGGGACGACATGTTCTCGGTCTTCTCCGATGAGGGCGTTCTCGATCCTGTCGTCGGATCTCGCTACCGCAGAGAGGTGCTCGCCCGGGGCTACTCCCGTGACGCCATCGAACACCTCAGGGCCTTCCTCGGTCGCGAGCCGTCGTCAGATGCCTATCTGGAGAACCTGGGACTGAAGGAGTGAACAAGGCGTCGCGAATCCGCCGTTGCTCTTCCTCCCCGTCAGGGGGAGGTGGCGCCCGCATGGGCAACGGAGGGGGTCAGACGCCATGACGAACGGCATACGGTTTGACCCCCCTCCCGGCCCTCTCGGGCCGTACTCCCCCATGAGAGGGGAGAAGGGTTGGATCCCCCTTCTCGCCCTCCTCCTCGCTCTCGTGCTCCTGGCCGCTGCTTGTACTTCGGGGGCGGATGAGACAACTTCGACAACTGCCACAACAGCGGGCACAGCGACCAGCACCACGACCACCGTGGCCGAGCGGGCCACCCTGGACGAAGACGGTTTCTATCTGGCGCTGATCTGGCATCAGCACCAGCCGCTCTATCCGAAGGACGAGAACGGCATCGTTACCCGTCCATGGGTTCGGCTGCACGCCGCAAAGGACTACTGGGACATGGCCGACCTCGTCGGCCGCTATCCGGATCTGCGGGTGACATTCAACCTCACACCGGTACTCCTGCTCCAGCTCGAAGAGATCATGCACGGGGCGAGGGACTCCTACTGGGTGCACACCGAGATACCTGCCTCCGATCTCACCGCCGACGAGCAGGAGTTCCTCCTGAGGCGGTTCTTCGACGTCAACCCCGGCATCATCGCCCGCTTCCCCCGGTACCAGGAACTCGCCGACCTACGCACGGAAGGCACCGATTTCTCGACCCAGGACTACCTCGACCTCCAGGTGCTCTTCAACCTCGCCTGGACCGATCCCGACCTGCTCGCCGAAACCGATCTGTCCGAACTTGTCGACCGGGGTCGTGACTTTGTCGAGTCGGACAAGCAACCCGTTCTCGATGTTCACCTCGAAGCCGTGTCCAAGACACTCGCCGTCCACAGGGACCTCTGGGAAAAGGGTCAGATCGAGGTCACCACCACACCTCTCGCTCACCCGATACTCCCACTCATCTCGGATACGAATCTCGCCCTCGTCGGCGATCCGACGGCGATCATGCCGGATGAGCGGTTCAGAGAGCCCCGCGATTCTCGAGAGCACGTGACACGGGGGCTCGACGTTGCCGAACGACTCCTCGGCCAACGCCCAATCGGCATGTGGCCGGGTGAAGGCGCAGTGGCTCAGGAAGTGACGTCGATCCTGGCAGGAGAAGGCATCGAATGGATCGCAACAGGCGAACACGTGCTCGGCCAGACGCTCGATCACGGATCGTTCGAACGGGACTCGAGCGGAACGGTGATCGACGCCGATGTCCTGTACCGCATGTATGCAGCACAGCACACCCGAAACCCGGAACTGCCGATCTTCTTCAGGGACGTTCAACTCGCTGATCTCATCGGATTCGAGTACTCCGGATCGTCAGGTGGCGCGGCAGCCGACGACTTCATGAGCCGGCTCGAGCACGCGAAGGATCGACTCGACGAACTCGATGTCGATGGTCCGAAGGTGGTCACAATCGTCGTCGACGGAGAGAACGCATGGGAGCACTACGACAACGACGGCAAGGACTTCCTCAACGCCCTCTACGAGAACCTCACCACATCCGACTTCGTGACAACCGTGACGCCGGGCGAGTTGCTGACCCAGCTCGGTGACAGCATCGAGCCGCTCCCCGATGTGTTCCCCGCATCCTGGTTCCAACCCAACTTCGCGACCTGGATCGGTGAGAGGGAAGAAGCCGTCGCCTGGGATGCCCTGTGGACGACTCGCCGCACATACGCGAAAGCGGCGTCGTCGGCATCGGCGAGCGAGGAGCAACTCTCTGCGGCCTTCGAGCACTTGCTCTTCGCTGAGGGATCCGACTGGTTCTGGTGGTACGGCTCGGACCAGGACTCCGGGGACGACGGCTACTTCGACGAAGCCTTCAGAGAACTCCTCGGCCGCGTATACGACGCTCTCGAGATCGACCGTCCGGCATTCATACGCACACCGATCATCCCCGCTCCGACGGTCGTACCCGACCGGTCCGCCGACGGAATCGGCCGCATCGAGATCGACGCAGAGGTCGACACAAGAGAGTGGGATGCGGCTGGCCTCTACGTACTCGACGGGACCCCGTTCGCCTCCTACCACTGGCTCTTCGACAAGAACCGTCTCCAGATACGGGTGGACTACTCAGCCGAGATCCTTGGCGACGACGCTGCCGGATTCGATCTCTACCTGGGGCTTGCAGGAGCAACCTCGACGCGGGGGTTGACCGTGGGCGGAGACATCGTCGGCTTCGATGCCAGCCACCTGCTGTCGTGGAGAGGTACCGATCCGACACTGATTCACGGACCCGTTGCGCTCCCTCCCATCGGCGATGGGGATGGCCTTGTGGATGCCCGTGAGCTACCAGAAGCTGAATCGCTCGACACCGGGTTCGACGGAACCCGCATCGAATTCTCGATACCGCTCGCTTCGCTCGGACCGATCGAAGTCGGTGATCCCATCCGGTTCCGACTCGTTGATCGAGACGGTGGACCGGAAGGTTTCCTCGCACCTTCCGAAGGCCCGGGCGCCATGGTCGTGCCCGATATCTCCGACGTCGCCACCGCATTCGAAACGGTCGATCCAGAGGGTGACGATCACGGACCCGGCAGCTACACGTACCCGACCGATCCACTCTTCACACCCGGTTCGTACGACCTAACGGCATTCTCCGTGGGGGAGTCCGGCGATGACCTCGTCTTCACGCTTGACGTTCTGGCTCCGGTTCTGAACCCGTGGGACAGCCCCAACGGCCTCTCGATCCAGACGTTCGACATCTACGTCGACACCGATTCCGGAACCGCCAACGGTTCCAGGCGATTCCTCCCTGGACGAAACGCATCCTGGGAATCTGGATCGGGCTGGGACCGGGCGCTCACGATCGAGGGATGGTTCCCTGCTCTCTACGTCGCAGAGCCGGACGGGTCGATCACAGAGACAGAGCCGACGTTCAAGGTCATCGTCCTTCCGGACAAGGGTCGCGTGACCGCTCGAATCCCGAAGATCCTGTTCGGAGAAGGAGATCCGGCCGGCTGGAAGTACGCTGTCGCCGTGATGAGCCAGGAGGGATTCCCATCAAGTGGTGTGCGACGGATTCGTGATGTCGAAACCAATGCTGAGCAATGGCGGATCGGTGGAGGAGACGGATCGATCAATGGCACCCGGATCATGGATCTGCTTGTTGCAGAGGCGGGCCTGCAGGAGTCAATGCTCTCCGATTATGTTCCGATTTCGACCGGCTCGATCGATGATCTCTCCGATGACGAGTTCGCCCAAGTCACACCGATAGGCACCGAATGAACCCCATCGCAGCAACCGAGATCTCGCGCCTCGAACACCTCACCGCGGAACTCGCGAATCCGGCCGACCTCAACGCAGCGGTTCACACGACTCGCAAAGGCATCAAGCGCCTCCGCTCCTTCCTCCGACTGGCCCGTCGGTCGATCGGAACGACGACGTACCGGATCGAGAACGGCGCCCTCAGGGACACCGCCCGTCTCCTCGCACCGGCGCGTGACGCATATGTTCTCATCGACACTGCTCGAGACCTCGACGCGTCCGATCTCGTTCTCGGCGCGCTCAACGAGGGCTACGCAGAAGCGATGGCTGCGCTTGAGTCGGTTGATCGACTGGAGGCGGTACACCGCCTCGAAGCCATCGCCGGCAGATGGCGGCTCCTCTCCTGGCACGGGCCAGACGCGAAGTCGATCGGGGCCGGCCTCCGTCGGACATATCGTCGAGGCCTCGTCGACCTCGAAACCGTTCAGTCGACCCCAACACCCGAGGCATTCCACGGATGGAGACGACGCGTCAAATACCTGCGTTATCAACTCGAAGTTCTCGATACACCGAAATCGTTTCTCCTCCCGTACACCAACCTCGGAGACGACTTGGGTCTCGAACACGACCAGGCAGTGCTCCTCGATGTGTGCGAGGTGCACCCCGATGACGAGAGTTTCGGATCGCTCGCTCTCCGCTCGGCCGAGCAGCGTGACCAGTTGCGCATCAGTGCTCTCGAACGGGGTACGCCCCTCTACAGCCAGGAGCCAGATTCCTTCCGCCATACGGTCGAGGAGATGATCGGGTTCCGGTAGGGTCCAATCATGAACACGCTCCGCCCTCCCGTGGTTGCGTCGGTCGTCCAGGCCGGGTCGATCGCATTCGACACGCCGGCGACCATCGAAAAGCTCGGTGACCTCACCGCCGACGCGAGAAACCGTGGATCAGAAGTCGTCGTGTTCCCTGAGGCGTTCGTCGGCGGATACCCCAAAGGCCACGACTTCGGCGCCGTCGTAGGAAGCCGAACTGAGGCGGGTCGTGACTGGTTCC
>Ga0209013_10001887_pt1 | contig 19288 bp, 17 predicted proteins | sample Cruoilmetagenom2_FD_187291 | JGI IMG/M metagenome (GOLD analysis project Ga0209013, IMG submission 187291) | Oil polluted marine microbial communities from Coal Oil Point, Santa Barbara, California, USA - Sample 2 (SPAdes) (version 2) | ecosystem: Environmental > Aquatic > Marine > Oil seeps ...
CACGGTGGCGGCAACCAGGATCAATCCCGGATCCAGCAATGGCCGGGAAAACAACCAGGTGGGGATTTCGAGACCATAGAGAAGACGCAGGGCACTTTCTGGGAAAAGGAAATTGAACATCATGGCCAGGATGGTGGCTAAAGCCACCCCGGGAAGCAAAGCAAATGCATCTGCAGCGGGAGCTTGTCGCCAGTGGATACGGTTGACACCCAATACTGCGTTTGTCAGGCTGAAAAGAAATGCGAATCCAACAGCCATAAGGACGGCGACTCGCCAACCGACATCGAGCGGCCCGAAGGAGCGCCACAGCAGTCCGGTCAGACTTATGGTCAGGAAGGTGACCAGCAGATCAACGTTAAACCAACTGATATAACGGCGAAACAGATGGCTGATCGGTCCGACAATCAGACTTTCTTCTGGTGGAGAGGTTTTCCCAAGCTTCGGCAGCAAGATCAGGAGGGTGTAGAAGAGCACATCCAGGTCATTCCAAAACGAATGATAACGCACATAGAGCTGATCAAGCCGCAGTTTGCTTGGGAGAATATCCTCCATATAAATTTGCATAAAACCGGCGCCATTGAGGCGCTTCTCTTCATCGCAATAGATTACCGAAGCAGGACTGGTAATCCCAGGGCGCACCGAAAACACTTCATCCCTTACATCTGCGGGCCATTCTGCAGCGATTTCCGGATCTTCCGGACGTGGTCCCACCAGGCTCATTTCTCCTCTAAGAACGTTCCACAACTGGGGGAGTTCATTTAATTTAGTATCTCGTAACCATCTCCCAAATGGTGTGACGCGTGGATCGTCCTGAGCGGTTATGCGTGGTCCGTTATGGCTCTCGGGGCTTTCGTACATGGTGCGAAACTTGAGGATGTCGAAGACCCCACAGTTGCGAGCAGCACGCCGTCCGCGGTAGAAAACCGGTCCGGGGGAATCGCGTTTGATTCTCCAGGCCAGGAAAGGGAAGACCGGCGAAAGCAAAATCAAGCCCATGTATGCAGCGAGGAAATCAAAGACACGCTTCAACGTGTTGCTAATTAACATGCGCTAAGAGAGGGTGTTGGCATTAATGGGAGGGAAATAAAGGAATTTATTCATAGTATGTCACTTGAAATTTAATAATGAAACCAAGAAAGAATTAAATTGATCGCTTGTGGAAATATTTTTAATTTTGAGAAATGGGGTCTATCTGATGATCTCTTTTACGTCTTTTTAATATCAGAAATATCCCCAACCCCAGAATAATTCCCACCGCATCCAAACTTAAATCAAATAATTGAAATGCACGTCCGGGGACAAACATCTGGTGGATTTCATCGAAGAGGGCATACATTATACAAAACCCTATGGAGAATAAAGCGTTTTTTGTAGAAATCTGATTGCTATTGCAGATCCCCCGTAGAACCAACATTATTAAAACAGCATACTCAACCACATGGGATATTTGACCTAGCGTTTCTTCTCGAGCAGAAGAAACGACCCAATCTTTAGGCAGCATCCCGTAGGGATATGGGCTTTGAGAGATAAAAAATATCACCCCTATCCAAATAACAACCGGAAACCAGCTGTTTAGCCGATTAAGAATCAAACTCATAGAAATAAAGGACTTTGCCTTTCCGGTTGCCACTGTGGTTAGCGAATTTTATTCCTCACGTCTGGTCTCTTCCCCATTATATAGAGAGGGATCCGAGCACAATGCATTTCCTAACGGGAGTTGAAGAGCGGCGGGATTTTGCCGGTATTATCGCTACAGAAGTACATGAATTTTATCCAACAAGTCAGAAATCAAATATAGACCTGCAGGTTTCTGATGGTAGTCTATCACCTGCGGGGATATTTTAAGGATGGGGAAGGATGGTCAGTAAGCGTGATAAATAACAACAGGTAGTGGGTATTGAAGATGCGAAGTTTCTTGAAGAAAGCAGAGGCCTGTCAAGAAAGCGAAATAAAGTGGTGTGCAATGAGTAGAGCAAGTGTGATTCGGTGGAAAACGAAACGGCAATTGGGAAACAGGCAATGTATCTTGGCGAAACGAATACTGCGCCTCTGGAGTTGTTAAGATTGAGCCAGCTATCGCACCCCATGTTCATTTGAAATAAAATGAGCAAAGACTGTATAGCATTAGTAAGGTTGTTATTACATTCATTCGGTTTTTTTCGATTTTGCACCATGGTCCAGGTTTATTGGAGAAGATTATTAACTTATAGAACCGTCTTTATTTTCTCTTTTGTTTAAACTTTCTATACGATCGGGGTCTTTATCCATGTTAAAATAGGAAACGAGATCAAAACTCCCATTGGAGGAAATTTTCTTCGCGGGAATGCCTCCCATCACCGCACGTGGTGGCACTGAACGCGGAACGACGGCATTTGCCCCGATAGCAGCATCGTCCCCAATTTCAATATCACCAAACACTTTTGACCCAGGTGCAAAGTATACGCGATCACCAATCTGTGGAGACCTATGTTCAAGATTTCGCCTGAATGCACCGATGGTGACTTCATGCGAAATGTTGCAATTATTACCAATACTTACCTGACCACCAATAAATATACAGCCAAAATGACCGATATATAGTCCCGGCCCAATTTCTGCATGAGGACTTATCGAAATTCCGGTAATAACCTGGACAAACCAGCGCATAAGATAATAAGCAGCCAGCATTACCCACCACAGGGGATTACTACCCCGCTTGGAAGTGTAAATCCAATGTCCTAATCGATAGACAAATGACGCCTGAGCTCCATGCATGATTAAAAGTACAATCCATCGTGGCATCCTTGGATTATTCCACCTGTAACGATCCAAATCTTGTAAGAAAGCGCTAGGTTTCATATATTTCACTGCCTTCTTGAAATTATTAACTCTCGATAAATTTTATCAAATCCCCAAGTGATCACTCTGGTCCCAGTTTTTATATACCCTAACATGTTCTTCATACATCGGGTAGAAAAGCTAGATGGCTCTTCGAATATACTTTCGACAATCAATTCAATTGTCCTTGCACCATGGCTGACATCGTAAATATCGAATGCCATCCGATGTACTTCATCGAATTCATGTGCCTTGTGGAAATCCAAACGTTCTAGGTCTTCCAGCAAAGTTGCCTGATTTTGAATTCCACGTCCTGTTAAATTAGTCTTCACCAAAATGGGCAATGATGTGGGTGTAAGCAGACCAAAATATCCTGAACTACCACACACTCCAGCCGGGACCCCACTCGCAAGCGCTTCAACGACTGTGCGACCCTGACCAATAACAAGATCAGCCTGCCTGAGATCGGATGGGGTGATGCGGAAACCACCCATAAAGATAATTCGCGCTCTGCCTTTACTCTGCTCAACTATCTGCGCAGCCTGCGCTTCAAGTATAGAACGGGCATCTCCCTCTCCCACGACGACGAGTTGTATTTCTCGTAATCTGGCAACCTCCTTGATTTGTTCAAACAGCGCCTGTATGGCTTCATGTTTACCAAAATGCATTCTTGATACGAGCAACACGCTCGATATATTCTTCGTAAAACCAAAATCACGATAACCATTCACTATTACTACATTCTCGAAATAGGAAAAATCAATGCGTCCCGCCGAAAGAACGAGATAATCCTGGGGTATTCCCTGTACCAATGGAATGCCGTCGTAAAGTTCTTGGGAAAAAACAATAATACCCGGCAAATGAATGATAGGAAACCGGGGAACGGGACCACCTGCAATAATTTGGATTATTGGTGTACCTGCTGCAATTGCAGCCAGAGCTGCATGCCACGCCGCCCCCACATCCATTGAGACTATGACATCATATTGCTGGTTACGAACGAGTTTATTAAGTGCAACCGGTCGTCCGATGAATGCAGGATATGGAACCTGATACAATTGAATATCTGCCCCTTGCAACTCTGGTAATGAAAAATCTAATGAAGCAGCCAGACCAATATTATGACCGCGTTGTCGGAGCCTGCACGCCAGGGAAAGGGTGGAGAGAAAATGCCCCGCGATAAGTTCATTGTTTAGATTTTGACTAACTACAAAGAGGATTCGCGCCATTTCATTAATTTATTATTGCAGTCTAAACATAGTGCCGATAAAATTGAAATCCGATTTTCGGGGTAATAATAATTCGCCGAATCGTATCCGGGTTACACGAGCATACGTGATTGCCATCATAATAGCAACGGCTGTATAACTTACGCTTGATGCCCAGCTAGCTCCAGTAGAACCATGACTTGGAATCCACCATACACATAATAATATATTGATCGGAACTCCCACACTATAGATCACCAGCGATATCTTTGGTAGCCCTCTTCCAGCAAGGTCACTATTTAGCATTTTAAATACCAGAGCAGCCCAAATACCCGGTAAAATCGCCTGTACTGCCGCTCCACTGCGTTCAAATTCCGAGCCATAAACAAAGGGGATGATCACTGGAGCAAGAATAAAAAGTAAGACTCCTGGTAAAAGCGCTCCCCAGAGAACCACACGCATCATTTTAGCCGTTCGCAGAGATTGGGCTTGCTGATCCTGCGCCGAAGCGCTGTAAGAAAAATTAACCAACGCCAGTGCAGCAGGTATCATCCAGAGCAATTCGGCAAGTCGTACCGCTACTGTATAAATTCCAACCTCAGTAGCATTAGACAGCCTTTCGAGAATGAGTACATCAAGCCGGTAGTTCAAATTGACAATAAATAACGATAAGGCATAGACCACACCGAGCTTTATTAGCTGCTTTGGTAAACCGGGCACATAATTTGGTTTGAGTGATCCAAAAGTCCGAAACCGGAGGCTAATATAGACTGCCCCAATCGCGGCAGATATCACAGTTGCCAGAATCACGGCTTCAACCTGGTATTCACCTACAAAACCGATTGGAAGAAGTAAAAAGAGGTAGGATATGGGGATCATGACAGTTGAAATCGCAATGACAATTAAACCTCTTTTCCCAATCAAAATACCTTTGGTGATGGTGAACCAGAGATTAAAAGGAATAAAAATTGTTGCCAGTAGCATGGCTAACCAACCATAACGATCCGTGAGTCCATTCGCTGCCCCTATCAATAGCGAGATTGCCACCCCAAGCCCTGAAAGCAAGATTAATAGCAAACCTAAAGTGGCAAATAAGCTGCGTTCATCTGCAATCTTTTTACCAGTATAATATGCTGCTGTCTGCCGGAGTCCCATCGAAACAAGAGGAAATACCAGGAAAGGAACCGCCAGGATTGTCGCAACGACACCGCGTTTTTCTGGACCTAGTATACGCGCCAATACCACGCTAGCCATTATGTTGAGGATGACTGCAATGATGTCACTGTTAACAACGAACAACGAGTCAACGGCGAAATTACTCTGCCGAATATTTGCGAATATTTTCATGCAATTTACATTAAGAAATATAATAACGCTTCCACTTTACCACCGGCATTCTTCAGGAAAATAAATATTTTCTCGCTCAAGTTCAACATCGTGAACTTCCAGTACCCGCTGGCGCATGATCTCAATTAGCGCCTTCACATCTTCCGATGAGGCATGTCCAAGATTGATGATGAAATTTGCATGGAGTTCACTTACCTGGGCGTTCCCTATACGATACCCTTTCATCCCGGCCTTTTCAAGTAACCAACCAGCTGCTGGAATGGTGCCGTCACCGGGGCGCTTAAAAGTGCTGCCCGCGTTGGGAAAAGATAGGGGGAACTTCTTACGGCGCTTATCTATAAAATCTTGCATCAAATGCTTGATCTTTTCTGGATTACTGAGGTGTTCAAGCCTGAAAACAGTTTCGATGATCACCGCAGGCGCTTCAAATAACGAGGAATTCCGATAAGTTAGCTCTAACTCAGATGCGTGCAGGGTTTTCAAGTTTCCCTGCCAGTCAAGCAAGGTCACTGATTCCAGCACATCGCGCATATCAGAGTTCTCTGCGCCGGCATTAATCAGGACACCGGCTCCCACTGTCCCTGGAATGCCGATCAGGAACTCAAACCCTGTATACCCATGCCGGGCAGCCACGTGCGCCAACCTGGACAAGGCCACTCCACCACCAGCGCGCAAGGTTGAGCCGCTGACATTTATATGCTTAAAGCTCTTGGCCATATACAATGTGACACCCGGCAATCCAGCGTCATCAATCAGGATATTAGACCCACGTCCCAATACAAATAATGGTTTTTTTTTCTCATTGATGAATGCAATGACTCGCCGCACATCATCTAAGTTTTCGGGTATAACAAAAACTTGGGCAGGTCCCCCAATTTGCCAGGTAGTGTACCGTGCTAACGGCTCTTGGAACCGTATCTCGCCCACTAATATCTGAGTGAGTTCATTCTGCAAAACTTCTAGCATATCATTAAGTTTCCGGCTTGGGAACAACAACTTGAAATCTTTTGAACAACCTCATGATCTTTTCATATTAACAAAAATTGTACGAACTAGTATACTAATACAGCACAGATCAGATTTCTATTTATTAAATTCAAAGGAGTGCAAATTTGATAGTATCAAGACTATGTCTTCATGTCGGCTATCAAAAAACTGGCAGCACCTGGCTGAGGCAGCATCTTTTTAATAATTCCGCACTCGGCTTTTCGGCTCCATTCACGCGGTATCAAATGCTTGAACAGATCGTTTACCCTCATGCTTTTGACTTTGATCCAGCGCTTTGCCACGCCTACTTTGATGACGGTATCATGAATGCAAGTGGCGATGATCTGTGTCCGGTACTTTCTTTGGAACGCCTGTCAGGAAATCCAGTGTCGGGTGGATATGACTCAAAAGAACTTGCTGACCGGTTAGCCAACACCTTTCCAGATGCCAAGGTGATGATTGTTATTCGTGAACAGAAGAGTATGATTCTTTCTTCCTACAAAGAATATATAAAATCCGGTGGCCCTTCTTCCCTTTTAGGCTATTTGGACCCTCCGCCGCCTAAAAGGATTCCTTATTTTGATTTTGATCACTACAAATACCACCGACTCATCAGATATTACTTTCAATTGTTTGGGCGTTCTCATGTAATTGTTTTACCTTTCGAAATGTTCAACAGTTCGCCATTAGAGTTTCTCAATCGATTTGTATGTTTTGTTTATCCACAAAGAGAGCCCTCACCTATTATAGAAAAGCTTCCCTGTGATGAACGTGTGAATGTCGGATTTTCTGGTATTGAATTGGAAATTAAGCGACACTTGAGCATGTTGTTCGGTGAGAGAAACTCGCTAAACCTGCACAGCCTTTTCCCCACAGGACGATTTGAAAGAACGGCATTCAATGGGTTCAAGATGCTTGGAGTATTCAATGTGGCACCAAAACCCTTGCGGAATCACCTAGACAAAAATCTTATCACACAGGTCGCCCAACTGGTTGGTTATCGTTATACTGATAGCAATCGCCAAACCTCGCAGCTTATTGGAATTGACTTAGCAACTTACGGATATGACCTGGATAAAAACAACGTAATCTAGGTATTTTTAGAAAATCGTTCAAGGGCTTTACCCGAAACAGTGTAGCGTGCACCACATTTTCCGCAAACCAGACATACAGCATCATGAGCTTCTGATTGCGGCACACTGTCTTTAGCGAGCTTTTCACCACAAGTACAGATAAAGCCTCGCAGACGCGCCGGATTACCGTAAACCAATCCATGCGCAGGGACATCACTCAATACAAGCGAGCTCGCTCCGATGACAGCACCTTTACCAATCGTTAATGCTCCTATGATGATGGAATTGGTATAGATCGTTACATCATCTTCAACAATTGGATACCCCGCCTCTTCTCCATACCGCCCGTGACTACCCAGGGTTACGTGCTGAAAAATTTTCACATGATCTCCGATCTGAACATAAGATCCAATAACAATCCCCACCGGATGAGGAAAATGGCAATCCTTACCAATTTTCGCAGTGTAATGAATATGGCAGCCGGAAAGAACCTGCTGAAAATAGGCTAAGGCCACCATCAGAAATTTAAATCCCCGTTTACGCCGGAAAAACTGAATCAACCGGTAAAGACAGAGAACCTGCCAGGAAACACTGAAAAGATTGCTCCAGGTCCTAGCCAACCATTGACGCATTGTAACTTAGCTCCGTATTGAGAAAAACAATCTTTCGGGTTAGGTTTCTCGCCGGCGAATCGACGCACCCAGCCCGGTCAACTTCTCCGCCATGCACTCGTAGCCGCGTTCGATCTGGAAAATGTTATCGATAAATGTGGTGCCTTCAGCGGCCAAACCGCACAGCACACATGCAGCTCCCCCGCGCAGGTCGGTCGCACGCACCTGTGTGCCAATTAACGCTTTACCCCCGCGTACAATCGCGGTGTTACCAAACGCCTCGATATCACCTTGAAAAAGCTTCAACTGTTCAACATAATCGAAGCGATCTGTAAACCGTAAGTCGGTGATCACGCTCGTGCCGGGGATGGTCAGCGCCAACGCGGCAAAAATTGGCTGCATATCTGAATTGACGCCCGGATAGGGGGCTGTGAACAACTCAAATGGGCGTATCTCAATATCCTTGGCTGAAACGTAGACGTTGTCTCGCCATTCAAATAGTTTAATTCCCGCTTCGCGAATATAACGCGTATCTTCTTTGATATGAGTCAGATCAAAATTATGAATAGCGATTTCGCCTCTCGTCAAGCCTGCGGCGATGATATACGTCACGGCTTCATCCCAGCCAGCCATTACGGAGAGCGTTGCGCCGCCCTGCAGCCTTTGGACCCCATTCACCTCGATGATGCGATTCTGTACTGTAATATCGGCACCCATCGCTGCCAGAAGTTGACCCATCTGCTGCACTTCTGGCCGCGTATTGGCGTTGCGGATGATGGTTGTGCCTTTTGCCAGGATAGCAGCCAGCATTATATTTTCGGTGCCGGATGTGGTAGGCAGATAAAAATCGATGTGTGCCCCGGCGAGCTGGTCAGACTTCAGTAGAATCCCATTCTTGAGTTCATCCACATTAGCGCCCAGTGCACGCAACCCCATGACGTGCAGGTCGTGCTTGCGCTCTCCGATATGGCAGCCTCCTGGTAGCGGTAAAAAAACTGTCTGGCGCAGAGCCGCAAAGTATCCCAGAAGAAGCAGCGAATAACGAACGTGGTAGGCCAATTCTGCAGGGACATTTCCGCCGTTGGCTTGGCCGCGCTCACACCGGACAGTATCACCGTCCACATCAATTGACGCACCCATGGCCTGAAACAATTGGATCAACACCTGTACATCGTTTAACTGCACCGGCATATTTTGGAGTGTTGTGGGTTCTTCGCCCAGACATGCCGCTGCGAGTAATGGCAGCGCAGCATTTTTGGCTCCAGAAATGTTGATTTCCCCTTCAAGAGAGCGTCCACCTTCGATTTCAAAAATCGCTTTTATCAAATTTTTATTCCCGTTGTCAAGACTGGTTATGGTATAGCTCTACTCAGACCCGGTCGTGATCACCCCAGGTGATGTACCAATTTCTAGAGTTGTGAATGAATGCATCCGGGTGGCTGGAACCGTTATTTCGCACACCAAGATACAATTCCTGCGGCATCACTCTGGCTGGCGCACGTATGAAACCACAGCGCTTCAAAGCTGCAATATAGAGAATATGCTCCAACATCAAACAATTTACCATATCGCAACCTGCCGCTTCGGCCTGCCGTACAGCAGCTTCGAGCAGTGCATCCGGCGCGTAATTCGCTTCAGGATTCACCAGCAAATCGGCAATAAATCCGGTCTGTAACCCAGCAAGATCCTGGATGCGCAGTACACAATATCCCAATAGTTCTTCTTTATCTTCAATCGCGAATATTGTATAGTCCGATCGGGGGTGAAAAGCATATCGCCAGTTGAGATAGCTGCGATCACGGTGTACCAGGATCTGCGCAATCTCGCGTGCCTGATGCCAGAGCTTATCGACCCGCTCGTCAAATCTCGCCAGCGTAGTAACTGTGAATTGGCGATCCTGCCTGCCTCGCGTCCGACGTAGAATCTGATAGCCGAACTTAGCCACGGGATAGGATACGCGCGTTAAATAATCGGATGGTAAGACTCTTTTTAGCAAACCAGAAAACTTCAACGGGCGCACATAGATGGGCAGCGGATCCACCAAATCTTTCCAGTCCAGATATTTAGTAAGCCCATGATGCGACTGTTCATTGGGGAAGCCATAAACCAGCGGTATTCCCTCGGCAGCCATAAGCCGGTATAGATTCTTCGCCAGCTTTTTCAACATTCCCTGTCTGCGGAAATCGGGATGCACCATCGTGTCTAGAGAAAGTGAGCCAACTACATCCTTGTTGCCAAGTTTCATCAACAGGGGACACAAAGTATACTGTCCAACCAGTGACTGTTCTTCATCCGACACGGCGAGTAAAATGGCGATGCGTCCGGTCGGATTTTCAAGATAGCGCCAGCGCCAGAAGTCAATCGATTTTGGCACATTAAAAACGCTTTCATACAATTCTTTGATCACGTATTCATCACCTGGCTGGTACAATCGAGAAGTCCAGCTAGCCATCAGTTATTTCTCCTTGTGGTGCAAGTCCGTTTGTTTATTAGAGACTGTGGTGCCAGGCCATTCGTGGGATTGCGTCAGATCAGCCGCTTTTGCGCTTTCGAACTTTGTTAGCATCCGTTCGAATTTTCCGTGGAATCCCCGGCGGCCTAACCCCTGATGCAGACGGGTTTTCAGCGGCAGATCAAGATCGATTTCTGCAAATTCCTCAGGATCAAACTCATAGGGGTGGCAGTAGGTCATGAAAGGCCGGTTCTGGTTCAGACGTTTCGTAATTAGCCAGCAAATCACTGACCAGGGGAGCAAACGGTGATAACCGCCGCCCGCCACCGGAAAGTGCCGCCCTAACAGGGATATGGTTGTTAGCGGGAATTCGATGATCGATAAACCCGACGCCAGATGCACCTGCACAGGGTCAGGCGGCCAATCAGCGATTCCGTAGCGAGTATAACGGCTAGGAAATATACTGGAATCGTATATAAAACCCAATTCTGTCAGAATTTCCAGCGCCCACAGCGATCCAGATGTGATCGAAAAATCAGGGGCGCGATAACCAATCACTGGCTTGCTCGTGATATCTTCTAAAATCTGCTTCGACTGTCTCACATCCTGGCGAAATTCATCCTGTGTCTGCTTGAATACTTCGATATGTCCATACCCATGCGAAGCGACTTCATGCCCTTCAATGGCAATGCGTTTGACAACCGTAGGAAACCTCTTGGCAAACTTCCCAAGAATAAACATAGTGATCGTGCGATTGTGCTTTTTCAGAATATCCAGCACGCGTTCAGTATTAGTCGCTGCTCTTTGTGTGATTTCTAGCGAGTTGTCCCAGGTAGACTGCGGCCAATCCTCCACATCAATCGAGACGATCAATTTTGCTAGTGGTTTCATTAATACAACAATGTAGGTTACTTTACTGCTTTAATGGCATGAACAAAATTGGCCCACGTAACCAGCTGGTGCCCGTTCTCCCTAATCTTTCGATTTGCTTCCACAGTAGGCCACGAGTTATACGAGCGTTTGCTGTGATCTTGTGCTGTAAATCTAGCAGTTCCGTCCTCTAGACCGGATACCGCTTCAAAAAGGGCGTAGGATCCTTCATAACTTGTTTGGAAGAATAATGAAAACAATGTGGTGTCTCCAGAAATCTCAACTTGTCTCTGAGCCAGAATTGTGCCGGTATCGAACTTTTCTTCCATGATATGTACGGTTGTACCGGTTATTTTTTCCCCATTTGCCAAAACCCAAAAATATGGAGCCAGACCAGCATAAGCTGGCAATAAAGATGAATGTATGTTAATCGAATACTTCAGGGGTATATCCAGGATTGTTTCTTCGATCCGTTGAGGGCAACTGACCGATATAAGCAGATCTGGTTGCAACGATTTAATCCACTGAATAACTTTCGGATCATTAACCTGGGCCGCGTAGATGATAGGGATGTTATAGGGTTTGACTAAATCCGGGACAAAAAAGGCTCTTTTGGGGAAGATTAATCTGGCCAGCGCAAACACAATATAAGTGCTGGACTTGTACAGAAAATACTGTATACCTGTCTGTTGTAGAATTTCGACCAAACTCCGAAAACGAGACCTGTCTGCCTTAATACCTGTAACGAGCACAATTCCATTGATCTGGTTGTGCTTCTCCTTAACTAGACGATCCAAACCCAGACGAGCAAAATAATTCCCATTGGTGATGATAGTTATTCTAAAGTTGGTCATTGTTGGTCCCACACATAATTTCAACCAGATCCCCGCTTGGTGGCTGACCAAAATCTATTATATTGGTCCCAAGTTTCATGGAGCATCCGTTCCAGTGTATAGTTGTTAAGTACCCGTTGGCGAGCCGCTGCGGCACATTGCCTGGCAAAATCCGGCTGCTGGAAGAAACGCTCAATAGCATATGCAATTTGAGATGGTGCTTTGATATCGACCATGAGACCGGTAACTTCGTGTTCGATTAATTCTATATTAGGCAAAATCGCGGTTGCCACAATTGGTTTAGCTGCAGCCATTGCTTCCAACAGTGAAATCGATAATCCCTCACGCAACGTTGGCGTCACAAAAAAATCAACGGCTACCAGCACAGTAGCAATGTCCTTGCGGAAACCCAAAAAGTGAATTTGATCTTTAATTCCCAGGCTCCGAGCCAACGCCTCAAGCTTCGTATGTTCAGGACCATCGCCTGCTAATACAACTGCAAGCTGTTTGTCTGGCAACAAGTTATTAAGGACTGGTATAGCTTCTAGCAGCGAAGCCATATCTTTATCACGAGCAAGCCGGTTTGTGCAGCCGATGAGCAAGACATCAGTTGGTATATTCCTTTCGCCACAAAGCTTACGACGGGACGCTTCGGAATCGGCCTGCAGAAATGGCGCCGGATCGATACCATTGCACACAACGACAAGCTTTCGTTGGGGAGCTGTGTGAAACTTGCGGGCGAGTTTCGGGATCGCGTGACCAACACAAATTCCGCGTGTTGATGCTAACGTTGGAATGTATTCAAGGGGTGTGTAGATTAGCCGTTCCCCTAAAGGTGTGTAATCAGTCACAGTCCAGGAAGCCTGATGATGGAAAATCACAGGCGATCCTGCGAAACGTGCGGAGATCCGACCCAAAAAACCGGGGGTCGCAGTATAAGTATGAACGATATCATATTGTTCTTTGCGAAGGTATCGAACTAGCTGCCAGAGAACTTTTGCATCTGTCAGCGGAACAATAGGGCGTGGAATGAAAATATCCTGAATGACTTGAACCCCAGGGATGCTCTCGAAGGCAGAAACAACTCTTTGATCGGTAGCCAGAACATCAACCTGGTAACCTCGATCCAGGAGGAATTTGCACCATTCCAGAATGAGATAAATAGCTCCGCCGTATGCTGTATTCCCAACAATCTGCAAGGTTTTCATAGACAATCAGATCACTTTACCTGCTTCTTCATCGCGGAGAAATTTTCAAATGCCTTGATATGGCCCTCAACCATGCTACTCACGCTGTGATAAGATCGTACGTGTTTATACGCCGTCTGGCTAAGCTGTCGACCCCAAGACGGTGCTTCGAGGAGGGCTTTGATCTTGTCCGCCAGCGCATTTGCATCACCTGGTGGCACTAACAGCCCCGTTTTGCCATCCATAATTAGCTCAGCGATACCTCCCGTGTTTGAAGCGATAACAGGTTTTCCAGCTAGCATCGCTTCCAATAATACAGTAGGCATGCCCTCTCCCCAAATAGACGGCAATACAAACACATCCGCCTGGGACAGGTATTTATATACATTAGGAACGAACCCGGTCCAGGTGTAAGTATCGGCAAGACCTAGCTGCTCAATCTCGTAAAAGAATTTCCCCCCGGTATAATCCCTACCGATCAGAACCGCCTGGATTTGGGGAAAATCCCGGCGCAACCTGTGGATAGCTTGCAGGAGCGTATTTTGACCTTTCAAAGGCAGAATATTGGCGACACACACAATGGAGGGAGAACCTAGCCTCTGCTCGGAAATCGGTGCTCCATCCAGTTTTTCGCTTTCATCGATTCCATTGTAGACAACAAATATCCGCTCCGTGGATATACCGGCTTTTTCCAGGTATTTGGCCGCTGAATGAGAGTTGGCTATATAACCATCCAAGAAAAATTTACCCAATCGCTGGGAAATCCAATCGGTCAGTCCTCCGCCCCAACCTCGCTCTGGCCCAACAATAACAGGGATCCTAGCCAAGCGAGCGATCGTTGCCCAAATAGCGCTAACATGTATCCGAGCAAACAGGTAAGCAATATCGGGCTGCACTTGTCTGAACATGCGATATAGCTGGAATGGCCCCTTGGCAATATGAATGGGGATTCCTGCTGAGTTGAATAGATTGTACAAAGCTTGATTAGCCATCGAATCCAGCACAACATGACAACCCAGTGTGTTTGGATGGCTCGCCTGAATCAATCGCAGCATCGATCTCTCGGCTCCCCCAACGGCACGCCCGGCTTTTGAACGAAACAGGAAACAGACCTGCAGGGGTCGCTTTATGACTGGGATCTCCAGAATTGTTGTTCTAATATGGAGCGTTTTTCATCTGATGGAAGTGAGCGTATATATAAACATTTAGGCTCAATATTTACCCAATAATCATCTACTGTCATGATAGGCTTTGCGGGTACGCCAACAGCAACACTGCCAGGCGGAATGTCCCGTGTCACGACTGCGCCCGCACCAATGATGCTGTTTTCCCCGATGGTTACTCCTGGTAAGACGATAGCGCCAGTCCCAATAAAAACATTGTTCCCAACCACGATTTTTCCGAAAACATCGATATCGGGATGGATGGGACGAAACACCCAGACGCCGCCGTCATGAGTAATAAACCTGACACCTTCTGTGATTGTTACGTGATCGCCCAACTTGATCAAATAAGGCTCGGATCCAAATGTATATACAGAAAGATTGATGAAGCGGCAGCCATCCCCCAGTTTGACGCCAATCCATTTCGCATAACCAATCGGATTTGTGGTAATTTTTCCAAAGGCAATCATTCTACGGATATTTTTTATTAACATATACCATCTACGCTTTTGCTAATGAATTATTATCAATCTCAAACCCATGTCTCTTTCCATGCCTGAAACATTAAAACATACCAGAACATCGTTGTAGCGTATTCTTCAAACCACATTGATCGATCGCAAGAATCAATACTTCAGTGTCCGATGTCCCCCGAAAATCAGGTGAGCTCGAAAGAGATTTCAATGAGGCTAGGATGTGCAGGAAAATGGAAATCTCATATTAGAAAATGGTGACATATCGTCCGCTCTCTGAAATCATTGTCTGATGTCGCTGAGGAGATAGACCAATAATTGAAAGGAGGCGATATCCTAGAGCAATAACAGCTTCTAGATCTACCTAAAAAACCTCATCATCAGGACCTCAATGCTCAAGAACATCAGAAATCTTTTTGATGATCTGAAACCAGGAAGAATTCCATCTATACGGACAATAGAACACAACTGTCCGGCATATTTGCGCTTCATTTCGTTTGAAATCTGGCGATAAGGACTATACTAATATCTTATGTAGATGACAAAATCCAATAAAACAATGATTCGTAATCCAATTTACCGTACAATTTCATCAAGTAATGGTACTAGTAAATAAGTTAGTTACCCAGTTCGCGGTTCCTGGGTCATTGGTGTCTGCAACTCGTTAGCTAATAGTGTTCTTTCTTTTTTACTGAAGCTTGCACTCAAACCACTCGATATGCCAAATAATAACCATACATTTCGTTGGGGAATGGCATCACTAAATAATGATCCAACCAAGATTGCTAAGCTGCTCACCAAAAGAGCAACTCCCCAGAGATAAATTTCTGGATACCTCTGTCGCAGTTTAAGGATATGCAGGGTGTAATTCAATCCACCAATTAAAGCAAATAGAATCCCAAGTGTTCCGATTAAACCAGACTCAGCCAAAAACTGAGTATATGAATTATGATTTGCTATACCTTTACCTTTTAAATCCATCTCCATTCGCATCCTTGGTGAGAGATCAGGTCTTGCATATAATCTCTCATCGTATTGCCCCATTCCTACTCCAAAGAACGGATTCTCCAACCAAATTTTGAGAGATAACTCGTTCAATTCCATTCGACCAAAAGTGTTAAAGTCATCACTCCCAACTTTATTAAAACGGTTCATAATATTTTGAGTGATATCCATTTGTATAAGACCTGTGTTACTAAGAATTAGCAAAACCATGATTATCAAAATGCCCCAGGAAATAAATTTTCTTTTCTGCCTTATGAGAGAAAAGAATGCGATAATCATGCAAATCATTGTTAATATACCACCCCGTGATATTGTCAATAAAGATGAAAATAAGACTGCAAACATCGATATTAGATAAAATAGTTTAATTCTTAGATTTTCCTTGCTTTCCATTAATCCGGCAATACACCATGGTAGGAGAAAGGCCATTTGCATTGCCGTGTTGTTTGAATTATTAAAAAGGCCAGACGGACGTATATATGCGCCATCATATACACCTAATTGGTTTCTCACAAAAGCATAAGTCGATTGGGGTTGAATTAACGCCCGAAAATCATAAGTTTTCCCTACATTGAATTCGTAGAGAGATACTATTGTAGAAAGCAGCACGACTGTAGCAAAACCCAATGCCATTGCATTCAGCAAGCGACGATTCCCACCAATAAAGAGACTGCGGGCATATAAATAATAAAGTAAATTTAGGCTCCATCGGATGACATCAATATACAATTCTAAACCAGAATAAAATCCATTCAGGAAGTCTCCAATTATTGCACTCAGTATATAAAGCATCACACCAAAAATAATTGGATCGCTTAATAATTTTTTAGGAATTGTGGCAAGAAAATGATTAAGGTTCATCATTACTAGGATTATGACGATTACATCGGTGATAGTTAATCCTCTGAAAATGGGGGTAGAAATAGCGGCAAAGGATACTGCCAAAAGATATGGTCCAATTGGGAAATCACCTGTTCTCATCATTAAAGCCATAATGACAATCAAGATCAGCATACCACCCAATATCACAGCCAAATGCATTCGATTTATCATGATGCCAGCAATAATCGTTGCAAACAAACCTACCAAAATAATTGGTTTGTAATTCATTAAAGTATCAAGCATTGGGAAAAACCAAAGTATCCAAATAAGAATTCGTTGTGTGTATACGATTAATATTCATTTGTGCTAATTGTCAATTAAATTTTCCTGAACGTGTTTCAAAGACAGATGTTTATCCATAGATATCTTCACTAACGGTAAATAATATAGTGATAAATCCTCTTACTGTGAAATAAAAAATGTCACAATAACCAGACCAACCAAATGCCATAACACAAGCAACCGCATCCATATAGACGAGGATATGGTCGAATTAGCATTGGCAATTTTTTATCCCCAAACCCGCGGATTTCTTAAACACTGTATTTCATACTTAATTTTGTAACTTTTCAATGGCTTTCTGAATGGAATTATTTCCAGGATCCAGTTGCAAAGCCTGGCGATAGTTTTTAAGGGCTTTGGTCATATCACCTGCATGCGAGTAAATATAACCGGCAAGGGCGAAATATTTTGACTGGAGTGAATCCAGTTCAATCGCATGTTCTACAGCTTCGATGGCTCGTTCAATTTGCCCATTTTCAAGGTGTAATTCAGCTACCTCATAATATAGTGAGGAATTATTGGGAAACCTGGCGATGGCATCCTGATAAACCTCCAGAGCCAAGGACACATTACCGGCCTTCTGAGCAGCGTTTGCCCTTTGAAGATACAATGATTGTTTTTTCGGGCGCAATTCTATTGCTTTACGATACCATTCATCTGCTTCGGAATATTTTTTCTGCCGAAACAGTAAATTACCAATCGATTTGTACCCTTCTTCCGCCGCTCCCAGCTCGATTGCTCGCTGAAACTGGGCCAAAGCTTTTTCGCTATCCTGTTTTTCATAATCCAACCACCCTAGAGCAATGTAGGGCCACCAATCTTCGGGCTTCTCAGCAATTACTTCTCGGTAAACCTCCTCAGCTTCTTTTATTCGACCTTGATCATTCAACACCTTACCCAGAAGCGCCCACCATTTAGGTCGATATGGAGACAAAGGGAATTTATTTAATGAATAACTTAATATGGTTTCAGCAGAAGCTGGGTCCTCATTTAAATTCATTAACAGAAAATTTACCAGAGCGATAGTGTTCTTATTTGGATCAATTTCCCAGGCGGCGTAATACGCCTCGTGCGCAGTGTTCAAGTCTCCGAGTTGGGTAGCGGTAGCTGCTACCCTCATCAGCCCTTGGCTGTTGCCAACGTCTCTGTAGGCTTGGAATGCAGCTGAATAATTACCAGCACCCTCAAAAGCCCGACCCAACAGTTCTATTCCATATTTGTTACCTTGCATCGCCAATGGTGACAACAGATCGATTGCAGCCAGCCAATCCTGCGAAGATAATGCGGATAGCGCCTGCCATATTTCTCCCCGTGGGTGTCCAGTAGCAGGTTCTTGCTGCTCACCTTGATATGTTCCTTGGAAGTAGTGAAGGGACCAATTGTTTATTCTTGCAGACTGGTAAATGCTTGGTATGACAAGAAGCAAACTTGAGAATAAAACCAGCGATAAAAATGCTGTTCTATTGGATAATAAACTGCTCATTTATTGATTTTTTTAACTTTACAACTTCACGATTTTGGCGCTTTGATGAATTGTGGACGGGCGCCTACAATGGAAAGAACTTTCACACCGCATGCCCGAGGATACGGTAGGTGAACCCAGCAGCCTCTAACCGGGAGGGGGTGAAGATTGACCGACCGTCAATTAAGACCGGCGTCCGCATAACCCGGTTAAGTGCTGCCAGATCAAGATCGGAATATACAGAATGACGTACCATAACAACGGCGGCGTCACAATCAGGCGCCATTTTCATTAATTCACCCTGGTATTCTGCTACATATGGATCGTGGATAATCACCTGGGCATCCATCTCGTGCAGGCGGTTGACAAGAATTGCGCTGGGGCTGTTGCGGGTGTCGTGCGAGTCCTCTAAATAGGCGTAGCCCATGACTAGAATGCGGGAGCCGGGGATCTGGCATCCAGCCTCTGCCAGGGCATCATCAGCAGGTTTATCATGTGGTGGGGCATCGTGTGTCACGAGCGGTGAAGACGGCGCATGTTTTAGAGGGGCTGTCGTGGTGTGGAGAGGGCTGCGCCGACGAAAGTGTCGTGCTGTTCTTCTTTCAGACCAATGTGGTATGGCTATGATCAAAAACT
>Ga0209013_10001888_pt1 | contig 19286 bp, 17 predicted proteins | sample Cruoilmetagenom2_FD_187291 | JGI IMG/M metagenome (GOLD analysis project Ga0209013, IMG submission 187291) | Oil polluted marine microbial communities from Coal Oil Point, Santa Barbara, California, USA - Sample 2 (SPAdes) (version 2) | ecosystem: Environmental > Aquatic > Marine > Oil seeps ...
TTTTAGTTTAATATAAATTTTATTTCAATAAAGAAAAACAATGGAGCAACAACAAGATTCTAATAATTATTGGGAACAATTGGAAAGACTTGAGAAATTAATACGAGCATCAGAGCTTAAGGCAGGAGTAATATTTTCATTTCATAGTTTAATTTTAGGGCTTTTTGTAGATAAACTTGTCTATTTTGGTGAAATTTTTCAAGATAATATTGTATTCATTATTCTAGCTTGTTTGTGGATAGCATTTGTTTTAATCTCTATTTATTTTTGCTTTAAATGTTTTATGCCACGCATTGAATCAAAATATGATAAGAACGTATTTTTCTTTAGAGATGCAACCTATGCGTTTGGAAACGTTAAAGAATATACTAAACAATTAATGAATGTTTGCAATAATGAAGACGAGCTATCTATCCAGTTAAGCCAGCAAATACATGTTGAAAGTAAGATAATAAATAGAAAGTTTGATTGTGTTCAAAAATCTGTAAAGTTTTTTGCTGTTAGTTTTATTTTTGTGATTTTAATGCTCGTGTTTTGGCTAATAAGATTGTGAATTTCTTGAAACAATAATTGATGAAAGGATATAACAAGCTTAGAAAAATGGTGTTGGAAATTTTAAGCACAAAACTGTCAAAGGATTTTTACTATCACGGAATCGACCATACCCTTGATGTTCTTAAGGTAAGTAATCGTTATATAAAACGTGAAAAAATCAATACTCAAGATGCTAAGTTATTGAGAATAGGTGTTTTATTACATGATATTGGTTTTGCAGAATCTCACATTAACCATGAGGCCAAAAGTGTTGAAATAGCAGAGAGATTAATGTCTGAATGTGGTTTTTCTAAAGACCATATTAAAATTGTTAATGGTCTTATTTTATCTACAAAAGTACCTCAAATGCCTAAAAATAATCTCGAAAAAATTATTTGTGATGCGGATTTGGATTATCTAGGAAGATCCGATTTTTATTCAAGAAGTGATCTGCTTTTTGAAGAATTAAAAACATACACAAATATTGAAAACAAATTAGAATGGAATAAACTCCAGGTTAAATTTCTTAAGGCACATAAATACCACACCAAATTTGCTAACAAACATAGACAACCTCAAAAAGAGAAACGGATTCTTGAAATAGAGCTGCTAATCTAAGTCTTCCTCCTATATTATAAATTTTAGTTAATAACTTTTTTCTATTTAATAAATATACATGTATTTATTATTATTGTATATTTGTTAACCATTTAGTTAAACTAATTAGTTAATAATGAAAAAAACTAAAAATAAAGATACTGAAATACAAATTTTAGACGCTGCCAAAAAAGTATTTCAACGTAAAGGAATGGATGGTTCTAGAATGCAAGAAATTGCAGATGAAGCTGGAATAAACAAAGCAATGCTACATTACTATTTTAGAAGCAAACAATTACTTTTCGAAGCAGTATTTATGAAAGCATTTTCTTTATTAGCACCTCAATTAAATGGAATACTGAATGGAAATCTTTCAGTATTCGAAAAAATTAAAAACTTTAGCAATAATTATATTACGTTTATAATGAAGCATCCATATCTACCAAACTTCATTATTCAAGAATTAAATAGAAACCCAGAATTTGTAAAGCATTTAGTTGCTGAAAAAGATTTTCCAAATATTTCAATATTTACTAAACAAGTAAACGATAAAGTAGCTGAAGGTGTTTTAAGGCCTATTAATGCACAACAATTATTTATTAATATAATGGCTCTAAACGTATTTCCTTTTATTGGCGCTCCTCTATTAAAAGGATTTATGAAAATAAGTGACAAAGCATATATGCAATTAATTGAGGAGAGAAAAATTGAAGTTGCAAACTTTATTATTAATTCTATAAAAGCTTAGTAATGAAACGAATAACTCTATACTCTGTTCTTTTAGTATCTATTGTAAGTTTTGCACAAGAACGACTAACATTAGAAGACTGTTATCAACTTTTAAACACAAACTATCCTTTAGTAAAGCAAAGAGCATTATTAGAACAGCAAAACAACAAGGATTTAGAGGTTATTGGCAGTGAAAAATTACCTCAGTTAGATTTTTCCGCACAAGCAACACATCAATCAGATGTTATAGAAATTCCTATCCCTAATTCTAATATTGACCCTCTTAATAAAGATCAATATAGAGCAACAATTTCTGTAAATCAATTAATTTATAGTGGAGGGATGGTAGATGCCTCTTTAGATGTTGCATCTGCCAAATTAAAGACACAACAAAAACAAGTAGAGGTTAGTTTATACCAGTTAAAAAAACAAGTCAATCAATTGTATTTTTCCATTTTACTTTTGCAAGAAAAAAGAAATTTATTAACTGCAAAAAAAGAACAGCTAACAGTTAAACTTAAAGAAGTAGAATCTGGGATTGAATATGGAATACTTTTACCAACATCCAATAAGATTTTGGAAGCTGAATTACTTAAAATTAAACAGCAATTTACAGAAATGGATCAAAATAAAATCAGTTTGTATCAAACACTATCATCTCTTATTGGAAAAGATATTGCTTCAACCCAAAAGTTTAAGAATCCAGAGATTATAACCAATTTACAAACTGATATTAAACGCCCAGAATTAGAATTATTTCAACTAAAAAAAGAAGAAATTGAAACATCAAAACAACTTATTTTAAAACAAAACCAACCCAAATTTATGGGATTTGCCACAGGAGGCTATGGTAACCCTGGATTAAATATGTTAGATAATTCTTTTCAAACATTTTATACAGTTGGAGTAAAACTCAATTGGAATGTATTTGATTGGAATACAAATAAAAAGCAACGAGAATCGGTATTAATTAATAAAGATATTGTTGATAATGAAACGGAAATATTTAAGCTAAACACTAACATAGAGCTCAAGCAATTGGAATCTGAAATGGAAAAAACAGTGGCATTAATTTCTTCTGATTTAGAAATTATTAAGTTGAGAAAAGATGTCTTAAAATCGGCAGAATCACAATTGCGAAATGGCGTGATTACTGCTTCTGCTTACATTACAGAGCTAACTAATTTATACGAAGACGAAAACATGCTAAGAACACATAAAATTCAACTTTTATTAATAAAAGCAAATTATAACATAACTAAAGGAATATAAACAAAAAAGATGACACGTTTAAAAATTATATCCGCTATAAGTATAATCGCCACTACTCTATTTTCATGTAATAAAGATAATGATAGAGCAGATGGCTATGGCAATTTTGAAGCTACCGAAATTACAGTTAGTGCAGAAAATAATGGTAAGCTTATTTCTTTTTCGGTTGAAGAAGGACAAAAACTATCTAACGACATATTTGTAGGCTATATTGATACTATTCCGTTAACTCTTAAAAAAGAACAATTAGTAGTTTCAAAAGATGTCATTGCTTCTAAATCTAGAGGCGTTTTGTCACAGATTAATGTTTTAAAAGCACAATTAAAGACGGCAAACATTAATAAAAATAGGATTGAAAAATTAATAAAAGATAACGCAGGCACACAAAAACAGTTGGATGATGTAACGGGAGAAATTAATGTTATTACACAGCAAGTAAGAAGTATTGAAATTCAAAATGCACCAATTGTAAATGAGTTGAAAAGTATAGATGTTCAAATTAAACAAATTGAAGATCAAATACATAAGAGTAAAATTATCAACCCTATAAATGGAACAGTTTTAGTTAAATATGCAGAACCTGACGAGGTAACTGCTTTTGGGAAACCACTATACAAAATTGCCGATTTAAGCACAATGCAATTACGTGTTTATGTGAGTGAAACCCAACTTTCAGAAATTAAAATAGGTCAGGAAGTTACTATAAAAATTGATGCTTTAGAAGACATGAAAAGCTATAATGGGAAAATTACATGGATAGCTTCGGAGGCAGAATTTACACCAAAAATTATTCAAACAAAAGAAGAACGTGTTGCCTTAGTTTACGCTGTAAAAATAGATGTAGCAAACGATGGGAGTTTAAAAATTGGAATGCCTGCAGAAATGTGGATTCAAGAAAATGAATGATACAGCAACAAATAGAAGTATTCTAAGCCAAAAAGCTGCTGCAATTATTGCCTTATTTATAGGTATAATGTCAGTTTTTGCAGGTTCTAGAGTGTTACTTGAGATAGACATCAAAGATTACAATGTATTGGTTTGGTTGGTTTCATACAATGTGGTTTTTGGGTCTATTTCAATTGTTGTTGCATATTTTATTTGGAGAAATTCAACCTACATAAAATATTTAACACTTTTTGTTTTAACAATGCATTTAATAGTTTTTTTTTATCTAAAGTTTTTTAGTAACACTGTTGCTTCAGAAAGTATAAAAGCAATGATTTTTAGAGTAAGCATTTGGTTGTTAATCGTTGTATTGTCAATAATCATCCCAAAATATTTAAACAAGCAATAAAAATATATTTGTGAGTATAACTGTTAAACATATTTCAAAATCATATGGCGATTTAAATGCCTTAAAAGATATTTCCTTTGATGTAAAGGAAGGAGAATTATTTGGATTGATTGGTCCTGATGGTGCAGGAAAAACGACATTATTTAGAATTTTAACCACGTTGTTAATTGCCAATAAAGGAATAGCAACAATTGCAGGCTTAGATGTGTTGACAGATTATAAATCCATTAGAAAAGGTGTAGGTTATATGCCTGGAAAGTTTTCGTTATATCAAGATTTAACAGTAGAAGAGAACCTTAATTTTTTTGCCACAATCTTTGGTACAACCATTAGTGAGAACTACGACTTAATTAAAGAAATTTATGTACAAATAGAACCTTTTAAAACGCGAAGAGCAGGGAAACTTTCGGGAGGAATGAAACAAAAACTGGCACTATGTTGTGCGCTAATTCATAAGCCTAAAGTATTATTTTTAGATGAACCTACCACTGGTGTAGATCCTGTGTCTCGAAAAGAATTTTGGGAAATGTTAAAACGCCTTCAACAAAAAGGGATTACCATATTAGTATCAACCCCATATATGGATGAAGCAGCATTGTGCGATCGTATTGCCTTAATTCAAAATGGAAAAATATTAGAGATCAATTCACCAAATGAAATTGTAAAAAAATATCCAAAGACACTTTATAACTTGAGTGCAAATAACATGTATAAACTTATCGAAAGTCTTAAAAGCTATAAGCATCAATATAGTGTGTATCCATTTGGTGAATTTGTGCATTATACTGATAATAGAAATAATTTCAATCTAGAAGAATTGCAGTTTTATTTAGAAGCCAAAGAACATACTAATATTACTATTAAAATTGCACAACCAACCATAGAAGATGTTTTTATGGAATTAGCAAAGTAAATGGATAACTTAAATGTCATAGAAGTTGAAGGATTAACCAAAATGTTTGGTGATTTTACTGCTGTAGATACCATAACCTTTAAAGTAAAAAGAGGTGAGATATTTGGTTTTCTTGGCGCAAATGGAGCAGGAAAAACTACTGCTATAAAAATGCTTACAGGCATTTCTAATCCTACTTCTGGGAAAGCTAAAGTAGCTGGTTTTGATGTTTTCAATCAAGCTGAAGATATTAAAAAGAACATTGGTTATATGAGCCAGAAATTTGCTTTATATGACGATTTAACAGTAAAGGAAAACATTACTTTTTTTGGTGGCATATATGGTTTGTCAAGAGCTCAAATAAAAGAAAAAACAGAAGAACTTATAACAGAATTAGATTTACAAGAAATTGCTAATCAACTAGCAAGCTCATTACCTTTGGGTTGGAAGCAGAAAATATCATTTTCCGTAGCGTTATTGCACAAACCACAAATTGTGTTTTTAGATGAACCAACAGGCGGTGTAGATCCAATTACCAGAAGGCAATTTTGGGAAATGATTTACAAAAATGCCAATAATGGTACAACCATTTTTGTTACTACGCATTATATGGACGAAGCTGAATATTGTGATCGTGTATCTATTATGGTAAATGGTAAAATTGAAGCTTTAGATACGCCTAAAAGACTTAAAGAGCAGTTTGAAGCTAATAATATGAATGATGTGTTTTTAAAACTTGCAAGAGAATGAAACGGTTTATTGGATTCATAAAAAAAGAGTTTTATCATATATTTAGAGATAAGCGTTCACTATTCATTCTATTTGGTATGCCAATAGCACAAATTTTGCTATTCGGTTTTGCTATAACTAACGAAATTAATAATGTTGATATCGCTATTTTAGATCATTCAAAAGATGTAACAACTCAAAAAATAATTAATAAAATTTCAGCTTCAAAATATTTTAGCATCAATCAATATATAGATCGTGAAGAGGATATTGAACCAGCTTTTAAAAAAGGAAAAATTAAAGCCGTTTTAAATTTCGAAAAAGATTTTAGTAAAAAACTCATCAAAAACGGCAAAGCTAATATTCAAATAATTACAGATGCTACCAACCCAAATACTGCAAATACTATAAGCAATTATACAAACTCAATACTGCAAAATTATCAACAAGAATTTAATAAAAACATAAGAATTGCATACCAGATTATTCCTGAAACAAGAATGATTTATAATCCAGAGTTAAAAAGTGTATTTATGTTTGTTCCTGGAGTAATGACCATTATTTTAATGTTAGTTTCTGCTATGATGACCTCAATTTCAATAACGCGTGAAAAAGAGTTAGGTACTATGGAAATCTTGTTGGTGTCTCCTCTCAAGCCCTTTCTGGTAATTATTGGCAAAGTGGTACCTTATATTTTCTTATCATTAATAAATGCGATTATTATTATTGCTTTAAGTCTTTTTGTTTTTAAAATGCCAGTGCAAGGAAGTATGTTTTTATTGGGGGCGGAAAGTGTTTTATTTATCATTACTTCACTATCCTTAGGAATTTTAATATCGACTATTTCTAAGACACAACAAACTGCAATGATGATTTCATTAATGGGACTAATGCTACCTGTAATATTATTATCTGGTTTTATTTTTCCAATTTCAAGTATGCCTATGCCTTTACAGGTTATTAGTAATATTATCCCTGCCAAATGGTTCATTATCATATTAAAATCCATTATGCTAAAAGGTGTTGGGCTTACATTTATATGGAAGGAGACACTGATTTTATTTGGAATGACAATATTCTTTATAGTCTTAAGTACAAAAAAATATAAAATTAGGCTAGAATAATGAAGACGATAGGATATATTATACAAAAGGAGTTTAAACAAATCTTTAGAAATAAAGGGATGTTGCCAATTATATTTGTCATGCCTTTGATACAGCTTATTATTTTAGCTAATGCAGCAACATTTGAAGTTAAAAACATAAAATTTTCGTATATTGATAATGACCATACTTCAACTTCAAGAGCATTAATAGAAAAGTTTAATGCTTCAAACTATTTTAATATTATTACTAATTTTCCTTCTCAAAAACTGGCAAGCTCAGCAATGTTAAAGGGCGAAGTTGATGTAGTTTTAGAAATTCCACAATATTTTGAACAAGCTTTATTAAAAGACAAAAAAACAAATTTAGCAATTAGAATCAATGCCATTGATGGTGCAGCCGCAGGTGTTGAGAATGTGTATATAAATCAAATTGTAAAAGGTTTTAATAGAAAAATACAGGCAAAAGTATTGTCCAATTCGCTAATAAATGATATTCCAAGTAGTATTGAGACCATTCCATTGTTTTGGTATAACGAAACTTTAAATTATAAAACCTTTATGGTACCTGGCATATTGGTCTTACTAGTTACAATGATTACATTGTTTCTCTCAGGAATGAACATTGTTCGTGAAAAAGAAATAGGCACTTTAGAACAAATTAATGTAACTCCAATTAAAAAAAGCCAATTTATTATTGGTAAACTATTTCCCTTTTGGGTTATCGGCTTAGGTTTGTTAACTATTGGATTAATCATTGTTAAACTAATCTTTAATATCCCAATGGTTGGTAATTTTGGCTTGATGTATTTCTATACTTCTATTTACATTTTAGTTGTTCTTGGCATCGGATTATTTATTTCAAACTTTACAGATACACAACAACAGGCCATGTTTATCTCTTGGTTTTTTATGGTTATTTTTATTTTAATGAGTGGGCTTTTTACACCTATAGAGAGCATGCCAAAATGGGCGCAATTTATTACCGAATTTAATCCTATAAAATATTTTGTAGAAGTAATGCGCATGGTTATGCTTAAAGGATCAACGTTTATAGACATATTGCCATTGCTATTAAAAACTTTAATATATGCTGTGATTATGAATAGTTTAGCTGTTTGGAGTTATAAAAAGACTAATTAAATTCAGTGAATTTTTACAATAATATTATTCAGATCCTTATTTTACTGTCTTATTTATTTGTATAAAATTTCAATAAATGATGTTGAAAATTTCAACTAAAAACTTTTAATTTTAGTGTATATTTGGTGATTATCTAAACATAAATAATAATTAATAATGAAAAAATATTTATCAATTACCCTTCTACTTCTTTTTGCTGTTTCATCTTTTGCTCAAGAAACAGATAAATTTTTCAAACCATTAAAATATCGAAATATTGGCCCATTTAGAGGCGGAAGATCTAATACTGCAAGTGGAGTTGTTAATGATCCGCTAACTTATTATATGGGAACTACTGGAGGTGGACTTTGGAAAACTGAAGATGCAGGACAACGTTGGAGTAATATTTCTGACGGTTTTTTTGAAACAGGTTCAGTCGGAGCTGTAGCTGTGTCAGAATCTAATTCTAACATTGTGTACTGTGGAATGGGAGAGCATGCAGTAAGAGGAGTAATGACATCTTATGGAGATGGCGTTTATAAATCTACAGATGCTGGAAAAACTTGGAAAAAAATAGGTTTAGAAAAAACGCAACATATTTCAAGAATTGTAATACATCCAACAAATCCAGATATAGTTTATGTAGCCGCTCAAGGAGCTTTATATGGACCAACTAAAGAGCGTGGTATTTATAAATCAATAGATGGAGGAAAAACTTGGAAAAATGTACTTTATGTAAATGAGTTAACTGGAGGCGTAGAATTATCGATGGATATGAATTTTCCTGAAATAATGTATGCTGCTATGTGGCATCATCAGCGTACACCATGGAAAATTATTAGTGGTGGTATTGGTAGTGGACTTTATAAATCGGTTGATGGTGGAGAGACTTGGGACAAAATACATGATGGGCTTCCGGAAGAAAAAGGTAAAATGGCTATTGCTGTAAGCCGTTCAAACTCTAATAAAGTATATGCACTAGTCGAAAGTGATAGCAATAAAGATTTAAGTGGCTTGTTTGTATCTAGTAATAGTGGAAAAAACTGGAATAGAGTAAGTGATGATAATCGTTTAACACAACGTGCTTGGTATTATACAGAAGTGTTTGTTGATCCAAACAACGAAAATGTAGTTTATGTTTTAAGTGCTCCTGCCCTACGCTCTATTGATGGAGGAAAAAGCTGGGAACGACTTAGTGGTACACATGGTGATTATCATGACTTATGGATTAACCCAAAGAACTCAAATAATATGGTAATTGCAAATGATGGTGGAGCAGCAATTTCATTCAATTATGGTAGAACATGGTCAACACAATCAAACATGCCAACCTCACAATTTTATCGTATTACGGCCGATAATTTATTTCCTTATAATATATATGGAGGTCAACAAGATAATTCATCAGTTAAAATTGCAAGTTTATCAACAGGTAGATATGGAATTTCCGAACAAGATTGGACTTATGCTGCTGGTGGTGAAAGTGCTTTTTTAGCTTTTGATCCTGATAATCCAAGATATGTTTATGGAGGAAGTTATTTGGGTACAATCGAAGTACTTGATATGGAATCTAAAGTTGGTACAAACATTATGGCAGCACCTATTCAATATTTAGGTCGAGAAGCTCGTAATATGAAATATCTATTTAATTGGAATGCTCCTATAATTCGATCTAAACACAATCCAGAAACTTATTATCATGGCGCTCAACTAGTTTTAAGAACAAAAGATAATGGTATTACTTGGGAAGAAATTTCTCCAGATTTAACTAGAGATATAGACGAAAAGCAAGGTAATGGAGGTGGTCCATATACAAACGAAGCTGTAGGTGCAGAAAATTATGGAACTCTTAGTTATATTATAGAATCTCCAAATGAAAAAGGAGTATTATGGACAGGAAGTGATGATGGATATGTTTATCTATCAAAAGATGATGGTAAAGCTTGGAATAATGTAACTCCTAAGGGATTAGGAGAAACTTTGGTTAATGCTATTGAAGTATCGCCACACAATCCTGCAACAGCTTATATTGCGACAACACGTTATAAATTTAATGATTACACTCCTGCAATTTATAAAACTACTAATTATGGTCAATCATGGACTAATATTAGTTCTGGAATACCTTATGGTGCATTTACTAGAGTCGTTAGAGAAGATACAAATAGAAAAGATTTATTGTATGCTGGAACAGAAACTGGAATTTATATTTCATGGAATGGAGGCACAACATGGGAGACATTTCAATTAAATTTACCTATAGTACCTATTACTGATTTAATGGTGCATAAAGGCGATTTATTAGTGGCAACTTCTGGTCGATCATTTTGGGTTTTAGATGATTTAGGTCTTTTGTCGCAGTACAAATCAAATGCAGATGAAACAAAGCTTTATCAACCTGAAGAAAGTATTTATGGTTTTTGGGGAAGTCCTTTAAGTGGCAATAATCCAAATTTTGATGGAACAAATTCTTTTACAGGAATTAATCCTGCTAATGGTGTTGTTATTTATTATGAATTGCCCGAATTGAAGAAAGAAGATAATATTTCACTCGATATTAAAAATAGTAAAGGTGAATTAATAAGAACAATTAGCTCTGTAAAAGATGTAAATTATAAAAGGTATGATGGAGGTCCACCACCTGCTCCAACTCTTTCTAAAAATAAAGGATTAAATCGTTTTGTTTGGGATATGCGTTATCCAATTATGCCAGGAGTTCCTAATGTTTATATTGAAGCCAGTTATAATGGTCATGTTGTATCACCTGGAACCTATACCATAAGTTTAAAAGTTGGCAATGATACTTTTAGTACTACTAATGCTATGATTGTTAAGAACCCTACCTATGAGACTGTTTCTGGACAATACGAAACTTATGATAGTTTTATGAGTAGTATGGAAAATTCATTAACTAAGATGCATTTAAAAGTGAATCAATTAAAAGCTGTTCAAGTACAAATAAAAAAAATAACTACTGATTTAAAATCTAAAGACGAAAACGAATCGTTAATTAAAGCAGGAAATGATTTAGTAGCTCAATTAATTGTTTGGGATGAGGATATGATTCAAAGAAAATCTAAAGCATATGATGATGTAGAAAATTTTCCTAATAAATTTACTGCAGAGTATATGTTTTTAATCAATCAAACAGAAAGTCCAATTCCAAGAGTTAATCAATCTTCAAGAGATAGAAAAACAGAGCTTGATTCACAATGGATTACTTTAAAGTCTAGAGCTAATACATTTATTAATTCAGCTATACCTGAATTTAATAAAAAACTGTGGGAAGCCGGAATTGGTGCAATTCAAATAAATTAATTTGAAGACTACTTATCTTTTCATTTAATTATAATCTTTAAAAAAAGAACCCAATGCAAAATGCATTGGGTTCTTATATATACAACATTAATTATTTTAGTAATAACTTTGAGTAAGTCCTTTTATATGTGCATAAACTTCAACGCCATTAATTACAGCTTCAACAGATTCTTTACTTGTTTTAACTCCTTTAACATCGTTTAACCATCCTTTTGGTGCTATTGCTTTTACTCCATAAAATTCACCTTTATTATTGATAGCTTTTATATTAATAATATTTCCAGTTTGACTTACACCTCTAACATCTAATATTTGTCCGTCACTTGTTAAAGCTTTTACATCTATAATATTACCATCTTCATCAATGACTTTCACAGGCATGTATTTATCTTCACTAACAAGCACTTCAACAGGTAATCGTTTCCCTTTGATAAAAGCTTTAATCTCTAAATCATTATTTTGTGATGAATCTTGAATTGCTTTTACGTCATAAATAATACCATCTTTATCAATCGCCTTAACATCTAAAAGTTTTCCATCTGGATGAACAGCTTTAACATGCCAAATAACCTCAGACAAATCATTTGACTTTATTTCACCTGATTCCTGAGTAATATTGATTTGTTTTTTTTCATTTTTGCAACCTAACAATAAAATAAAAAATGCAAGCATAGTAACAATCCTTATAGCTTTTGATGCAATCTTAAAAATATTCATCTTTATATAGTTTAATGGGTTATTTTAATTATAAAAACATAAAAATTCACAATATTAGTTTAATCAAAAGTAACTTTAAGACATTAAAAAAACCATGATATATATCATGGTTTTAATGTTTTAGAAAAAGATTATAAAAGGTCTTTGTTGTCTTTTATTTAATCATTAATTTTTAACTAAATCGTTTTGTATGTTTTGAGGCACTGGTTGATATGAAGAAAATATCGAACTAAATGTCGCTCTACCTTGAGTTAATGATCTAAGTCCAGTAGAATATCCATACAATTCGGCTGCTGGTGAAATACATTTTAGTATTTGATAATGCCCATTATTCTCAATTCCTTGTATAATAGATCTCCTAGATTGTAAATCGGTCATTACACTTCCTACCATTTCCTCAGGTACTGTAACTACCAATTCATTTGTTGGTTCTAATAATTTTGGATTTGCATTTAAAAAGGCTTCTTTAAAGGCATGAGCTCCTGCAATTTTGAAAGAAATATCGTTAGAATCAACCGAATGCATTTTGCCATCATAAACCATTACACGTATATCTCTAATATATGATTTGGTTAATGGTCCAGATTCCATCACCTCTAAAACACCCTTCATAACTGAAGGTAAATAGCGTTGGTCTATAACACCTCCAACAATACAGTTGTAGAATATTAATTTTCCGCCCCAAGGTAAATCTACTTCTTCTTTTCCTCTCAAGTTAAAACCACTTGGTTCATCCATTCCTTCATACCAAGGCTCAATTTTCATGTGGACTTCACCAAATTGTCCTGAACCTCCAGATTGTTTTTTATGTCTGTAACTTGCATTTGAAGAGCGTTGTATTGTTTCTCGATATTGAATTTTTGGTTTATCATATTTGGCTTCAACACCATATATGTTTTTTAAAGTCCAATCTATTGCTGTTAAATGTAACTCTCCTTGACAACCTATTAATAATTGTTTAGACTCTTTAGAAAATTTCACCACTACAGTAGGGTCTTGACTATTAATACGCTTTAGCGCATCACTAAGCTTTTCTTCATTATTTTTATCAGCAGCAAAAATAGCTCTAGTGATTCTTGAAGCAGGATACTGTATTGGTTGCAAAGAAATTACCTTTTTTCCACTATAGAGTGTATCATTAGTATTAGTATATTTAAGCTTTAATGTAGCACCAATATCACCAACTGTTAACTTAGTAACAGACTCTCTTTTTTTACCATCCATTATAAATAGTTGATTTATAATTTCAGTTTCATCCTTTCTAGCATTAGTTAATTTATCGTTGAGCTTAACTTCACCAGATTTAACTTTAAAAAATGTTATTTGCCCTAAATTAGGTTGGTATAAAGTTTTAAAAACAAAAAGGACTGTAGGTGATTCTGTTGAAGGTGAAACAACTTCTCCTTCAATACTCTGTGCTGGTTTTAAATCTGCAGCGGCAGGAGCAACATTATCTATAAAGCCCATTAAGCGACCTGTTCCCATATCTTTTAATGCAGAAATACAAAAAACAGGAAATAATTCATGATTAAGCATTCCTGCTTTTATGCCTTTACGCATTTCATCTTCATTTAATGTGCCTTTTTCAAAGAATAATTCTAATAATTCTTCATCATTCTCTGCAGCTTTTTCAACTAACTCATTATGTAACTCATTTGCTAAGTCTAATTGATCTTCTGGAATTGGTAATTTTTCAGGTTTACCACCTTCTGGAGAAAACTTGTAGAGTTTCATTTTTAAAACATCTATAATGCATTGTGCTCCATCAATTACAATTGGGTATTGAATTTTAACCGCATTATTTCCTACTAAATCCTTAATGCTATTAAAACTTTTATCGAATTTCGCATCTGGATGATCTATTTGATTTATTACAAAAAGTGTAGGTCTGTTATATTTATTAATATAATTCCAAATAATTTCTGTGCCTACTTCTACTCCATTTCTTCCATTTATAATTGTTGCAACAGTATCGGCAACTCTTATAGATGAAATTATTTCGCCTAAAAAATCATCTAACCCAGGAGTATCGATAATATTAATTTTATAATTACGCCATTCGGTATGCAGTGGTGTTGCAAAAACAGAAGCTTCACGTTCTTGTTCTATTTCATGATAATCGGAAACGGTATTTTTATTTTCTACTGTACCTCTTCTATTTAATAGTCCTGCTTCAAATAACATGGTTTCTGCCATAGTGGTTTTACCACTACCATGCGATCCTACAAAGACTACATTTTTTATGTGCTTATCATCGTATACTTTCATAACTGTGCTTTTTAATTTGTGTAGATAAAACTAGTGACTAAAGATAATTGAAAATATGATATTTGTTAGTTTCTTTAATAAAAAAATAGATTAAAGTGAATAAAAAATAATCTATGATAATAGAATATGTTGCTGATTTGATGATTCTTTGTTAAGAAATCTTTTTTACACTTTCCATAAAATTTGCAACACGATCATAACTGAGTTTATTTTCCCAATAGCCTTGTTCTTTAAAATAGGATCCAATAATCATAGCATCACAAATTGGCAAGTATGTTGCTACATTATCTTTAGTAATTCCTGAACCCACAAGTATAGGAAAATCTAAATGTTCTTTTAAGGCTTTTAATTCATCTATAGAAGCAGCTTCTCCTGTATGACTACCTGTAACAATAACTCCATCACTTAAAAAGAAACGTGCTGCTTTTGCGGTATCTAATAGAGATACATCTTGAGTAATTGAATGAGAACTGTGTTTCTTTTTAATATCTGTAAAAATAGCAACTGCATTCGCATCAATTTGTTTTCTGTAGCGCAATAAATCACCTGCTTGTGCTTCAATTATACCTTCATCGGCTGTATGAGCAAATACAAAGCCTTCAGCACGAATAAAATCAATTGAGGATGCTTTAGCAACAGCGAGAGCTTCTTTGTTCGCTCCAGCTAAAATTTGAATTCCTATTGGTAATCTTGTCTCGTGTTTTATAGCATGTGCAATAAGTGCCATTATAGTACTTATCTCGTGACCAACTCCACCTTTAATATACGGAATGTCATGCATATTTTCAATCATTATAGAATCGATACCTGCCTTTTTATAAACTCTAGCTTCTTTAAGTGCTTCATCTATAATGTATGATGAATCAAGTGAGTGCTTAGGTGTTCCTGGGAGTGCTTTCACATGAATCATTCCAATAACCGGTTTCTTTTTTTTGAAAATTGATTTAAACTTTTGCATATGTTTGTTGCTATATCTTGTAAATTTACCTAAATTATTAAGATTATTTATTTAATGTATTATAAAGATGCCTAGTAAACCAAAAATAACAGTCATTGGTGCAGCAAATATTGATCTCATTGGTTTTTCCAAGGACAAACTCATTTATAAAGATGCAAATATTGGTAGCCTTGAAACCAATCTTGGAGGCGTTGGTAGAAATATTGCAGAAAATTTGTCACGTCTTGGTTTTAGTGTTGAATTGTTATGTGTTTTGGGAGATGATGAGTTCTCAAGAACAATCATTGATTCTTGTGAAACCCTAAGTATTTCGATTAAGAACAGCTTAACCATTGAGAATAGTAAAACATCACTTTATCTAGCTATACTAGATCGACATAATGATTTGGCATTAGGACTATCAGCCATGGATATCTATAACGTTATTCCTAATTCTTTTATCTTAGATAATTTAGAGGTCATTGCCCAAAGTGATTATTGCATTTTAGAAACAAATTTACCAGTTTCAATCTTAGAACTCGTCACGGAAAAATTGCCAAATACCCATTTTGCTTTAGACACTGTTTCTTCAAAAAAAGCATTAAAGGCAAAATCAATTCTTGACAGATTATATATATTAAAATGCAACGCTTTAGAAGCAGAGTTGTTAAGTAATATTAAAGTTGTAAATGAAAGTGATTATGAAAAACTCGTTGCCTATTTTTTAGGATTAGGTGTTAAAAAAGTATTTATCACTTTAGGGGAAGATGGTGTTGCTTATGGTGATGAACATGAAATATACATCTCTAAAAATGTTATAATAACACCTGTAAATACAACTGGAGCTGGAGATGCATTTATGGCTGGACTACTATATGGTGAAACAAAAGGCTTAAATCTATATGATATGGTTAAATTTGCTTCTGTATGTGCGTTAATAACAATTCAGCACAAAAATGCTGTACATCCAGATATTAGTGAGCAAATGGTTTTAAATACAATTGAAGATCAATGGTTTTAAATAGAATTTTATGATTGAAAATTATCTGGATATCAGCCAGGAAGTTGAAACAGCTTTAGCTAATAACTTACCGATAGTTGCTTTGGAATCTACCATTATTTCTCATGGCATGCCTTATCCACAAAACAAAGAAACAGCGTTACAAGTAGAACAGATTGTTAGGGATAATGGAGCTATACCTGCTACGATTGCATTAATAAATGGGAAAATTAAAGTAGGTTTAACTGAAAATGAAATTGATTATTTGGCTAAATCTGGAAGCAAAATCGTTAAAGCTAGCCGTAGAGACTTACCATATTTATTATCTAAAAAAATTGATGGCGCTACAACTGTTGCATCAACAATGATAGCTGCTAATCTTGCAGATATTCGTGTTTTCGCAACTGGTGGTATTGGAGGTGTACATCGTGGAGCTTCACAAAGTTTTGATATTTCAGCCGATTTGCAAGAATTAGCAAATACTAATGTTGCTGTAGTTTGTGCAGGTATAAAAGCAATACTAGATTTAGGCTTAACACTTGAGTATTTAGAAACCTTTGGTATTCCAGTACTTGGCTACCAAACTGATGAGTTGCCTGCATTTTATACTCAAAAAAGTGGATTTAAAGTGAATTATAAAATGAATAGTCCACAAGAAATCTCAGAACTATTAAAAACTAAATGGAGTCTTAATCTTAAAGGTGGAGTTATTATTACAAACCCAATTCCGGAAGAAAAACAATTAGATTTTGAAATAATGCAAGAAGCAATTGATAAAGCATTGATTGAAGAGAAAATATTAGGAATAAAAGGAAAAGACAGCACTCCATTTTTACTAGGGAAAGTAAAAGAACTAACCGATGGATTAAGTTTAGCAGCTAATATAGAGCTCGTTTTTAATAATGCAAAACTAGCAGCTCAAATTGCTCAAGAGTATAAAAAACAAGATTCTAGTAGCAATAAATAATACAATACTAAATATATCTTTTTAGAAGTTTACAACACTTTTCAATGTAACTAAAGTGACAAATTATATCTGCAATTTTCACGAAATTTGCTAATCAAATAGCATATATAGTTATGAAAAAAATTAGCTTAATTATTTGTATTGCATTTCTTTTATTAAGTTGTAATCAATCAAAAGAAGAAATTGGAAAAATAGCACAAAAAGAAATTGCCGTAGATACACTTGATGGTTATGCGCTGATGAAAACTAACTGCTATATATGTCATAACCCAAATACTTTATCTCATGATAGCATAATTGCTCCTCCTTTTGTTGCAGTTAAAAGACGTTATAGTATGCAGTATTCTAATAAAGAAGACTTTGTAGCTGCTGTTGTAGAATGGGCATTGAATCCTGATGAAGAAAAAGCATTAATGCGTGGTGCTGTGATGGAATATAAAGTAATGCCAAAATTGTATTTAGAAGCTAACGAACTAGAAAAAATTGCTGCCTATTTATATGAAAATGAAGTTGATCAACCTAAATGGTTTGAAACTCATTTTGAAGAAATGCATGGTGAAGGTCAAGGCATGGGAAAAGGTAATGGAAGAAGGATGAATAAAAAAAATAATAATTGAAATGCATTTCTAGTTTTGCCCAAAAATTTAATAAATCTCTAAGCCTTGATTAATATCTTTCTAATTTGAAGGACACTACGTTCCATACAAACTAGCTTAGAAGTTGCTTTTATTACTAAAAAATGTGACATTTTTATAATACTCTTTTTCGAGATTTATCTTTTTTAAACCTATCTCCACTACTCTATTATATCTCTAAACGTTAAAAAATGTTAAATATAATACTTTGTTATACATAGTACTGTAACAAAATTATATTTATGTCGTCTATATAATAAATAACAACAACCAAATAAAAATTAGAAATAATGACAACATTAAACAAAGTAAGAATTCCAAATCGATTAAGTACTACAAAAGCAATAGTTTGGAACACAAAAAGGCGTTATAGTTAGACTGTAACCTAAAACATTTTAAACCAATAAAAAAAAGAAATCATGAGAGATTTAAACAAAATTAAAATTCCAGTACGATTAAGCACTACCAAAGCCCATGTATGGAATACAAAAAGACGTTATCATTAAGTTGAATAACACACAAAACCAGATTATTAACTATTAATAATTAGAGTCATGAGAACAACATTTAGTAACAGTAAACAAAAATTATCAAGGATTACACAAAAAATAATCAAGATAAATTATGATAGAATTAATTTTAAAAATTATGAAGAAATCATGCTATCAGGAACTATGCGATTTGCAAATTAGAAATAACTGTAGAAAAAAAAAGCCGAATTTTAATTTAAACTAAAATTCGGCTTTTTGATTTGTAGAATAGTTAAATTATTATTATAGATGTAGTTTTTATAGCAAATAAAAATGCCTAATCAAACTCTATACTGTTAGATATAAAGTTCAAAATAGGCATTCTATAATTATTCCCCAATAATTAATAGCATGGCTAATTACCAATAATTATTTATGAGATACAATACTCAATTTGAGTATTTGGATAATTTTTCGTTGAATTGATATATTTTAACGATGAAAGGATTACCATTAAAACAAAATATTATTTGTTTTGAGCATACCTACTAATTCTCCTGTAGAGGAAACATTTAGTTTAGCCAAAATATTTCTTCGGTGTGTATCTACTGTATTAGAACTAATATTTAATTTTTCGCCTATAGTTTTACTAGAATAATTTAAAACCAATAGTCTTACAATATCACGTTCTCTATTTGTTATA